>Ga0115558_1002159_pt1 | contig 11765 bp, 10 predicted proteins | sample COGITO_mtgs_1104_4_FD_87279 | JGI IMG/M metagenome (GOLD analysis project Ga0115558, IMG submission 87279) | Pelagic marine microbial communities from North Sea - COGITO_mtgs_110426 | ecosystem: Environmental > Aquatic > Marine > Epipelagic | place: Germany:Helgoland, sampling site Kabeltonne... | reverse complement strand
CAGACTGCACTATCAAAAAACACTTCATTAAATTCAGAGGTACCCGTGAGCTGTTCGATGGGCCGAATAGTGACGCCGGGCTGGTCCATATCGAGCATAAAAAAGCCCAGACCTTTATGGCCCTTGGCTTGAGGGTCAGTGCGCGCGACCACAAAACAATACTGCGATTCGTGGGCCAATGACGTCCATACCTTTTGCCCAGTGATATGCCAAACCTGCGCCTGTTCGTCGAAAACTGCTTTGGTCTTCACATTGGCCAGATCAGACCCCGCCGAGGCTTCGCTATAGCCCTGACACCAGATCGCGTCACCACTGCGAATGCTCGGCAGATATTTGGCTTTTTGTGCCTCGCTACCATAGGCAATAAGGGTCGGACCCATAAGGGTTTCGCCGATATGGCCAATTCTTCCCGGGCCACCGGCACGGGCGTACTCCTCATTAAAAACCACCTGCTGTTCAATGCTTGCGGCGCGACCACCCCAGTCTTGGGGCCAGCCGATACAGGTCCAGCCGGCCTCGCCGAGCTTGCGCTCCCAGGCTTTGCGCTCTTCGACAAAACTGTGTTCATCGCCGGGACCGCCGCGAAAGCGGATCGATTCAAACTCGCCACAGAGGTTGTCGCGCAACCAATTGGCCACCTCGATACGAAAGGCTTCGTCACTGGCGCTAAAGCGTAATTTCACAACATCACCCCGCTATCCAACAGTTGTTTGGCCAGGCGCTCACGGTGCTCGCTGGCGTTACCCAAAAAGCTCTCAAGGGCTTTGGCGCGCTTAAAGTAGAGCTGAATATCGTATTCAGAGGTAATGCCGACGCCGCCGTGCAGCTGAATACCGCAACCGGCGTTAAAGAAAAACGCCTCACTGCTGTAGGCTTTGCTAATGCTGGCCGCCTCAGCGAGAGTCTCGGTATCGCAGGCACCGGCAAGAAACTCATCGGCAATACAGGCGGCATAATAAAGTCCTGAACGGGCCGACTCGGCCTTGAGCATCATATCGGCACACTTGTGCTTGATGGCCTGATAGGAGGCAATGGTGCGACCAAATTGAACACGCTCTTTGATATAGGCTATCGAGATGTCCAGTGACTGCTGCGCGCCACCCACCTGCTCGGCGGACACGGCAATGGCAGCCAAGTCGAGAATAGTGCTGAGCAGCTCGGCCTGACACTGAGCCACTCCGCCGAGACGCTGTTGCGGAGAGAGCACCACATTGTCGAGCTGCAATTCGGCCAGACGCCGGGTTTGATCCATGGTTGGCAGCGCTTTTATCGCTAGACCCTGCGTATCGCTATCGACAAACCACAGTGACAGGCCCTGTTCACCGCTGGTAAAGGTTTCCTTAGCCGCGACAATAATAAAATCGGCACTTTGTCCATTCAGTACATGGCGTGAAATACCGTTTAAACAGACGCCCTGATCGGTAACATTGGCCTGCACATTGATATCGCTGCCGTGAGTTTGAATACCGCTGTACCCCAGTGTCGCCACTTGCCCCTCGAGAATGCGGCCCAGATATAATGCCTGCTGCTTATCGCTGGCAGCCAGTCTAATGGCTGGCACGGCGAGCGCCGCGGTGGCCATCAATGGTGAGCAGAGTAAAAAGCGCCCGGTCTGCTCCAAGGTGGCAGCGAGCTCCACATAACCCAGCCCCAGACCACCCAAAGCCTCCGGAATAGGTAGCGCCTGCCAGTACATATCGGCGCTAATTTGCCGCCACAAATCGGCATCATAGCCCGCAGGCATAAGCATCGCGTTGCGCACAGCAGCACTGGTCGAGACCTCGCTGACAAAGGCTTCAGCGGTATCGCGAATCATGATTTGTTCGTCGGTAAACTTAAATTCCACTGTGACCTCAGGTGCCGTAAACGTTTTGTGCTGGCTTTTCACTGGCGAGCAGATCATTCATCGCTGCGTCGAGGGTTTGAGGGGTCCACTGCTGACCATTATCGAGGCCAGTGGTGGTACGCCAACCGTCAGCAATCGACAATTTGCCGCCCTCCGCTTCAAAGATTCGACCGCTGACATGACTGGAATTTTCTGAACAGAGCCAGGCTACCAATGGCGACACATTCTCCGGCGCCCAGTAATCAAAACTCCCGTCCTCTGGCTTGGCCATACGCGCAGCCATAGACGCCACTGCCGTGGTCATGCCGGTGCGTGCTGCAGGGGCAATGCCATTGGCGGTAACACCATAGCGACCTAGCTCGGCGGCCTGATTCAACGTTAGGGCACAGATACCCGCTTTGGCGGCGGCATAGTTGGACTGCCCTACCGAGCCCTGCAGGCCAGCGCCAGAGGTGGTGTTAACAATGCGCGCGTCAAGCCCCTCGCCCTTTTTCGCCAGCTCGCGCCAGTATTCCACCGCGTGTCTGGCGGTGCAGAAATGGCCTTTTAAATGCACCGACATCACCGCGTCCCAGTCCTCTTCACTAAGTGACGCAAACATACGGTCGCGATTATTACCGGCGTTATTCACCACCGCATGGAGTGCACCAAACTCACTGATTGCCTGGTCAACACTGCGCTTGCTGTCGGCAAAATCAGTGATATTGGCGCAGTTGTACACTGCTTCACCACCGCTGCCGAGAATGTCCTTAACCACCTGCTCGGCGGCCGGCGCATTGATATCATTAATCACGACTTTAGCTCCGTGACTGGCCAACACTCTGGCGTGGGCAGCACCTAAACCACCCCCGGCACCGGTGATAATGACCACGCGGTCTTGACAAAATTTCTTCACCTGAAGCTCCTTATAATCGCTCAATAATAGTCACGTTGGCCTGACCGCCACCCTCACACATAGTCTGCAACCCGTAGCGACCGCCACGGCGTTCCAACTCGTGTAACAATGTGGTCATTAACTTGGTGCCCGTCGCACCCAAGGGATGCCCCAGAGCAATGGCGCCGCCGTTAACGTTGGTCTGCTCATGGGCATAACCGGTCTCTTGCAACCAGGCCATTGCCACAGAGGCAAAGGCCTCATTAATTTCAACCAGGTCTATATCATTGAGGCTGAGGCCGGCTTTTTTGAGCGCATATTTAGTCGCCGAGATCGGCGCGGTGAGCATCCAAATGGGATCAGCTCCACGCACGCTCATATGGGCGATGCGCGCTCGCGGTGTCAGGTTGTAGCGCTTGAGGGCGCGCTCGGAGACCACCAAAACAGCCGACGACGCATCACAGGTTTGGCTGGAGACTGCAGCAGTAATAAGTCCGTCCTCTTGCAGCGGCAGTAGCTCGGCCATTTTTTCCAGCGAGGTATCGCGCACCGTTTCATCCATCTCTAAGCCGTTTAACGGCGCCACTTCGCGGTCAAAATAACCACTGGCAATGGCCTGCGCTGCGCGCTCATGAGAGCTCAGGGAAAACTGTTCCATGGCCTGGCGGCTAAGATTCCAATGCTTGGCAATCATCTCGGCAGAGTTAAACTGCGACACCGGCACATTGCCATAGCGCTCAACCCAGCCCTGGCTACCGGAAAAGGGATCGCTAAAGCCCATTGGTTCGGCCACCAGCATGGCGGACGAAATTGGAATAGAACTCATGGTCTGCACACCACCGGCGACCACTACATCCATGGTACCTGACATGACCGCTTGGGCGGCAAAGTGGACAGCCTGCTGGGAAGAACCACACTGACGATCGATGGTTGTTCCCGGCACCGCATCCGACAGGCCCGCCGCCAACCAGGCCGTGCGGGCAATATCACCGGCCAGCGGGCCAATCGTGTCGACACAGCCAAAAATCACATCATCGTATTCGTCGTCGGGAATTCCATTGCGCTCGACCAGCGTGCGCAAGACATGGGCGCCCAAGTCAGCACCGTGAACATCAGCCAATGAACCGCGACGGCGGCCAGTTGGCGAACGCACTGCATCGACAATATAAGCGGAGGGAATAGTCATAGTTAGTCTCTAGTTTTAGTCTCTAGGCAGATGTAATGGGAGTAGCCGCATCGCCCATATGGCGGCGACCAAAGGTGTATTGGGGGCCGAGCAGTGCATTGGGCTGCAACAGCCATTCGTGGATACGGTTTTTGTGGAAGCCGGCATCGCCCCACTCTCTGTCGAGGGTCCAGGCACGCTTCATCCAAATATGCAGGTCGCACTCCCAGGTGTAACCCATGGCCCCATGCACCTGGGTGCAGTTGCGGCTGGCGGCGCGTGCAGCATCACCAGCGCTGGCTTTGGCATGGGACACAGACCAATCGGCGCGGGTCGGTGCCACGGCGACGGTATAGGCGGCTCGATAGATAGCCGGTTTGGCAAATTCCGCTTTCACTGCACAGTCGGCAAGCAGGTGTTTAACGGCCTGATTGACACCAATTGGGCGGCCAAACTGTTCGCGATCGGTGGCAAATTGTACTGATCGCGCCACCATCGCCTCACTTAACCCGAGCAGTTGCGCGGCATTGGCGAGGGCGCCACGATTCAGTGTTGAACGCCACAGATCGGCACCCATTTCACCGCGGGCAATACAGGTTTCACTGCGCGGCTGCCAGCTGACTTTGCTCAGGCGGCGACTCAGGTCAACGCTGGTTTGCAATTCCAGTTGCACAGCGTCATTCGCGACCAAATGCACTTCATTGCCATGGGGCAACAGCAAATAGTCGGCGCTGTGGGCAAAATTGATGTAGGGATTGATCGATGGGCCGCAGAGTACGGTTTGATCCCCAGAGGCTATTGCCTGTAGAAGCTCTCCCAGTCGGCTATCACTTCCTTCAAGGGCGCGATCGGCATCCACCAGCATGGGCGTCGCAACCAGGCAGCTATCGACGATAGGCTCTGGCAATGCCGCCCTGCCGCACTCCTCGGCGATCAGGATAAAATCCACGGCATTGAGCCCTAAACCACCCTGCTCTTCGGGAACTAGCGCGGCGGTTAGACCCAGGTCGACCAGAGACTGCAATGCTGCGCTGTCTACACCGCTGTCGCTGTCCCAACGCTGGCGAATACGCTCAGCAGTGACTTCATTTCTGAGCAGGTCACGGACGCTATCGCGAAATAATAATTGGTCGTCATTAAAGGTAAAATTCATGGTTATCTCTCTTTTTGCCGCTTATCGTCGCGGCATGCCAAGCATGCGCTCGGCAATAATATTGCGCTGAATTTCATTGGTCCCCGCATAAATTGGCCCGGACTGCGCGAATAAAAAGCCGTCCAGCCAATTGGATAACTGCTGGTCAGCGTCGGGCGAGCTGGGCTCTATCTCAGCCTTCGCACCGAGCAGAGACATGGCCGTCTCATGAATACTCAGATCCAGCTCCGACCAAAAAATTTTATTGCAGCTCGACTCTGGGCCAATAGCGCCGTTATTGATCAGCCGCGATGCGGTTTGATAAGTCGACAACGCATAGGCCTCGGCATCCATATAACAGCGCACGACGCTGTCTTCGATGGAGAGATCCAAAATATCATTTTGGCGCTGGCGATAGAGTTCGACGAGGCGCTTTGATGCCTGCTGAAAGCGCGCCGGGCTGCGCAACATCAGGCCGCGCTCAAAGCCTGCCGTGGCCATGGCAATCGCCCAGCCACCACCCTCTTCACCAATCAGATTGAAATCTGAGACACGTACATCGTCAAAAAATATTTCTGCAAATCCGGGCAGGCCGTTGAGTTGCGGAATTGGCCGCACGGTGACACCGGGTGCGTCAAGAGGCACCAAAATAAAAGACAGACCATGGTGGCGGCTGGATTCGGGGTCGGTGCGCAAGAGGCAGAATACCCAGTCGGCAAACACTGCCCTTGTCGACCAAATTTTCTGCCCATTGATCACAAATTCATCGCCATCACGATCAGCGCGACAGCGAATTGCTGCCATATCCGAGCCGGCACCAGGTTCCGACCAACCCTGCGCCCACATTTCAGAGCCGCTGGCCATGGCACTTATAAACCGCTGCTTTTGCGCTGCGGTGCCATATTCCATCAATGTTGGGCCGAGTAAAAAGATGCCGTTTTGGTTAACCCGCAAGGGCGCGCCTGCGCGGTAATATTCCTCTTCAAAAATAAGCCAGTCGATAAGATCGCAGCCGCGGCCGCCAAATTCTTTCGGCCAGGTGACCATGCCAAAATCACCTTGAGCCAGAGTCTTTTCCCACTCGCGATGAGCGGCAAAGCCCGCGTCGGTATCAAAGGACGGCAGCGGTGCTGCGGGAATATGGGCCTTTAGCCAGTCACGCACTTCAGCTCGAAACTGGGTCTGTGCCGCGGTATAGATTAAATCCATTAAGACTTATCCCCAGCTTTGTTGTGTTTAGCCATTTTTTTCGCATCAAAACCGCCAAGCTTATCGCCGGACACCAAATCATTGTGGGCATGAGAAAAGTGATGCCAGGCAAATGCCGCCTCCATACCTGTGCGCTTACCCTGCAGATCCTCAATGTGATTGATCGCCTGCTTGGCCAAGGCCAGCCCCAAGCGCGGCTGAGCGGCTATTTTCGCGGCCAAGGCGCTGACATCATCGTGCAGCGTCTAGCGCGTCGAAAGGCGATTGACCATGCCCACTTGATAGGCACGCTCAGCGGACATTTTGTCGCCGGTAAACAAGAACTCTTTGGCAATTCGCGGCGGCATTTCAAAGGGATGGGCGAAATACTCAACGCCGGGGATGCCCATGCGAACCACCGGATCACTGAAAAAAGCATCATCTGTCGCAACAATAATATCGCAGACCCAGGCCAGCATCAGACCGCCAGCGATACAGGCACCCTGCACTGCCGCAATGGTCGGCTTGGGAATCTCGCGCCAACGACGGCACATGCCGAGATAGGCTTCAGCCTCGCGCACATAGAGATACTCGCCGCCGGGCTTGTTGGCATGGTCATACCACATGCCAGCACGCTCTTGGCTCAGGTGCACGTCGCGGCCAGGGGTGCCAATATCATGGCCGGCAGAAAAGTGTTTGCCATTGCCAGCGAGGACAATAACCTTAACCTCATCGTCGGCCACTGCGCGCCGAAAGGCGGCGTCTAGCTCGTAGGTCATTTTGCCATTTTGAGCGTTGTGGTAGCTCGGGCGATCCATGGTAATGGTCGCTACACCCTCGCTTGTGCTGTAGATAACGGTGTCAGCGTTGGGGTCGTAACTGGCGCTGTCAGACATTGTTAGACTCCTCTAGCCGTCGGCGATCGCCAACGGGGTTGTCTTTTAGTTGTTTGGCGCGGCTGTTGGCCGGGTCCAATGTCGCCATAATGGCCATTTGTTCTGCCGTGGGCGCGGGAGTCGTTGTCAGATTATCAACCTGGGCAAGATCGAAGCTGGTGTTGTCTTGCACCTCGTCGAAGCTGACGCCCGGGTGCAGGCTGACAACACGCAATTGGTGATTGGCGCCACCCCAGTCCATAACACAAAGGTTGCTAATCACCAGGCGTATATCAATATCATCGAGACTGTATCCGCGAGGCAAACGCTGAGGGTTGTAGCCAATCGAGCAGACCACATCACATTCTCCCGGGACAAAAACACGACGCGAGTGGTTGGGCACAAAAAACGAGTTGGCATGGCATATTGAGTTGCCGGGAAAACCGCGCACGCCGAGCATCTGGATTTTCGGCTTGGTGTACTCGCCACCCAGTGCGGAAATATTGGTTTGCCCATAGGCGTCGACCTGAGTCGGACCGACCATCGCGTGGCGCTTGCCACTCCAAACATTGTCAAAAATACGCGAAAAGCCCATCCAGGACTCCTGCGCCTGCCGATCGCTGGCTGCCCGGCCACTGACATTATTGGGCTCCGACAGCAGCCAGCTTTGGCTGTCGGTCATCATCAGCTCTGGGGTAAATGTCTTCATCGCCAAACTGGCTGCCAGGCGCGGTAACAAACCTATGCCTGTAGCCAACACCTCACCGTTGCCGCGAAACGCTTCTGCGGCAGCGACTGTCATCAATTCCGCTAAACTGTAATCCTGCTGTGTCATAGACTGATCCATTGCATCTGTTAATTGGCGTCGTTAATAGACAGGTAATGGCAGCGCGCGAATCGCGTCGATACCGCCCACCAATGATTGATAGGCTTGCTCATCCTTGGCGCTGACATACTTTTCCAGATAGGCGCCGATGCCGTCGCCAGACGCGCTCGCGGCGTACTCTTTAAAGTGCACCATATCGAAGCCATAGAGCGGGTCACAGGAACTGGGGTGAGCACCGCCCGCAATGGGAACTACCATTTGCGTTACATTGCGCTCCCAGAACACTGAACGGGCATTGTCGCCCTGATGGAAATGAGCGCTGTCGACCAGCTCATCACAGGAGACAATAGTGGTTTCGGCGGCGCGGGCAAACCAGTCGTCCATGTAGACATCGGGGCTGTCGATTTGGCAGACGCCACGTTGGTCAGCGCGGCTGACATGAATAAGTGCGACGTCGAGTTTCAGCGCCGGCATCGCCAGCCACTCTTTATCGTCGTAGGGGCTATCGACCATTTTGATCTGCGGGTTGAGACGCACCACGTCAGTACCCAAACCAATTTTCGTCGGAATATAAGGCACACCCCAAGCGGCGGCGCGCAGACCCAACAGCATCATGCCTTCGTCAATTTCACTCACCTCGATGGCGCCGCTTTCGCGAACCTTGCGAAAATAGGGCTCGAGGGGAATAAAATCGAGCGACACAAAAGCAAAAATGACCCGCTTGACCTTGCCCGCTGCGCAGAGCAAACCAACGTCTGCGCCACCATAGGCAACCACTGTTAAATCCTTTACTGGCGAGCGAAGCAACTCTCTGATAAGAGCCATAGGTTTGCGGCGTGGCCCCCAGCCTCCGATACCGATAGTCATGCCATCTGTTATCGCAGAGACTGCCTCGCGCGCTGAACGCACCTTATCCATACCCACTCCCAAGTAAACGGTTTTCAATGCTACGGATTATCTAGTTGCGCTATTTAGGGAGCATCATCCATAGAGACTATGACAAGCAAGATGGCGAGCAATAACATGCTCAAAACAGACTAATTTGACTATGCCATGAGCACAACCATTGCAGCGGCCCTAAACAGCGCGATCAATAATTTTGACGACAAAATCTTTATTGAAGACGGCGAGCTAAAGCTCACTTTTAGCGATACTCAACGACTCTGCCACCAAGCTGCAGCGGCGCTGATTGGCCGCGGCTTTGCCCTCGGTGATCGCGCGGCAATCTGGGCCCCCAACATTACCGAATGGGTATTAGCAGCGCTGGCGATTCACTGTGCTGGCGGCGTTGTTGTGCCGATTAACTCGCGATTTAAAGGTGTCGAAGCCACAGAGATTTTGGCCACCAGTGGCGTTAAATGGCTGTTTAGCATCGGCGAATTTCTCAATTCAGATTATCCCAGTCAGATCGATCGCAACCAACTCAGTCAACTTGAGGGTATCGTCGTTTTAAAGGGTGGATCCATAGCGCCTCACACTACCTGGCTAGACTGGCTAAGCGAGGGAAAACAACACCTCGCTGTCAATCCCGAACAGGTCAACGAGCGCAGCGCACTGGTCAGTGGCGACGACTGTTCCGATATTATTTTCACCTCCGGTACCACGGGTAAAGCCAAGGGGGTTATCACTACCCATCAACAAAACCTGCGCACCTTTATGACTTGGAGCGACCTTGTTGGCCTCGATGAAAGCGACCGTTACTTAATCGTCAATCCCTTTTTCCACAGCTTTGGTTACAAGGCGGGCATTCTTGCCTGCCTGCTGAAAGGCTGCACCCTAATTCCGCAGCTGGTTTTCGATGTCGATGAGGTGTTAGCACGTATTGCTCGGGACAAAATAACCATGCTGCCTGGGCCGCCAACCCTCTATCAATCTCTGTTGGCGCACCCCAAACTGGCTGAACACGACCTCAGTTCGCTGACCAAGGCGACGACCGGCGCCGCAGTGATACCCACCGAGTTAATCGACAGTATCCGCAATGAGCTTGGCATTACCACGGTGCTCACTGCTTATGGCCTGTCTGAATCCTGCGGCCTCGCGACCATGTGCCGTCATGGCGACCCCAGTGCAACCATCGCCAGCACCTCTGGACGCGCTATCCCGGGTATTGAAGTGGCCTGTTTGCACAGCGACGGTCGTCGCTGTGATGCAGATGAAATCGGTGAAATTGTGATTCGCGGCTTCAATGTTATGCAGGGCTATTTGGACAACCCCGAGGCCACTGCCGAAAGCATAGACAGCGCCGGCTGGCTGCACACTGGCGATATTGGCAGCCTCGACGGCGACGGCAATCTGAAAATCACTGACCGTCTCAAAGACATGTACATCAGCGGCGGATTTAACTGCTACCCCGCCGAGATTGAATCGAGCCTAAACCGCCACCCGAGTATTGTTATGAGCGCGGTGATCGGCACTGCCGAAACCTTGATGGGGGAAGTGGGCGCGGCTTTTATTCAGAGCACCGACCCACAGCTTACGGCCGACCTTATGCACCAGTGGTGCCGTACCAATATGGCTAACTACAAGGTCCCTAAGCACTTTGTATTTGTCGACAATTTGCCTCTCAATGCCACCGGCAAAATTCACAAACCTACACTGCGCGAGATCTGGTCTCAGCGTCAGTTACCCAGCGTTTAAACAGGAGAACAGCATGGCGATCAAAAGTCTCGGCTATATAGGCATCAACAGTACCAATCTCGATCAATGGCGCCAATACGGCTGTCAGGTTATGGGGTTAGAAGATGCCAGTGAGCGCAATGGCGCCACTGACAGCAGCCTCTATTTAAAAATGGATGAGCACCCCTATCGCATTACCGTGCAACTTGCCGATAGCGACGGCTTTGGTTTTTGTGGCTGGGAAACAAACAATCAACAGGGTTTTGACGAGGCAGTCAGCAGTCTGGAAGACGCTGGCATTGATGTCGAGATGGGTTCCAAAGAGCTGGCCGCGGCGCGTAAAGTGCACCAGCTGGCGCGCTTTAGTGATCCGTCGGGAAATCAACACGAAATTTACTGGGGTATGATTTCAGACTTTAAACGGCTGGTCTCACCGGTCGGTGTGCGACAATTTGTCACCGGAAATATAGGTATGGGCCACGCCGTATTGCCGGCACCCAACTTTGACGCCACCATTGAGCTCTTTACACGCGTGCTTGGCTTCGGTCTCTCCGACATGATGGAGCTGCGCTTCACTCCCGATCCCAACGAGCCGATCAAACGACTGTGGTTTATGCACTGCAACTCGCGTCACCACAGCTTGGCCTTTTTTGAGATGCCCCATCCTGCAGGCTGTATTCATATTATGACGGAAGTTGACAGTATCGATGAAGTAGGGCGCGGCAACGATCGCCGTATCGCACACAATGTCGATTTATCAGGCACCCTCGGACGTCATGCCAACGACCATATGGTGTCCTTTTATATGAAATCACCCGGTGGCTTTGATATTGAATATGGTGCCGAGGGGCGCACTGTCGAAGACTGGGCCAGCTATGAGGTATTTGAAAGTACGGTAGCGAGCTTTTGGGGTCACGATTTTTCAGTGGGTCAGAAATAAGCGCTGGCGGCCAGTAAGCCAAATGAGTTAGATCACATCATTGATTTAATGCATTCGGGGTATGCGCAAACAGATGGGTGTTTGGGACTATACACCCATCAAAATTGCGAACTCGGTTGAGACCATTATGAATAGCGAACAAGCAAAAGAATTGCGTCAGGCTTTCGGCCATTTTGCCACAGGGGTCACCGTGGTGACGACTATGGATCACGATCAAGCGAGTGCTCAGCCAAAACCTCTGGCGATGACCGCCAATAGTTTTTCATCCGTGTCGTTAGATCCGCCACTGATTCTCTGGAGCAT
>Ga0115558_1002156_pt1 | contig 11770 bp, 12 predicted proteins | sample COGITO_mtgs_1104_4_FD_87279 | JGI IMG/M metagenome (GOLD analysis project Ga0115558, IMG submission 87279) | Pelagic marine microbial communities from North Sea - COGITO_mtgs_110426 | ecosystem: Environmental > Aquatic > Marine > Epipelagic | place: Germany:Helgoland, sampling site Kabeltonne... | reverse complement strand
TTTTTGTCGTTGCCCGAGAAATAGTGGATTCATGCATATCAATCTGCTCGGCTATTTCTGCCAACACTAAAGGCCGCATTGCTTCTTCACCCACCTCTAGAAATGATTGTTGGTGCTCTACTATTTTTGCTGACACCTTGAGCAGCGTTTCATTGCGATTCAATAAGCCCTTCATGAACCAGCGAGCTTCCTGCAGGTTATCTTTAACGTAGGTTTTATCGCTTTCTGATCCGCTTTTATTCACCAGCCCTGCATAGCTAGAGTTGATGCGTAGCTTGGGGGCAATATCGGGATTGAGCTCTACTCGCCACAGTCCATTGACACGACGAACAAACACATCGGGTACCACATACTCGGTTTTCTGTTCCCCGACAGCGGCACCGGGCATTGGGTCAAGCGAGCGGATGAGGGCTAAAGCGCCGCGCAGTTCGTCCTCGCTGCATCGCAGCCGCCGTGCCAATTGTCTGGGTTCCGCGGTAGCAATCTGATCGATGTGTCTATTGACGGAAGCGCCTGCAATATCTCTAAACGGGGTATCTTCGGGTAGTTGGCGGAGCTGGATTAATAAGCATTCGCGCAAGTCCACGGCAAAAATGCCGGTGGGTTCAAAATGCTGTAATCGGTGCAGTACGGCCATTACTTCATCGAGTTCAATCTCAGGTAGCGTAAGGCTGGCGAGTATGTCTTCAGGGGTTTGCGTGAGACGACCGTTACCGTCCACCGCATCGATGAATGCAAGGGCAATGTTGTAGTCGATATCTGAAAAACGAGTGGTATTTAGCTGCCACAGCAAGTGGCTGTGGAGCGACTCTGGAACCGCATCACGTTCCGCGAACTGCCGGTCGCCGCCGTCGCCTGCCGACATCGGGGGTGCCGACGATGGCATCAAATCTTCCCAGCGAGTATCAATGGCCAGATCATAGCCGTCGTCTGCCACAGGCGTGCTGGAACTAAAATCAATGTCGTGCTCAGTTGCTGGCTCGGGCTGATCCTCCTCGCGCTCAAGAAGGGGGTTAGATGCCAGGGTTTCTTCAATGGCCTGCTGAAGATCTAGCGTGCTCAGTTGCAGCAATTTGATGGCCTGCTGTAACTGAGGCGTGAGCGTCAGTGACTGGCCTATTTTCAACTGCAGGGACTGCTTCATCGCGCTTGCGCTATCATCCAATAATGACTACTGGCGACTAGTGTAGCGCCGAGGGCGAGGGTCCGGCAATGTTTGGCGCGTTATTTGCATGTCTTTTTTCTGAAGATCCCTGAGCTGGTGGGAAGATACCAGAATCTATTCGTATCAATGGCTACAGCCTAAAGTTCTCGCCCAAATAGACCGCTCGCACTTTGGCGTCGTCGAGCACGGTTGCTGGTTCGCCCGAGGCAATAACATGCCCTTCGCCTACAATGTAGGCGCGCTCACAAATATCCAATGTTTCACGAACATTATGGTCGGTAATGAGGACTCCGATATTCCGATCGCGTAAATGCGCTATCACCGCTTTTATATCATTGATAGAAATGGGGTCGACCCCGGCAAAAGGTTCATCAAGCAGAATAAAGGTAGGGTCTGTCGCCAAAGCTCTCGCTATTTCTACACGGCGGCGCTCTCCCCCCGATAGCGTCTGACCCAAGCTGTGACTCAAGTGAGTGACGTTAAACTCTTCGAGTAATTCAGCGCAAAGAAATGTTCGGTCTTTTTTATTGAGATCGCTGCGCGTTTCAAGGATGGCCAGCACGTTGTCACGGACCGATAGCTGACGAAATATAGAGGCCTCTTGAGGTAAATAGCCCAGACCGGCGCGTGCACGCTGGTGAATTGGATTCGCCGTTATGTCTTTGCCATTGAGGAGAATACGGCCCGCATCGACATTGACCAACCCCAAGATCATATAAAAACAGGTGGTCTTGCCCGCGCCATTGGGGCCTAGTAAACCAACAATTTCCCCCGCTTGTATCTCGAGGGACACATCGTTAACAATCGATCGACCTTTATACGCTTTGGCGAGGTGTTCCGCTGATAAATGAGCGCGCATAGTCTTAGCTACTCGGTTTAGGTTTTTGTAGGGCGGAGGGAGGTATGACTACCTCGACCCGACCTGTGCTATCAGATTTATCACTGACAGCACGCACCCGTTGCTCTGCCATGAGGTAGTTGATGAGCGCTCCAGTGAGGATGGCCCCCTCTTGCTCTATGCGCGCGCCTTGCTTGAGCTGGATTAATTCATCCCGCTGCGTGTAGATCATTTCACGGGCCTGGGCAGTAATCGCTGCTTTATCGAGGGCGGGGATTTGCTCGAGGGTTGCGGGGTCACCGAGAGCCGTAATGGTGGTGGCATCTCCTTCAGTGCTTTGTTGAATAATCAAACGTTCAGCGTGAATCACCAAGCTGCCTTGGGTTAACACTACATTGCCGTCGTAGCGGGTGATTCCCAGCTTATCTTCGCGGATCGCTGAGTCGGCGCTAATATGGATGGGCTGTTCACGATCACTGGGTAAGGCAACAAGCGCGGAGCTACCGGTGCCCACGTATAGGGCCACGAGGCAAAGCAGCCAGTAGCCAGGCAACGTTGAGTCGTTAATTTTCATAGACCGCCTCGACATTGCTGAGTAAACGCGCCTGCCCTTTTTTTAAATCGAGTGTGAAGCCGACGGCAGTGGTAGTGCTCTTGGTCGCCTCCAGAGTGACGGTGTCTTCGCCCCTCGCTTGTTTTTCAGCCAGTAGCATCGTTAGAGAGGGTGTGGTTAAAGTGGTATCGTCGTGCGGGGCGTGAACGTTAACTTGATCGAAGAGCTGCAGTTTCTTCTGTGCCCGCTGTAGACGTCCCGCCCCTGCTTGCAGCGTCCAGGGCTGGCCGCTGTCATCGAGACTCGCAACAAATATGTCCGTCATGTGCAGATCTGGCTGATCGGTGAATTGGGTTGCACTGGCGACGGTAATCGTTTGTTCACGATTACCCTGCTGGTCGTATCGCCACAGTATACCCCGCTCAATATAAGTTTCCTTTACGGAGACGGGCTGGCGCGTCTCGAAACTGATGAGCGGCGGATCTTCCTGCAGTGTGAGCCAAGCAGCGATGCACCCTGCCAACAACGTCAGTCCGGAAACGTAGCGTTTCAAAGGTGGTATCTCGCTAAAATATGGTCCCAATCCCCTCGGGCACGCAGCAGCAGCTCGGCGAATTCACGTATGACGCCCTGTCCCCCTTTGTGGGTTCCCACCCAGTCCGCCGCATCGCGTATCGTCTGCACCGCATCGGCGGGGCAGGCTCCGAGGCCGGCCAGCTGGAGTGCACCCAGATCGGGCAAATCATCGCCCATGTAAGCAACTTGCGCCGGCGTTAATTGTCGCTGTGCCATGAGCTCTGTCAACGCGATGCGCTTGTCCTCCCGCCCTTGAATAACCGTCTCGATACCCAGTTCTTGGGCGCGCCGGGTGACGACTTCAGAGCGTCGTCCGGTGATAATGACCACATCGATACCGTGGTCCTGCAGTAAGGTTAACCCCAGGCCATCCTTAACATTGAAGGCTTTGATTTCCTCACCGCTGTTGGCGTAAATAATGGCGCCATCGGTCATCACTCCGTCAACGTCGAGGGCAAGGAGGGTAATGTTTGCTGCCAACTGAGCATAATCGGACATTAGGCGATTCCTGCTTTCAACAACGCCAAAAGATGCACAATGCCAATGACGTGGTCATTGCTGTCGGTAACCACGAGTGCGCTAATCCGGCAGCGTTCCATCACGCCCAATGCCTCAGCTGCAAGCATACCTGCGGACACGGTTTTACCACCTGCTGACATAAATTGCGCAATGTTGACGGAGTTGATATCTGGACGATCTTCGAGGGTACGGCGTAAATCACCGTCGGTGAATATGCCGAGGAGTTGTTGATCGTCGAGAATAGCCGTCATGCCCAGGCCTTTGGCCGTGATCTCCATGAGTGCGTCGGCGAGGGAAGCCTCTGGACCAACTGCGGGGATATCTGAGCCACTGACCATGACATCCTCAACCTTGAGTAATAGCTTGCGGCCCAAAGCACCTCCAGGGTGTGAAAAAGCAAAATCCTCAGCGCTGAACCCCCGGCACTCGAGTAGTGCGATCGCCAGAGCATCTCCCATGACTAACGTGGCAGTGGTGCTAGAAGTCGGTGCGAGATCGAGGGGACAAGCCTCGGTATCAACGCCAGTAAAAAGATGAACATTGGAGGCTTGAGCCAGGGTAGAGGAGGGGTTGCCGGTCATACTGACCAGAGTAACGCCCAGTCGCTTCAACAGTGGCAGGAGTGTCAGGACTTCGGGGGTAGTGCCGCTGTTAGACAGGGCAAGGACCGCGTCTTTCGACGTAATCATGCCCATGTCCCCATGACAAGCTTCAGCGGGATGAACAAAAAAAGCCGGTGTACCTGTACTCGCCAGTGTGGCGGCTATTTTATTGCCGATATGCCCTGATTTTCCCATGCCTGTAACGATCAATCGCCCTTCAATGCTCTTCAGTCGCGCGCAGGCTTCAGTGAACTGATCGTCAATATAGGGCAAGAGGGCATTGATCGCTTCGCACTCCATGCGCAGGGTGCGGCGTCCTGAGGCAATGATCGCTTTTTTATCAAGCATAGTCGTTTAGGCCTTCGCGCATTCAAACGGTCATTAACAGGGCATAGTACAGTACATAGCTACTCAAAAAGAGACCCCCAAGCACTCTTCCCAAGCGCGCCGTCTGTGTTTGTTTATCCCAATTCATCCACGAGAACAGCGCAAGGATAAATGTAGTGATAAATACAGTCCCTAGGTCTCTAAACAATACCGCGGGCGCTAGGACGAGATCACCAAATAAGCCGGGCAGGGATAGCACCACCAGCAAGTTGAACATATTAGAACCAATAACGGCGCCAATAGCGATGTCCGCATGGCCCCGAATAGCGCTGATCAAAGACGCTGCCAATTCGGGTAGGCTAGTACCAACCGCAACAATGGTCAATCCGATGACCAGTTCAGAAACGTTAAAGGCAGTGGCAATATTCACCGCCCCGAAAACCAAAGCACGTGAACTACCGACCAGCAGCAGCAGCCCCATGGTGAACAGTAACAGCGCTTTGCGGGTCGACGTCTGGGCGGTATCGGCTGTTATGTCGGATGGATTGGGACGCTGACTATGGCGGGCCATGCGCAGCAAAAAAAGTACCAACCCTGCGAGTAACATCATGGCGTCCAGGGCCGATAAAACGCCGTCCGAGAGCAGCACCGCACAGAGCACTATGGTGCTTAATAGCAGGGGCAGGTCGGAGAACGCGGTTGTGCGGCCCACGCTGATAGGAGAAATGAGTAGAGTGATACCCAGCACCAGTCCAATATTGGCAATGTTCGATCCTAAGGCGTTGCCGACGGCTAGGCGGCCCACATCCGATAACGCCGACATCAATGAGACGATGATCTCTGGCGCTGAGGTGCCCACGGAAACGATCGTCATGCCAATGAGCAGTGGTGACATACCGACTGAGCGCGCCAAGGCCGCCGCGCCAATAATGAACTGATCGGCACTCCATAGGAGCACCGCGAAGCTGATGGCGATAATGAGTATGTCAATGAGCATGGTGATGTGGCGCTATCCTTCGCAGCTGAGGGGTCTGACAACTGATGGCAACGGGCTTTCTACTCTGCCTCGATGAGGGGCGTGCGCGGTAAAGATCGGGTATCATCGACCCCCTACTCAACAATGAGGCGCTGATCTGCTGTCCGCGCCCGGGAGTTTACCTCATTTATGTTGTCGACGGAGGAGACGCTAATGACTATGCCGATTTATATGACAGGTGCGCGACGGCTGTTTGGCGGCTTGCTAATGTTTGCTTTGCTGATCCCTTCTTGGGTCAGTGCTGATGATATCGGTCCTGGTGCTATTATAAAAAACAGCACCGACCGAATTATGGCGCTAGTAGAGGGCGCCCCGGCGTATTTCGACGAGACACCCGAGCGTTATTTTCGTGGGATCGGCGCGGAGTTAGATGCGGTAGTGGATTTTCGTAGCTTCGCCAGGGGCGTTATGGGCGAGTATGCCAGCAGTGCCCGCCTTCGCAGCCTAGATGCAGCCGGGCAGCAACAGTTGAAAAATCAACTTAATCGCTTTGCCGAGGTGCTGCGCCAGAGTCTTATCAATACCTACAGCCGTGGTCTATTGGCATTTGGGGGCTCCCGGACTGAATTAGCCAGCACTGATTTTTCGTCGGGCAATGCGCGCTTAGCATCAGTGAGTCAGCGCGTGTACAGCCCTGAGGGTAATATTTACACCATCAGGTATGTGATGGGTCAGTACAAAGACGGGAGCTGGAAGCTGCGGAATATGATTATCGAGGGTATTAGCTTGGGTGAAATTTACCGTCGACAATTTGAAGCCGCCGCTCAAAGTGCGAGCGGCGATATCGACACAGTCATTGCCGATTGGGGTGATGACCAGGTTGAACTACAGCAAGAGGATGAAGTTGATGGAAGCCAGTAACGTTCGCGAGTTAGTTATGACCGCTTTTCCACAAGCGCAGGTTGAAGTGGATCTTTCCGGCGGCCATTACACCGTAACGGTCGTCGACATTAGCTTCGAGGGGGTTAGGCCCGTGGCTCGACAACAAAAAGTTTATGCTCCACTGGCCGACGTTATTGCTCAGGGCGCTATTCATGCGGTAAATATTAGGGCCTTAACGCCCGCTGAAGCCGGATAACAGAGGTTATAACTTGGATAATCTCGCTATCCGCGGTGGGCGAAGGCTCGAGGGTCGCCTAAAAGTCTCAGGGGCAAAAAATGCTGCCCTACCTATTTTAGCTGCCACCCTATTGGTTGAGGGACCCACGACCATACGGAATTTGCCCCACCTCCAAGACATTACCACCATGATTGAGTTGCTGGGCTGCCTAGGAGTGCAACTGACTGTCGATGAAAAGCTGGGGGTAGAGACCGACGCGTCGATTATTAGCAATCGCCGTGCGCCCTACGAGCTCGTGAAAACCATGCGCGCCTCCATTTTAGTGCTCGGTCCTTTGCTGGCTCGCTTTGGCGAGGCGCAGGTGTCCTTTCCCGGGGGTTGCGCCATTGGCTCTCGTCCTGTGGATCTGCATTTGAAGGGGTTGGAAGCGATGGGTGCTGCCATCAGTATTGAAGAGGGGTACATCCATGCCACCACGGGTGGCCGCTTGCGGGGCGCCGATATTGCCCTGGAGACGGTGACGGTAGGGGGCACTGAAAATTTAGTCATGGCGGCGACGTTGGCCGAGGGAACGACGGTCATTCGCAACGCCGCCCGTGAGCCTGAAGTGGTCGATATGATCAATTGTCTCAATACCATGGGCGCTAATATCGTTGGTGCGGGGCAATCGGTACTGACTATTGAAGGCGTTGAGCACTTGCACGGCTGCGACTATGCAGTCATGCCTGACCGCATTGAGGCAGGTACGTATCTGGTCGCAGCGGCGGCGACAGGGGGAAAGATTCGCCTTGATGGCGCGATTGCTGAGCACTTGGAGGTGGTTCTCGATAAGCTGCGCGAAGCGGGCGCCGTAGTCACGGTCGGCGACGGGTGGATAGAACTCGATATGCAAGGACGGCGACCGAAAGCGGTCAGTATCATCACGGCCCCATACCCTGGCTTTCCTACCGACATGCAGGCTCAATTTACGGCGCTTAACACCATCGCCGAAGGCGTGGGTCGCGTTAGCGAAACAGTCTTTGAGAATCGCTTAATTCAGATTCACGAACTCAATCGAATGGGCGCATCTATCCAGATAGAGGGTAACACCGCTATTGTCACTGGGCAGGCTGCCCTCAACGGTGCCCCGGTGATGGCCTCTGATTTACGGGCGTCAGCGAGTCTGGTTATCGCCGGCTTAGTGGCCAGTGGTGTAACCGTCGTCGACAGGATTTACCACATTGACCGAGGCTACGAATGCATTGAAGAAAAGCTACAATCTCTGGGCGCCGATATTCGGCGTCAACCCGGTTAAAGCACTGTTGGAGACATGACATGACCCGGTCTTTGACCATTGCCCTGACTAAGGGCCGCATTCTTAAAGAGACGCTACCGCTGTTTGCTGAAGCGGGCATTGAGCCGCTCGAGGATATATTTACTAGCCGTAAACTGCTCTTCGACACCACTATTGACGGCGTCAAACTGGTGATTCTTAGGGGTTCTGACGTGCCCACCTATGTGCGCCATGGCGCAGCAGATGTCGGTGTTGTGGGTAAAGATATATTATTGGAATTTGGCGCTGAAGGCCTCTACGAACCCCTTGACTTAGCCATTGCGAAGTGTCGACTCATGACCGCGGGCTTTGCGACTGCCCGGATCGCTCGCCCTCGGCTACGCGTGGCCAGCAAATTTGTCAATATCGCCCGCCAGCATTATGCAGCGCAAGGTATTCAGGCGGATATTATTAAGTTATACGGGGCTATGGAATTGGCACCGTTAATGAATCTTGCCGATGAAATAGTCGACATCGTCGATACCGGTAATACGTTGACAGCCAATGGTATGGTGCCCTTGGGACATATCGCCGACATCAGTTCCCGTTTGGTGGTCAATAAAGCGGCCATGCGTACTCGTCACCGATCGATTGAAAAGTTGATTCATGACCTGGGTCAGGCTGTCGAGCGCAGAGACAGCCCGTCATGAGCCAATTAATTGGTCGCTTACGGATGACTGACGCCGGTTTCCCTGCCGAGTTTTCGGCACTGACCGCCCGTCATGACGAGCGCGATCCGGCTTTAACCCAAACGGTTGTCGATATCATCGCTGCGGTACGCAACGGCGGTGACCGCGCCGTGCTCGATTTGACCCAACAGTTTGATCACCACTCAGCGGGGACAATGAGCGAGCTCGAGGTGTCGGTACCGGTGATGGAGGAGGCGTTGGCTTCCCTCGATGTCAGCAACCGCGAGGCACTCGAAGTCGCCGCCACGCGCATACGTGATTACCATTTACACCAAGTGGCAGAAAGTTGGCGCTTCGAAGACAGTTTCGGTAATCACCTAGGACAACGTGTTTCGGCGATGGAGCGGGTCGGTATGTATGTTCCGGGAGGCAAGGCCAGTTACCCCTCGTCGGTCTTGATGAATGCCATTCCCGCCAAAGTGGCAGGGGTTAGCCATATTTGCATGGTCGTTCCGGCTCCCGGCGGGGAACTTAATCCGCTGGTATTAGCTGCTGCAGCCATTGCCGGTGTTGATCGGGTACTGACCATTGGCGGTGCACAGGCCGTCGCCGCCTTAGCCTACGGCACGGAATCTGTTGTACCGGTGGACAAAATTGTTGGTCCAGGTAATCGCTTTGTCGCGGAGGCCAAGCGGCAGGTCTTTGGCACTGTGGGTATCGACATGGTGGCCGGACCCTCAGAAATTTTGATTGTTGCCGACGGCTCGGTAGCTCCCGAATGGACGGCCATGGATTTGTTTTCACAGGCCGAGCACGATGAGCAAGCTCAGGCCATCTTAATTGCGCCTGACGCAGATTATTTGGACGCGGTAGAACAGGCGATAGCGCGGTTATTGCCCACGATGGAACGCGAATCTATTATCCGCGCGTCACTTTCTAATCGCGGTGCATTGATTGAGGTACCCAATCTAGCGGCGGCAGTCGAACTCAGCAATCAGCTGGGCCCAGAGCATCTGGAGTTGGCCATGGAAGATGCCCAGGCATGGATAGATCGCTTTACCGTTGCCGGCGCTATTTTTGTGGGCGCGCAAACCTGTGAAGCCTTAGGCGACTACTGTGCCGGCCCCAATCATGTCTTGCCGACTTCGGGCAGCGCACGGTTTTCATCACCTCTGGGGGTCTATGACTTCCAAAAGCGCAGCTCGATTATTCATTGCTCCCCGAAAGGCGCCGACGCACTCGGTCGTGTGGCATCGGTGTTGGCGCGGGGTGAGTCACTGACAGCCCACGCCCGAAGCGCTGAATTTCGGTGTAAAGGGTGACTCAACTGCTGCTTTGCGTACGACTGCCGACAATCGCCTGTAAATCAATGGACTGGCCGTTGCGCTCAACGGTGACCCGGATGACTTCTCCCGGACGCAAGCGTGCTATGTCATGCATAGCGCCCCGACCGTCACTGACCACCTCGTCATTCATGGTGGTAATGATGTCTCCTAGCTGCATGCCAGCCCGGGCTGCGGGTCCATCATTACTCAGTCCTGAGATGACCAGTACTTGTCGGGGCAATCCTCGGGCGTCGCGATTAATGAGTAACTCAACGCTGACCCCCAGCCAACCTCTCACCACTGTGCCGAAGTTGATAATGTCCTGCATAACGAAAGTGGCCAGGTTGGACGGAGTGGCGAGATTGATGCCGATACCATTGCTTTGGGCATTCTGATTTTGAGTGGTGTAAATAGCGGTATTGATGCCAACCAGTCGGCCCCGGCTATCAATCAGCGCGCCCCCAGAGTTACCAAGATGAATGCTGGCATCGGTCTGGATATAGTCTTCATAAGCGCTCAATTGTAGGCCGTAGCGGCCAAGCCCTGAGACGATACCTTGCGTCACAGAGTGACCAAAACCATAAGGGTTACCGATAGCCAGCACGACATCGCCGACGCTGATAGCGTCGGAGTCTGCAGGTATGGCAGGCGTGAGGCCGGGCAAATCAATTTTCAGTACGGCTAAGTCGGTGTCAGGGTCGGTGCCAATCACTCTGGCATTAGCGGAACGGCCATCGTGAAGCAGCACCTGAATGGCATCGGCCTCAGCAATAACATGATTATTGGTAATGACATGACCGTCGGCTGACATAATGACCCCAGAACCCAGTGATCGCTCGAGGCGTTGATTGCCCTGCGCTGGCCCCAAAAAGCGGCGTAAAAATGGGTCGTTGAGACGCGGGCTGCGCCGCTCGGCGACCAGTTTGGCCGTATAAATATTCACAACCGACGGCGTGCCTTGGGCGACGGCGTCCCGATAGCCCGAAGGATTGGCGTTGCGGTGCTGTAATAGCGGTTCGTGCAACACCCAGCGGTCGAGAATTAACACAGCGGCCAACACACCGACTATGATGGGCCAAATAAGTGCGATTAAATAATGCTTCAAAGCCATCCTCCCTTTGCAGCATTGTAAAACACATTAAAGACTTTATAACCGGTACAACGTAACGTTTTTTTGGAGACCCTATGCCTATTTCCCGACAACAGCTGTCAACGGCACTCAGCGAATTACTGCAACCCCATCGGTATCAGGATTATTGTCCCAATGGCCTGCAGGTGGAGGGTCGCGATAGCATTGCGCGGGTGGTGACCGGCGTCACTGCCTGTCAGGCTCTCCTTGATGCGGCAGTGGCTCATCACGCTGACGCCGTGTTAGTCCACCACGGTTATTTTTGGAAATCAGAGGCCCCCGAGCTGGTCGGCATGAAGGCACGCCGTATTCGGACGCTGATTCAGGCCGATATTAATCTGTACGCCTACCACCTGCCCCTCGATAGCCACCCAACGCTGGGCAATAATGCAGGCCTGGGCCGGGCCTTGGGAATAACTGAGTTTCAGCTGGTCGAGCCAGATAATCCGAGTTTGCCGCTATTTGTTGGGTCGTTGCAGGATGGACAAAGCCAGAGTGCATTGGCACAGCAGCTCGAGCATAAGCTCCACCGCGCCGTGTTGTCAGAGGGAGAGCGGTTTGTACGAAAGGTAGCCGGGTGTACCGGAGGAGGACAGGGATACATCGACAGGGCCGCAGATTGGGGGGCAGATCTGTTTGTTACTGGAGAGGTATCGGAGCAAACTATTCACAGTGCTAGGGAGCGCGGAATTGGCTTTA
>Ga0115558_1002141_pt1 | contig 11809 bp, 1 predicted proteins | sample COGITO_mtgs_1104_4_FD_87279 | JGI IMG/M metagenome (GOLD analysis project Ga0115558, IMG submission 87279) | Pelagic marine microbial communities from North Sea - COGITO_mtgs_110426 | ecosystem: Environmental > Aquatic > Marine > Epipelagic | place: Germany:Helgoland, sampling site Kabeltonne... | reverse complement strand
TGGAGCACCCATATCCAGGAGGCACTCTGGGTTAGAGGATGGTGACCCGACGAATGGGGATCACATTTCTGAGGTAAGCATATTAAATTCGGATGGATCTCAACATGTCTTTGGAATACCTGCGTATAATTATGAGAAGATAGAGAAGTCATTTAGAGTGGGTTCTCCGTCGCTTGAAGAACGAAATAGGGGAGAGATTGTGTATGGTACTGATGATAACTCGCTAAAAAATAAAAAAGGAATCGATCACTACTATTCATCTAAAAAGATGCCTATGTACGTGCATTCTTACTTATTAACTGGGGTCCTTTCTCCAGATTACGTTGATTTATCTGGCGATGGAATCTCAGATGATGATTTAGGGTCAGCCGTTAAATTTAATTATACCCGTGTGCACAAAGAGTATGACTGGCGCGCTCCTTACACAGCCAAGTCGGCAAAGTATTCGGAGGGATTGAAGTCGAGCGAATCTGATAATTCTGGGAACTATGTTGCAGGTAAAAAGGAGATGTGGCATATGCATAGTATTGTAGGGAAGACTCATATTGCGATATTTAAGATATCCCCTCGAGAGGATGGAGTAGGTGTTATAGGAGAAGACGGAGGGTTACATCCAGATAAGGTATCCTATAAGCTTGATAAAATCGAGTTATACTCAAAACGAGAATTACAAATAAAACAAGAGAATGCTGTTCCGATCAAGACCGTTCATTTTGAGTATGATTATTCACTTTGTTCACAGGTTGAAAATAAGATAAATACGAGTGGTTCACTAACAGGTAAGCTTACCCTAAAAAAGATATACTTCACCTATGGGAATTCCGAAAGGGGAAAATTTAATGCATACAAGTTTCACTACTTTAATGAAGGGAATCCATCGTATCACTTAGCAGGATATGACAGTTGGGGGAATTATGCGCCACCTGTAGGTGAATCAACTACTGCTCCAACAACTTCTGAGTTTCCCTATACTACACAGGATTCCATTGACGCTAGTACATATGCGAGTATGTGGAATTTGAATAAGATTGAATTACCATCAGGAGGAGTAATCAACGTATTCTATGAATCGGACGACTATGGTTACGTTCAGGACAAGAGGGCTATGCGAATGATGGAAGTTGTTAAGTTTGGTAGGAGGCATTCAGCTGACAATTCATTTATTCAAGATGAAGAGTTATATACTGATGGCCGCGGTTCTGAGCACAATGACTATGTTTTTTTTAAATTAGAAAACTCTTTACCAGAAACTGCTGCTGGAGATGAAGTAGTGTTAAAGGAGTATTTAGAAGGTGTCGAGTACCTACAAACAACATTGTACCTAGATGTTAAAAATGGGAATAATGAATATGTAAAAACGTATGTAGAGCCCTTTATATATGAAGGGAAGATTACTTGTGGAGTAGCACCTGGTGGAAATACCGGATATGTCAAAATCAAAAAGGTACATATTAGAGATAATAACAAGGGGCCAATGGTCAATCCAATAGCGAAGTCAGCTTGGCAGTACGCACGGTTAAACCTAAATCATTTAATAAATCCTTCGAGCAATAAGAAAGAAGCCGGAGGTCAAGGTCTTGGTATGATTAGTTCGTTACTGGGCTTTATAGGAGAAATGGCAAATATGGCTGCAGGGCCAAATAAAATGCTTCAAGCTAGAGGATTTTGTAGGACATTCAATCCGGGGAAATCTTGGATACGCTTAAATGACCCGAACAAGAAGAAGTTAGGTGGTGGCCATAGAGTAAAACAAATTGCAATGAATGATAGCTGGGACGCGATCAATGATGGAGCTGAGAGTTCTGAGTATGGTCAACAGTACGATTATTCTATAGAGAGTGAAAGTGCAACAGGTACTTACACAAGCATAAGCAGTGGTGTGGCTACATTTGAGCCATCCATGGGCCGAGATGAAAACCCATTTGTTCAGCCCAAGTATTATGATCAAAAGAGAGTAGGTGTTCCAGACTTGGAGCATCTATTTGAGACACCAATAGGTGAGAATTTCTATCCAGGGGCGTCGGTAGGCTATAGTAAAGTCACGGTGCGCAGTATTGATCACATTGGCCAGTCCAAGCAACATAGAACGGGATATCAGGTTAGTGAGTTTAACACATACAAGGACTATCCTACCAAGTCATCTGCAACCGACATAGAAACTAATTTCGTTGATCCACCCATTGGTTTAAACATCTTTTCTTTTGGGGCAGACCTCAAAAAAGGAGCGGCTGCACAGGGATTTACAGTTGAATTAAATGACATGCATGGTAAGCCAAAATCAAATTGGTCTTACAATGAAAATGGTAAGCTACTTTCTGGAGTTACGTATGAGTATCAATTGGATGATAATGATGAACTAAAAAGTGAGGTCTTAGCTATTGATAGGAATGGAAATATCAGTGAGCAGAAATTTGGTGTAAATGTGGATTTTGCTTCAGATGCCCGTTTTTCACGAGATAATTTTTACAGTGGCGATGTAGATCTAAATTTTGATATATTTATGGTTCCAATAATACCCATACCCGCTATAACGCCATATTTTGGGGCATCTTTCTCTAGAACTGTCACAAGGACGGCAACAACAACCAAAGTAATAAGAAAGACGGGTTTATTAAAGACGACCACGGCATATAAGGAGGGTTCTCAAATTAGAACACAGAACTTATTGTATGATGGAGAAACAGGAGAAGTATTATTGACTTCAGTACAAAATGAGTTTAACGATAGTATTTTCAGTTTCAACTACCCTGCACATTGGGCATACGAAGAAGGGATGGGCCAAGCCTTTCAAAACTGGGGTTTAGAGTTTAAAGGTATTGAGTTTGATAACAGTACTTGTGAGCTTAAATCTACCCAATCAGGAATCGATTTAAGAGACTATTTAGTTCCAGGAGATGTATGTGTGTTTAAGGCTTCTATTCTTTCAGGGAAGAAAATACTTTGGGTTAACTATAGTACAGATGATAAGTTGATTTTGATTGATAAAAATGGACAATTATTTTGTCAGAATGAAAGTAGTTACCCAGGGGGTACATTAAGAGTAGTAGAAAGTGGCAGAAAAAATATGGCTAATGTTTCCATTGGTTCTGTTACTTGTAAGACCAATCCAATAAAGCTAGTAGGTTCTACATTAAAACTTCAGTTTGATGATGTATTGGCAACATCAGCAGTTGAGTACAATGATAATTGGCGAACGGATGTTTCACTTTTTGAACAATATGTCTGTGATTCAGTGCCTTCCGACACATTAAGCAGTATTCTAGCTAAGATAGATACACTTATAAGTGATTCGTTTTTTTATCGTGCAACTCCAGTAGGTGCCTATGATTTATATGTATGTGAAGATTGTGATTCTGTTGGTTATAATTTATCCTTATCAGGGGATTACTGCGTCAAGTATGATACCGTAGATGCAATTGATAATGGTAGTTATATAACTGTTAGTTCAGGCGACTCTAATGGTGTATATAGCACCGACGGAGCGCGAATTTATGAAAGTGTAACTAGTGAAGAACGTCCCGTGAAGCTATCATCTAGTAGCACTGATTTTTATAAATACCGACTTTTAGATGTGAATAATGTGGTAGTAGATAAAAGGGAGAATATGGATCGTTTTTGGAACAGCTGGGCTTCTATAAATAATGGTAGGCTAAATACGGTCGGAGTATGGGGGGCTGCCTCAGCTGGGGAATGGATAGGTTTTTCTCATTGTGTAGATGTACAAGAAAGTAAATATTATTACGTTGGTTTTGCGTCGGACAATAAATCTAGATTAAAAATAAATGGAGAACAAATAGCGAACTTTGAAGAAACTAGTAATGTAGGTCACTTTAAGTATTGGCATATCTTACCTGTATGGCTAGAAGCAGGACCCAATGTAATAGAGATGGAGGGTCTTAATGAAGGTGGCGATGCATCATTTGGCGCAGAGATTTATGACGTAACTGAGTTCCAATTAGCTAATTATAAAAATGAGTCAGACTTAGACGCTAAAATCATATTTTCTACTAAGGACAAAAGTGGTGACAATTTTGATTTGGGGGTGAATACTGGTTACTCTTGTCCAGATGGTTATGCATTGAATTTATGTGGTGATTCTGCAATTTGTACGAGTGTTTCTGAAATTCCTAGAAACCAACCTTGCGATTTTGATTGCCCAAGAATATTGACTTGGGATGGATTAGCGCTAAAAGATGTGATAGAGGTTTTAGAGGTTTCAAAAGTAAATACATTTACTGCTGACTTAAAGGCTAAAGTACTGAATGAGAATAGCCAGATAGATACAATCAATTTGGAACTGTATACACCTTGCGATACACTTTTTGATTGCGAGATAATTTGCACATTTGAGTCAAAGTCAAGAAGGGTTAATCCGTTCTTAACTGGTATAAAAGGAAATTGGAGACCGAACAAGAGTTGGACTTATGTGAATGACAGGGATTATGAGTCATCAAGAGCTACCCCTCAAACAGATGGTCAGTTTGCAATGACAGAGCCTTTTTGGCAGTACAAGTTAGCAGAAGAATCCTATGTTCCGCAGTATACTAATATATCGGATGAGCAATGGGTATGGACGAGTGAAGTAACCGAATATTCTCCCTTTGGGATGGAGCTAGAAAACAAGGATCCGCTAGGAAGATACTCTTCAGCACTTTACGGCTATGCTAAAACACTACCTGTTGCCGTAGCATCTAACACTAGACATAGAGAGTTGTGGTATGAAGGGTTTGAGGAATATATGTATTTGAGCAGTATCACTAGTAATTTTATTTGTCCTCCGTGGCAGTACCCATATGTTGAAGATCCAGGAGGATTATCTTTATTGACTGATTTTGACAATTTAGATGAGGAGCATAGTCACTCTGGAAACTTAAGTTTGAGGTTAGACAACGGAGATACGCTGGTTCAAGAGATTGCACTTAATCCAAGTTTTGTAGATGATACAGAGAAACATTATTGGTCAAGTTTAGAATACTTCACCGAGGAGGAGGATCAGATAGTTCCATTTAGGCCTGCAGCAGGGAAGTATATCCTTAGTGCTTGGGTATCAGAAATGAGCAATCCAAATGATACGTTATTTGAGACGACTTATATAACTGTAGAGATGCAGGATGATATGGGTGGAGTCACCAGTACAACCTTTCTTCCAAAAGGTTTGATAATAGATGGTTGGCAAAGAATAGAGGAGATTTTAATTGTACCTGAGAATACAGAGGTAATGCGAATAATCTACAAATCGGATGCTAGTATAGGATGGTTTGATGATTTTAGAATATTCCCATATCATGGAAGTATGAAGAGTTATGCTTATGATTTTAGGACTCTTCGATTGATGGCAGAGTTGGATGAGAATAATTATGCAACGTTCTATGAATATGATTTAGAAGGCAACCTAGTAAGAATAAAGAAGGAAACCGAGCGCGGTATAAAGAGTCTTCAAGAGAGTCGTCAACATCAAAAATCAACGAATTAATGAGATTGACGTTAATATACTTGACGCTATGGTTTATTCCACTAAGCGTCTTCGGTCAAAACTTTGGTGAGGACATGTTGGCCATTACAAATTCGTGTTTGTCACTAAAGTCCAACTATACTATTACTAGTGCAATCCGCGCTCAGAATGGAGAATCACGAGATCAAATTGTTCATGTGCGTATGGCTGGAAGAAGTCGATTTTATGCCTATGACGACAAAACAGAACTTTTGATAAACCAGGATATGAAGATAATGCTGAATAAAGAGTTTAAGGTTTTGATGGTTGATTCCAGTCGACTTCGGGAGAGTATAGATCAATTACCAGTGGAACTTTTTGACACTTTTGCGAGTGTTTATTCAAGCATAAAATTTGACCAAATTTCACCTACAGAAGGTCAGTATACGTTAGTTCCTATAGCCGGTGATTTTAAAAAAATAATACTACGATTTAGTTCTTCTAACTATAGAGTTACTATGATAAAAATGGACGCATACGATAGAGCATTGGATCAGGATTACAAGATGACAATGACCTATGTGTACTCTACATTTACTTCTATTCCGTCAACATCTGCATACGTTAAAAAGAGTGCTAACGGAGACTTGGCATTGCAACCCAAGTGGCAATCATTTGAACTTTTAAATTATTATACCCAACAAACAAATTAAGACTATGAAAAAATTAAATCTAAGGCAGAATGTTTTAATTCGGATATTTTTATGTTTGGTGTGTTTTCTTGCTATAAATAGTCGCGTAAGTGCTGGTGTTGAATCAGAGAATAAGGACATATTTAAAACAGAAGAAAGCATGGCAGTAGATTCTTTTATCACTGTATTTGACAATCTGAGCTATACAAAAGCAGGAGCGACTATACCGGCCTATTCTTCTTTAGGCTATAAAGAGTACAGTATTAGAAACAGGGCGTATCTAAAGATCAATCAATCAGTAGACTCTTGTTTCTTGGATACATTTACCTTTGGAGTACAGTTGTTAATTGAGCACAAAGATTTAGCTGGAGCACTATTCTCTGATACGGTTTGGTTGTATGTTAATTATGATACGAATCTCTTAGAAAAGAATAGTGAAATATCGAGTTTTGTATATGAAGGTGCGATGTGGAGTAAGGTGTCCATACTGGGATTTAGTAACCTAGGTTATAAGTCATTTGTAGAGATAGGAGCTACCCAGAACATTGAACGGTATCGAAATTTGGATTTCAACGCAATGTTGGTTTTAAATGATATAGATACACTAACAGGGAAGAATCAGATTAAATTTTCGTGGAATGCTTTAGATAATCTTGACCAAGAGTATGAATTTGAGTGGGCGTGGATAGATGCTATTGATACGAGTAATAATATAGTAGCACCAGGCTTAGTGGAGGCAAGTTTTAGGTATAATGCGACTAGAGTAACGACCACAGATGTATTTTACGGTGTTTCAACGACATACGAGAAAGGCTATCTTATTGCTCGAGTAAGACTAAAGGGAAGGAATAAGGACAAAAAAGATCAAGTAACTTATGGTAAATGGTCAGATGCAAATCATACAACGACAACGGTAGATGCATATGATGAAGGCAATTCGCTAGTTGCTATAATATCTTCGTCAGGTGAGACAAGTCCGCTTGCGTCTTCGGCAACGGTTATAGGCACAAATCATGAAATGAACTGGCAGTATGTCTCAACGTTTGCAGAGGAGGGGAAACGCAAAGAGGTTATTTCTTACTATGATGGAAGTCTAAGAAATAGACAATCGGTTACCCGAATTAGTACGGATACTCAAGCGGTAGTTGGCGAGACTATTTATGATTACGAGGGAAGACCTGCGGTGAATATTTTACCAGCACCAGCATTTGATCAGGCTTTGGATTTTCATCCTAATTTTAATATTAGTCAACGTACGAATACGGATTATGATAAAAATGATTTTGATAGTGTTCCTACGACATCTTGTGGGGTCAATGTTTTTGCTTTAAGCACAGTAAGTGGAGCGTCTAAGTACTATTCAGATGAAAATGACTATGTAAATACACGCAATTATAGTGTAGTTCCAGATGCGTCAGGTTATCCAATGACCATGACGGAATATATGCCTGATGGTACGGGTCGAATAAAGAGGCAAGGAGGAGTAGGAACCGATCACCAAATAGGGTCGGGACACGAGACCAAATACTATTATGCTGTTCCAGGTCCACAGGAGCTGGATAGACTTTTTGGTAATAGTGTTGGGAGTTATAAGCACTATCAGAAAGAAATGGTAGTTGATCCAAACGGTCAAGTAAGTGTTTCTTATAAGGATTTGTCTGGTAAAGTTATTGCGACATCATTAGCAGGAAGCAGTCCGTCTTCAGTTTCTGCAATAAACAGTGAAGCAAATGCAGAAGTAATGCTTTCAGCAACATTAACGTCTACGTACATAAAGGGGTCAGACGAGATTTCCACTAATCGAGAACTGTTAGTTTCAGATGATAACACCAAACATGAGATATCCTATGGAGTTGCAATACCTAGGGTGACCCATGAGCTATTACCCTCGATGTGTTTTGACTGCGTATATGAGTTAGAGATAAGTCTTACAGATGAGTGTGGGGTTGAACAATTAGATGGCGATAATATCACCTCAGGGAATCAGCCTATTCTGAGAACTCTTGGAAAAGTTGGCGAAGACTTTGATGTGAACTGTGAGTCCAACGAAATTGAATATTCATTTTTGACAGATGATGTCCTAAATGATACGTTTTTAACTGTTTATTTAAATACGGGGAAATATACCTTGAGTAAAAAAATCCGTATTAGTTCGGTTGCTTTTGACTATTACTTAGAGCAGTTTTTAGTTTCAGATTCTCTGAAATCTCAAGATGACTTTGTGAAAGAAGCATTAGATAGAGAAGATACCCTAAGTTGTGAGTTGACTTGTGAAGACTGTCTACTCAATCTAGGAGACAGAGCGACATTTGTTAGCCTCAGAGTGTCGGAACTTACTGCGGAGTTGCTTTCAACTATGGACGCTGAAGCTACTGCTGAGAGTGAGTATGACGCACTTTATAACAAGTGTCAGGCATTGTGTGCAGACTCAAGTGATGCGTGTCAGGCGTATTTCTTCACGCTACTAATGGACGTAATGCCCAAAGGGCAATATATGGACTATGAGTACGATAGGCTAGGGAATGGTCTTTGGTATAATGCATTAAATGCATACTATCCAGGTTCAAATGATTTATCATTTAACTATAAACAGCGAGATAGTAGTGGGACTTGGGTAAATATTCAGTATAAGGATACTACGGGAAATTTTATATACGTAAATATTGATGGCATAAATTATACACCAAATCAGCTAACACAGTCAGACTATTTAAAATATTTCAAAGACGAGTGGGCATATAGTCTTGTAAAATATCACCCGGAATATTGTAAATTTGAGATGTGTGATGAAACTAGGGCAAGCCATGAATATGATCAAAAACTATATGCTACTACAACCTATAAACAAGCTTATGACTCTGGTTACCTAGATCCATTTAGTGGTTTAGGTCAAGATGCCTTTTTTGCTAGTAACCCAACACACAAGACGGCATTTAAAACAGGAGAGTTTGACAGCTATGTTGATTTAACTCTGGGTGGGGGGAATTGTAATGTGTCACTTTTGGAATTAGCATTATTTACGCATTATTCTGACCACCAGTTTGCGAGCTGTGCAGCTCTTGATGTTTGGTTAGCAGATATTTTATCAAAAGATGTAGATTCATTATGTGTAGAAAAAGCAGACGCTGCTTGGGAGATGTACAGAGGGTTGCTCATTGCTGAAAAGCAAGAGTATTTTGAAGCCAATTTTGGTTGCACACCCTATGTCCATCCGAATTATATTGTTAGGTTTCCAGATCCAAGTACAATTATCAATGATTCATTGGGAGTTAATAGTGCTAGTATTACTTCGGAGAGCTCAGCAGAATCTACTAAAGGTGATGTGGAGATAGATATCTATACAAACTGTGATACGATTTGTGAGAATCAAGCCGAGTACTGGTTGTCTAAACTAGGAGGGTGTAACCTTGTTGATTCAATTCAAGATAGTCTAATTTTAGATTTCAAAGAGATATGTAAAAATGGTTGTAACCCTGAGCACCCCTTGGGGTCAAGAAGTACGCTAGGCTATACAGCTGCTGAGAAGCGCTACAATCCATCTTACAATTCATTTGAGGAGGCATTTCTAGCTCGTGTACCAGATACGTCTAGAGTACCAGGGAACTGTGATATATGGAGGATAAATACACCTGGCCCGCGTTCTACTTTGATGAAACTCGCTGGTAAACGAGACTCATGTTCTTATGAAAATACAGGAGATACCTGTTTTACCAATGCAAATGAGGACACTAAACAGTATATAAACTACAGTAATATAAATGAGGTAGGTGCATGCGAAGATTGCATTGACTGTGAAGAGTTTTTTATTGCTTGGGAGTCCTTAAGCACAGAATATGGAGGAGCATTTATTGATTCCACGTGGGCGTTAAAAGAGGTGATGACCAATTATATGAACGTGTATTTTGGTTTTAATCTTAATTACTTTGAATATGAGGAGTTTGCAAATGAATGTTCATCTTTTGGTGTTTCAACGGATGAGAACCCATTAGCCTTTAGTTTACCAAAGAAGGAATGGAACACTCCATTAGAAAATCTAACTACGCCAATACCGCAGAGTGATTGGTTATATGCCTCTGTAGGTCGTGGACCAAACCCTGGCATCCTAACATATCAAAGCCAAAGTTCGGGAACAGCTGCCCTGTTGGATACGTGTATTTGCAATCAATTGCAAGAAATACTAGATAGTTTTGGTACATTAAATTTGTCAGATTATAATTCAATTATATCTGAGGGGGATGCTAGTTCATCGTTATCCGCATTTAAATCTTGGCTAGAGAATACTTATTTTTCTGGGTCCTGTGAGATAGATTCAGCTTCTGATATAGATGATTTCGTTGATGCACTATTTATGTGTCGTGACGTGTTTGATATTACTGAGGGTAGTGATTTAAAAGATGCAACAAAATGGTCGAGTACTGCAAAAGAAATTCTTGATAATCAGGTTGCATTTGAAAAAACAAAATTACCTGCAAGTATTAGTGCTTGTGTTGTTCCGTGTGTAAATAATTCGTTATCCAGTCGAAACACATTTTATGATGATGATCCTCCTACAGGTGGCTCAGGCTCCTATAATCCTTGGTATACTTGGTCAGGAGTACCATCAAGTGGGTCAGGATATGAACGAGTATCCTGCGAGGAGTTCGATTCTACCATGACCAGTGTATTGGTAAATCAGTTTGGTGCAGATACTACTGATAATACAGATTGGGATGATTTTCTAAATTGTTTTTATAATTCAATATGTGATCTCAGAAGCACAAATTCTGAGTGGGATTGTACTACGAGCTGTACATCCGATGACTCTTTAGGGAGTAGTCCATATGCCATTAAAGATTTATACGATGATATTTTTGATCAAATGGAGTCAAGTTTTACAACAGAGTGGGAACATTTTCCACCAATCCTAGATGGGGGTGAAAATGCAACGTCTGAAGATAAGATATTGTATCTTTTTAGAACCTACGGTAGGTGTATTTCATTGCCATGTGAATCATGTTATCCAGAATGGGACTGGGAGGCACCTAACTGCTGTAAGGATACGACCATATATTTCAAGAATTTATTGAAGTTTTTAAATGGATTTACAGCAAGTAAAAATGTGCTTGGTAATCAGTTTTCTCCGCCGAGTGGGTATTCGATATATCCAGACATGACATCTTATTTTGGGAGTGTTTTTTATAAAGGAAACTGTGCAGAAGATCTTACCTTCAATATAGAGAATCTGCGCATGCCAGAATTAGAGTTTAGTCTAAAAGATTCTTGTGGTGATAATTTTGTAACAAATCTAAGGTACATCAGCAACTACGGAAATCAAGCAAATTATAAAAAGATCACAAATTTCAGAGAAGTGAAAATCTTACCAGAAATTGAGTATGTGGGGTGCTATGGGACGAGGTTTTTTGCGGTATTAGCCGACCAATTGGGAAGAGATGGTCAAGTAATTCAAGTAGAGCTAATAGGAGAAATATCTGACTATGAATTATATGCTAGTAAGCAGAGTTATGGAGATACTTGTGATGCGCCTCCACCAATGCTCTGTAATCGGCCATTTGGAACAGTAGATTTAGAATTGCCAGATCCATGTATAACTTGGAAAAAAATAAGAGCAACAACAGCCGGTAAAATAGCGTATGATAACTATGTAGACTCACTTCGTAATGATTTTAGGACAAGGTACTATACTAAG
>Ga0115558_1002131_pt1 | contig 11844 bp, 9 predicted proteins | sample COGITO_mtgs_1104_4_FD_87279 | JGI IMG/M metagenome (GOLD analysis project Ga0115558, IMG submission 87279) | Pelagic marine microbial communities from North Sea - COGITO_mtgs_110426 | ecosystem: Environmental > Aquatic > Marine > Epipelagic | place: Germany:Helgoland, sampling site Kabeltonne... | reverse complement strand
TCGGCGTAGATGAAAATTACTCATCCAGTGTGCGTTGTCACTACCGAATAGTTCGGCTGTGACACGGTAGTCGTTCCCATCGAAACTGTAACGCGAGCGAAACAGGTCGCTGTCGATGGAGAGAATATCCATGGGCAGTGAGGGTGTGCCGGCATCGCCAGTGTTGTTGCGAGCAAGATCTATACTGAATTCATGGTCGCCGCTGCGGTAACTGTAGCCGAGATCGTACCTTTCCCGCTTGTACTCTGAAGGCATAATAGTGCCGCCAGGAAATTCAAGATCATCGGCGCTCTCATTCATTACGAACGCTCTGAAAATGCTGTTGCGGTTCGCCAGAGAGAAGAAGCCACTGGCTACGATGCCGTCATTGATAGACTGGGCGCCAAAATAGGTGCGGCCATCGAAGCTGAAGTCACCGGAGTTGGTGAATTCTCCGGCATAGGTTTTAGCTTCCACATAGCCGCCTATAGTTTCCTGCCCGGCGCTAACCGGTGTAATGCCTCGGTTGATGGTGAGTGACTGCAGCAAGGCAACGGGTGCATAGGACAGCGGTGCATCCATGGAGTTAGGGCCGGCGCCACTGACCTGTGCGCCATCGACGGATACACGAATGCGGTCACCAAACATGCCGCGATACTGCGCGATGCCGGTAAGCTCGCCATTCTTGTTGATGTTGGCGCCCGGCATTTTTCTGAGCATCTGCGCCGTATCAGACGGCGCTACCAGCGTGTCATCAGTCACTACTGTATGAGTGTCGCGCACGCCGATAACTATTATTTCTTGAACGTTGCGCGTATCTTGCGCGACGGCGACGATTGGCAGGCTTGCTAACACAAGTGGTAAAAATTTTGATTGCATGTTTCTTCTCCCAAAGATATAGGCGAATCGTACAGTTATTGTTATGCCCTTATAAGGCTGCGGCCTGCGACACGTTGTCGCAGATTCAGCCAATGATGACGCTAGGTTAAGGAAAGTTGATATGCATCAATTTAATTGCGGGGGTTTGCTGAGGCGCTTCCAGAAAATCGTGTCTGCTTGTCTTCGAAAGAGAGTCTTTCTCGCGCAAGTTTTTCTCTAACCAAGAACGACTAATCGCTTTCGTTGATTTTTCTGTTTGCTACAGGCGCTAGTTGAATATGGCTTTTCAGAGTGGCGCGACCATAGAGATTATTCAGGAAAACGACAGTCTGAGCATCAAAGATAGCGGTGAGGGCATAGCTCGGAAGATCTGACCGGTGTCTATAATCGAAAATTCACAACGAAATCCAGCGTTGCCGGCATGGCCCTGTGCCTGATTAAGAAACTTTACAAGGAGTCTGTTGGGCACTATCGACAGTGGGGTGGGTTAGGTCAAGTTAAGTTAAGGATCTGGCGTAGTCACCTTCTTTGATTAATTGGCTCCAAATAGCCAGCTTGCGCATCAACAGCAGTGCTGAGTGTGCATTCCGCATAATTTCTAGTACTAGCCTCCAGCACCAGCCCCGATTGGGGGTTTTACCGTAAAAACTTCTTCGATTTCTATGATCTATCTGCTGATTTAGGGCGTATAGTCCAGTTGATCAGTAAATCATGCACTGCGAATCGCTACGAATCATCGTTTTGGCGTCTGCTGGCTGGCACCAGCTCTCGAGATCAAGCTACAGGGCTCATAGCTGCCCCGAGGAAACCAAGTGAATTTTATAACGCGACATCCAGTTTTGTTGGTGCTGCTGGCAGGAGCTTCGATTCTTTCCTACTTCGTCTATGCCAAGGTGGCTGAAGAGCCCCAAGGTGGGTTCAATCGCTTTGGTGGGGGCGGTGCGCCTCTAGTGGAGGTCGTGCCTGTTACTTTAACGGCGATTGCCGATGAGGTTGAGTCCGTTGGTACAACTGTAGCGAACGAGTCGGTAGACCTGACCGCTTCAGTCTCGGAAATCGTTAGCAAGGTCGGCTTTCAAGATGGTGACTTTGTGGAGCAGGGGCGAATACTCGTAGAGTTAACTAATACCTCCGAGGCGTCGCGGCTGGCCGAGGCGCAGGCTAATGTCGACGACGCCAATCGGCAGATGTCACGCCTGCAGAATCTTTCTAACAGCAATCTCGTCGCCGACAACGAATTAGATCAGGCGCGTACCAACCTTGAGACAGCCAATGCGCGGCTAGAGGGTGTGCTCGTCGATATGGATGACAGACTAGTGCGCGCACCTTTCTCCGGTTTTCTCGGTTTTCGCAATGTAAGTGAAGGCACTCTGCTTACGCCGGGTATGGTTATCACCACTTTGGATGATGTCTCGGTTATAAAATTGGACTTCACCATCCCGGAGGTCTATCTCGCCGAAGTTGGAGTGGGACAAGAAATCACTGCCAGGAGCATCGTCTATAAAGATCAGCAGTTCAGTGGGGTGATCAACGTCGTCGGATCTAGAATAGATCCGGTCACTCGCGGCGTTTCGATCCGGGCGCAGATCGATAATCCTGATCTGCGACTGCGGCCGGGCATGCTGATGACAGTCGCTCTCGCGCTAAACGAAGAAAGAGTATTAGTAGTGCCCGAGCGATCTGTTATAGCCAGTCAGGGGCAGCAGTTTGTTTATACCGTAGGGGCAGAGAATCGCGTGTTTCGCGTCTCTGTTGGTCTGGGTCGTCGCCGTGATGGACTTGTCGAAATCACCGAGGGTCTGCAGGTAGGAGATCAGGTAATTAGCGAAGGCGTGATCAGAGTTCGCCCTGGCCTTACCGTCCGCACGGGCAGCGACGAGCCGGTTCAATCAGGCAGGCCCCAGTTTCCCCGTGGCGCAGGCGGCGCAGCTACCGGCGGCGCGTAGCCGAAGAGGATACAGCGATGATTCTTTCTGATATTTCAGTTAAGCGACCCGTCTTTGCGACCGTATTGAGCTTGATGCTGGTTGCCTTTGGCATCATGTCATTTACTCAGCTTCCGCTGCGTGAATACCCAGACACCAGCCCGCCAGTGGTCTCGATCAGCACCAGCTATCCGGGAGCTTCGGCGGAGATTATCGAGACGCAGATCACCGAGTTGATCGAAGATCAGATCAACGGCATAGACGGGGTTGATGCCATCAACTCCTCAAGCGTCGACGGCAGTTCTAGAATTTCAGTCGAGTTTGCCGTGGGTACCGATATCGAAGTCGCTGCCAATGACATCAGAGACAAGATTTCGCGAGTTGTCCGCAGCCTGCCAGAAGAGGTCGATCCACCTCAGATCGCAAAGGCCGATAGTGATGCCAGGCCGATTCAGTATTTCAATCTAGTCAGTAGTCAGTTGTCCTATCTGGAATTAAACGACTATGCGAATCGCTATATAGTCGACCAGTTTGCAGTGCTGGATGGCGTCTCTAATGTGAGTGTAAGCGGCAACGGCGGGTTTGCCATGCGCGTGTGGCTGGATCGCGTCGCTCTTGCCGCCCGTGGCCTTACTGTTATCGATGTGGCAAATGCACTGCGCCGCGAAAACATAGAATTGCCAGCCGGGCGTATCGATTCTACTAATATGGAATTCTCGGTTCGCGTCGAGCGCATATTTCAGAGTGCAGACGATTTCTCCCGACTCGTCATTGCTCGCGGACAGGACAATTACCTGGTTACTCTTGGTGAAGTGGCCAGGGTTGAGTTGGGTTCTGCCAACGAGCGCTCCATCTACAGAGGCAATGGTGTCGAGGCGGTAGGTATAGGCATCGTTAAGCAGTCGACTGCAAACAGTTTATCTGTGTTACGTGGCACCGAAGCTTTGGCGGACCGCATACGACCAACGCTGCCGGATCATATGGATCTGGTTGTTTCATCTAGCGACGCCGAATTTATCGAGAATGCTATCTCGTCTGTGTACTCGACCATTTTTATGACGATGGGACTGGTTAGTCTTGTGATCTATATGTTTCTGGGATCTATACGGGTCATGCTGATCCCCGTTATCACTATCCCAGTGTGCCTGATCTCAGCCTTCATCGTGATCTCAGGCTTCGGTCTCTCGATTAATCTAATAACGCTTCTGGGTTTAGTGCTCTGTGTAGGTCTGATTGTCGATGATTCCATCGTGGTTCTAGAGAATATTCAGCGACGAGTAGAGAATGGCGAGCCTCCGCTGCTGGCGGCCTACAACGGGTCACGTCAGGTGGCCTTCGCCGTTATCGCAACGACGGCCGTGCTGGTTGCCGTATTCGTTCCGGTAGTGTTTCTGGAGGGCAATCTGGGTATCTTGTTCTACGAGTTGGCGGTCACTATCTGCGGCGCTGTAATCATCTCCAGCGTGCTGGCCCTGTCGTTGACTCCCATGATGTGTTCTAAACTTCTGACTACACACGCCCATGAAAGTTGGCTGACGCACAAGGTAGACGTGTTTTTTCGCTGGTTACAGCGTGGCTATCATGATGCGCTAACGGTCTGTCTGCGCTTTAGCTGGCTGATTGTCGCCTCTCTGCTCTTTGTCATGATCGCCATTTATTTTCTGTTTCAGCAACTGCCGTCTGCATTCGCTCCCAGTGAGGATCAGGGGGTAATTTTCGCCAGTATTCAGGGGCCAGAAGGTGCGAATCTGAATTACATGGAGCAACAAGTTACCTCTATTCAAGATCAGGTTTTGCCCTATATCGATGAGGGCGAAGTTGAGAATATTGTCACCATGACTCCAGGTTGGGGTGGTGGCGGTGGCGTAAACAGCGGTATGACGATTATCTCTCTACCCTCTTGGGAAGAGCGGGAGAAGAATACGGCGAGCGTCATGCGTGAGCTGACCAGTAAGTGGAATGAGATTCCCGGCATCAGAGCATTCATGTTCATGCGCTCTGGCCTGTCCCGTGGTGGCGGTGGCCAGCCGGTGCAATTCGTTATCGGTGGTCGCAGCTATGAAGAGTTAGTGCAGTGGCGTGATCTGTTGTTGGAGCGAGCGCAAGAGAGCGGCATGTTCACGCGCCTCGATTCGGATTTCAACGAAACCAAGCCTAGCCTTACAGTGACGGTAGACAAGATACGCGCCGCCGATCTTGGCGTCAGTATTCAGTCTATTGGCAGTACTCTGCAGGCAATGATGAGCGAGAGTCGGGTGACGACTTTCGCCGATCAGGGCGAAGAGTACGATGTCATTATTCAGGCTGAAGACACACAGCGCGCCTCGCCGGATGACTTAACTAATATTTATGTGCGCTCGGATACTAGCGGTCAGCTGATTCCGCTTGCGAATGTTATACAGGTCGAGAACTCATCGGGTCCAACTGCGTTGAATCGCTACAACCGTATCCGCTCTATTACTATATCCGGCGGTCTGGCGGCGGGGGTCGGTTTGGATGAGGGGCTGAGTTTTCTTGAAAGCGTGGTGGCGCAAGAGTTGCCCGAATATGCACAGGTAGCCTACAAGGGTGAATCGCTCGACCTGAAAAGTTCTGAAGGGGGCCTGACTACGGTATTTCTGCTCGCGCTATTGGTCGTGTTTCTGGTATTGGCTGCGCAGTTCGAAAGCTTCATTCATCCCATGATTATTATGACGACGGTACCGCTGGCAGTGCTCGGTGCCCTTATCGGACTGCTACTCACCGACAACTCCTTGAACATCTATTCCAACATCGGGCTTGTGATTCTAGTGGGTATAGCGAGCAAGAACGGAATCCTAATTGTTGAATTTGCCAATCAGTTACGGGATGAGGGCAAGGAATTTGCTGAGGCGCTAATAGAAGCTTGTGATTTGCGTCTGCGTCCTGTGCTGATGACCGCCCTGTCTACTCTGGTGGGCGCGATACCGCTGATTATGGCGACAGGTGCTGGCTCGGAGAGTCGAATTTTACTCGGTACGGTAATCTTCTCTGGCGTACTGATGACGACCATCACCACATTGTTTGTGGTACCGGTTGTCTACAACCTACTTGCCAGGAAGACGGGTTCGCCGGAGGCGGTTTCCCGTGCGCTGGAGTCCCTGCAGAATCAGGAAGAGGGGCGTGTAGCGGCAGAGAGTAGTTAGCACAAAGAATTTGTAGCCAACTCAATCCATGTCGAAAATTTCATTGATCTGGATTGGGTTCCCCTCAATTAAACGCTCGCGGCGCCGTTTAGAACTGATTCAAATCAAATAAATAGTCACTGATCTCATTGCTCCCTCCGTAGTTACAACAACTACAAGATGTTTCATGAGTAGCTCCATCTGTAGCAGTTAGAAAGTATCAGTGGTGTTTGCAAGTTGTCTCGCTGCCTTCCGTCCCAGCTTCGCGCTAAGTCATGAGGCGGGTGATCTGATCTTCGTGTGGGTGAGAATACACAGCTCGGTTTGAATGTCGTTTTCATGGTGACTGACAATCTTGGCGTCTAGCTGCTAGCTGCAACGCCTTTCGAGCACGAGCTCACCGACAGGGGCCCAGCGCAGTAAGGTTTTGCCACTACAGGTCTGGGAACTGGTGATCAACTACCTCCCACGCTCACGCTAAACTATTTCTTTGAGAATCCGGGCTTGATGATTTGGCCCTATATAAGTCTTGGCGTGAACTACACACCCTTCTTCGACAAGTCGCTCTCTAGCCAGGCTAGAACCGAGCTGGGTGCCAACGGTCTTGATCTGGACGGCTCTTACGGCTTGGCCTATCGTGTGGCTGTGGATTGGACTATCAGTGAGAACAGGTTGCTGAACGCTTCCACCTGGAAGATCAATATTGATACCGATGCGAGCTTTAATTCGGCGCTGGGCAAGGTCAAGGTAAGTGCGGATGTGGACCCTTGGGTGTATATGATCTCGTTGGGTTATCGCGTCTAACGCTTAATCAGCCGTGCAATAGCAGAATGAGGAAAGCGCCTGAGGTGACCGTTCGTCGATCTCCTCAGGCGCTGTATTCTCAAGCGATACTCGCTATAGGCTGGTGCAACGAATCGAGAAGATTCAATTCGTTAGTGAGATCAGCGCTATAGCCACGACTCCGGAGCCTGCGGCTTGACAGGCGCGTAACAATGGCGCGCCACAGTATAGAAGCCTTTATCATGGTGAAAACGGAGCGGAGCGTGCTGTGCAATGTTGACTGTTCGTGCTATTAGCACCTAGGCCAGAGGGCTTCGTGCCATTCACCGAGGCATAATGAACTCGGTTTCACGCACTATACGTAACTGTTTTATCTCTGGGTTTTGCTAGTCGGCGCTTTGTTGGCTGGCCAGTTGCGAGAATAGTGATTCTGCATCGCTGCTGTTTGACTTTGCTAAGCCCGACGCCAATCCTGTGCAGGCACTTGGTGCCAGAGAGGGGGGAGAGGTATAGATGGCGAAGGGGGCAGCTTTCTTCAGTACGTTTAGCCCAAGAATATTATTTGCAGCGCCGGGTATTACTGCAACTTCAAGTGGACCAACGTTACATTCCTGCCCTAGAACCAAGTGATTTAGAGTGTATACGTTAACTGCTTTAGTCCGGCCGTCGGCCATTCTCACCGCAATACGCTTGCTCGGTTTCTTGCTGGATGCCTCGGTCAGTGCCTTGAACGTTCTCTCGGCAAGTATCACCATGCCCGCGCCGGTGTCGACAAGAAACTCTACCTTGTCGTCGTTTTCCAGAGTCCCTGCGACATAGTAGTTGCCAGAATTCTGCTGGGTAATTGGAATCTTATATTCGAAATCCTTCGCCAGCACCAAGTTGGAGGCTACTGCCAGAGTGAGGCTTACAGAGCTGATTAACAGTGCGCGCATAGGTGCTCCAATAGCTAGGGCTTTAACTACTGGAAGCAATAAACAGGCCATCGCCCCAAGCCCCTAGATTCAGGGTGTCTTGGCGTATCTCTCCAAATAACGCACCAAAAAAGTGCGTAAAATGCATCAAAATGGAGCGAATTCACTGCGGCACTACTTGTTGCAGGACTCGAGTTGATAACTTATTCCTATAGCGAATTGTGGTTTTTCATATCACCGCTGATTTTCATTTTTCGTAAAATTTCGTTAATCTAAAATTGTCTATGTGTAGAGGAGGTTGAAAATTGATGCGCACCCTAAAGCTATTAACTGTTGGTTTAGCTGTTTTGGCTAGCAATTCAGTGCTTGCTGCGACTGAATGTACTGAAAATTGCGTGACTAAGCTCGTTACAGACTTTAGTGGCAGGCCCCCCTTTAAACGAAAAATCGAGGTGCTGTCTGTGGTTGATATTGCTGAGGTTGAGATCGTGACTTCTGAGCCTGTGTGGGTCGATGTCAAAACTGTAAACTTCACAGGGAAGCCTCCGTTCAAACGGAAAGTGGAGAGGTTGCAGCAAACCGACATCATGCAGGTGGAAATAGCCCCTGACGCTGAGTCGTCTGAAAAACGCCCCAAGAAGTCGACAGGCAACTCCATATTTAAGCGCCACTAAGGCCCTTTTATTTTTTGCCTGTATTAGGCACGGCAAAGAATAAAGAGGTGAGCAGAAGCTAATCGGTTTCCCGATTAGCTTCTTTTAATTGTTAAGTGTGTAGGCTTGGGAATTGGCTAGTTGACGATGGTGACGGGGCAGGGCGCCTGATTCGCAACAGCCTGACTCACACTACCTAAAAAGGCGCGCTTAAGCTTCGATTTGCCATAAGACCCGATTACGATTAGCTCGACTTTGTTGTCTTTTGCGAAGCGGGAGATTTCTTCAGCGGCATGGCCCCACACGGTCACGAGGTTCGGTTCCTGATCTATATCACCCAATGCCTGCGCGGTCTTTGCGAGTTCTTCAGCAAGCGCCTGTTGCTCAATAGAGCTGCGAATTTCCTCAACCGACTTCATGCCTTCAGGGTCGCTCATCAGATACCCGCTGGGGCTGCCAACAATAAGCCCATCTGTGCCCCAGGTATGAGACATAAGATACTCATCGCTCAGGATATGCAGCACGCTGACTTTTGCTTTTAGCGCTCTGGCGAGTTCACCTGCAAAAGCGGCTGCGTGCAATGCGCCTTCAGAGCCATCGGTTGGTAGCAAAATATGGTCTCCGAAAGACATTATCTTTTCCTTAGAAGGTTGATTGAGAGTTAAGGCTAATGCATTTAAATAGCATAGGCTACATTACTAGCTGGAAACCATTGATAAATAATTCATATCACGAAATTTGTGGCCATTATCTCTTTACACGGGGACTTTCCAGAGAATGTGTTGCCAACTTAAAGGGGTCGGAGGGATTTATTTTAAATCCCTCCGACCCCTTTAAGTTGCTCTCCGTGCTGCGCAAATACCAAAATGGAAAAATGTTTCACAATGGGATATAAACTGCATCGGCATCGCCGCTGTTTTGGTCTTCCCCCGCAAAGAATTAGCCCTGTAACGTCGATGCTGTAACAGACAATTTTTCAATTGGAGCTGGTTGGTGCCGAGCAATCTACACTGCGCTGTGTTTTTTAGTTTCTTACTTGTATCAAGTGCGGTGCTCAGCCAAGAGCTTGAGGTGGTTGAGGTTATTGGTCGCGCTGCCAACCTCATAGGCTCTTCCACTTCAGCTACTGAAGGGCGCATTTCGCAGGATGAGTTGCAACGACGCCCTCTGCTGCGCACGGGAGATTTGCTGGAATCCGTGCCTGGTTTGGTGGCGACCCAACACAGTGGAAGCGGCAAGGCGAATCAGTTTTTCCTGCGTGGGTTCAACCTTGATCATGGTACAGATTTCTCTACAGTCATCGATGGCATGCCGGTGAATATGCGTAGCCATGGGCATGGTCAAGGCTATACCGATATCAATTTCATCATTCCTGAATTGATTGAAGAAATTCGCTTCAGGAAGGGTTCCTACTTCGCGGATGCAGGGGATTTTTCAGCTGCCGGTTCCGCAAACTTCTTAACAGCTCGCAATCTTGATTCACAGTCGGCATCGTTGGGTGTGGGGGAGTACGGCTTTTCCCGATTGCTTGTTTCTGGCGCCTTGGATAATTCGGCCGGCAATCTAATCTACGGCCTGGAGCGTCAGCAGTACGAAGGACCCTGGGATTCGGTCAATGAAGATGTTGGTAGAACTAATATCTGGTTGAAACAGCGATGGGAGGCCGGAGAGGATCAGTTGCAGTTTATGTTCATGGGCTATGACAATAGCTGGAATTCAGCAGACCAGATTCCGTCTCGAGCTGTGCAGAGTAACTTGATCTCTGAGTTTGGCTCTATCGATCCAAGTTCTGGTGGGGATTCATCGCGGTACAGCGTGTCCGCAAACTGGCAGCGCAATCTGGAGAATGGCTCATTACGCGCGTCTGTCTATGGTATTGACTATGAGATGGAGCTGTATTCTAACTTCAGCTATTTCATCAGCCCACAGGGAGATCAATTCCAACAAGTAGATCAACGCAAAATCTATGGCGGATCCATAGAGTGGCGACAGGATCTTATTCTGGGCTCTCTCGCACTTACGAACACCTATGGCGCGCAGGTACGGATTGATGATATCGGCGAGGTTGGCTTACGCAGTTCCGATCAACGGCGGCTAACCGGTGCAATTCGGCTTGATGCAGTGGAAGAAAAAAGCATGGGCCTCTACTGGCAAAATGAATTGCATTGGTCTGCTAGTTTGCGTTCAGTTTTTGGTTTGCGCTATGACGATTATGAATTTGATGTTCAAGCCCGGGAGGCTGCTAATGGGAGCACCTTGCTTCCAAATTCCGGTGCGAGCTCCGATGATATCGTGACGGCGTCTCTTAGTCTTATTTACAAGCTCGATGAGAGCCGGGAGATCTATGCGAGTATTGGTCAGGGCTTTCACAGTAATGACGCTCGCGGCACAACAATTCGCTTCGATCCGGTTTCCGGTGATGCTGTTCTGCCTGTAGATCCATTGGTTGACACATTAGGATCCGAGATAGGATTTCGAGCATTTCTAACCGAGCGTCTCAACGCTTCTGTCGCGTTGTGGTTTTTGGATATTGATTCGGAGCTAATCTTTGTTGGTGATGCCGGTAACACCGAAGACACAGGTTTTGGAAGTGAACGCAAGGGAGTGGAAATAACCAGTTATTTCCAGCTTAATAATTCGATCTCTGTTGATATGGAATATTCGTGGGCTGATTCTCGATTCACTCGTAAGGTAAATGGCTTTGATGCTGTGCCTGGCGCCTTGAGTGATGTTGTCAGCGGCGGTATTAGCCTGAGCCTCAGTGACAATATGCAGGCCGCGTTGCGTATAAGGTACTTCGATGACTATGACCTGGATGAGGGGGAGATAGCCGAAGGCAGTACATTATTCAACTTGCGTCTGACCTATGCGCCAACATCACAATTTTCAGTCACGGCGGACGTGCTCAATCTTTTTGATTCCAACGATCGCGATGTTGAGTATTTTTACGAGTCACAATTGATCAACGAAACAGCGCCAGTTGGCGACCATCACTATCATGTATTCGAACCGCGATCACTTCGAGTTTACTTCAACTATTCTTTTTGACTGAAATGGGTTGAGTCACCACGACTATCCCTTGCTTAAGGTGTGGGCAAGTTTCAATCAACAGCTCCAAGCTGGAAGGTCGGCATGTGCTAAGGACTGATATTCTAATCTCGCTCTATCTGACACATAGCCCTCTATTGATGTGACGACACTATAACGATGGTTTTGCGGCAGAGCACATTCTGATGATGACGCGTTTTTGTCTGTTGGGAGATCGTAGCTTACTAGCTGATGCCTGAACGTTTATTTCGAAAGGCTTGCAATAGTAAGATGATGCAGATGGCGCTTTTACAATGGGGCCGGCCCACAACATACCATCCAGGCGCGCTACAGTAATTGCGAAAGTAGCGGTGTCAGCAGAGAAGATAGGTGAGCGAATTGATTTAGCGAAAGGCGAGATGCAGCCTACCGCAGGTCTCGATAGTCTATTTACGCCCGGTAACTATCCGGCTCTATGGAGGATTCAGGCGATCTATTGCGCCGCAGTAATAGTTAACAATAAGCATGGAAAATAGAGATG
>Ga0115558_1002125_pt1 | contig 11854 bp, 10 predicted proteins | sample COGITO_mtgs_1104_4_FD_87279 | JGI IMG/M metagenome (GOLD analysis project Ga0115558, IMG submission 87279) | Pelagic marine microbial communities from North Sea - COGITO_mtgs_110426 | ecosystem: Environmental > Aquatic > Marine > Epipelagic | place: Germany:Helgoland, sampling site Kabeltonne... | reverse complement strand
TTAACTTCAAACTCTGACAATACCTTTGGAAGAGGCCTTCCTTGCCTTGGTCGGTCTAAATTATTGGCAGGGTTATCTTTTCGGTGGCCTTCGGTTTGAAGAAATAAAAAAAACTGCTTTAATGTCGAAAGTTTTCTTGCTGCAGTAGATGCGGCTATGCCCTCTCTTTGCCATGTGGCTAATACAGCCTCTAAATGTCCTGTCCCTAAAGTTAAAAAAACTTTATTTCTCGTAGCAAACTTCCAGTTCCTCAAATCACGCTGATAAGCTGATAAAGTATTTTCAGATGCACCCCTTTCAGCACTCATCATTTCCAAAAAAGACTCTATTAAATAATCATCCGTCATAGTCGTCTAGCAAAATCCTCAATGGCGATATCTTTAGCGAACTCGGTTAATCCAGCACTTATCAAAACATCTATAATATTATAAATACTAGAATCGTTAAGAGGACTATTTTCAAGAATGATCGCCGCGCGCAATGCAGTTTCCGCAACAGAAGAGTGCCTAAGAGTAGTTTTAAGTAAAAGCATATCCCCTGCCTTGACTGTAAATCCAAATCCTTCGTCTTTACCTTCCATTGCTTTTAAAAAAGGTAAAGAAGAGCTAACTCTTAAAGAGGATAATATGAAAAGGTCTCTATCTGAAAGAAAATACTGTAACTCTATATCTGGAAAACTAGCCTCTAAATTTGTTAAAAAACCATCGAAAAGGTAAGTATTATCTAATATAGCCATAATAAGCCTGATTTTAGTTTTTTGATTTCCATTAGGTAATTTTTCATAGAGCTCACGCAATAAAGTATAGTCTTTCCTCTCTAGGCTTGCGCGTACGAAAATATTAATATCCGGGATTTCAATTTGATCAGAAGTGACATTATCCAAATGAGTTTCAAGGGCTTTAACAATGCGGGAAAAAGATAAGTGTGTATCTGCTTTATTCAATATAGTAGCTAATATTTTTGCAGAAAATAAGTCTTCATTTTCTATCGTATCTAGTTTTTCACTTGAACCCTTATCAAAACTATCATTAATGAGAAGCTCCGGGTTATAGGTTGGTATCCTCTTAAATTGTATATTTCTATCGTTCACAATGCCATTTATTAAAAGCTCTTCTATTTGATCATATTTTATTTGATTAGGTAGCCGGTTAATTAAATCTACTTTATCTTTCAAACCCAGTTTATTGTTTTTAGCTTCAGTTATTAATGCCTGAGTATCAAAATTTATAGCCTTCGATTGCATTGCATTTACCAAAGGGTCAATGTTATTAGTGATTTTTGGTATTTCGTCAGAGTTACCTAAAAAGAAATCGATAAATTCGTAAAATAGTCTATCTTCATGCCCCATACTTTGAAGTAATTCGACAGCTAATTCAGCAGCAGCTAACTCATCACGACTAATATTACAAAAAACTCTAATCTTTATCCAATAAGGTAAACTCCTATTGTTACCTAAATTATCAGATATATCACAAGCAGACTCAATGTCATCACTTCCTAAAGCATACTCAACTCTATTTTTAGGTAAATGAACATAATCTGAATAACCTTTCATTAAAGTTTTGAGAGCATCATTATCTTGCATTTTCATTACATACCTTAAACGAGCACTAACATATTTTTTTCTTTCCCCCTCTGGGGGCATTCCGCCGGCCAATATCGTAGCTCTTATAAGTTTCCCTCCCACTTTACTTGAAGTCGTTGTCGGAATTTTATTAATTAAATCTACAGCTGTAGATGTTGAGGTGCCCTTCCAAAGATTAGCATCGAAAACGCCAGTTATAGCGTCTGTTACACCAGGGTCATAAATACGGGCTGTTTCTAAATCTAAAACCTCTATATTTTCTGCGAAAACTGGGTACTGAAAAAAGAAAAATATTAATGATATTAAATATTTCATATTATTTTTCGTAATCATCCGGCAATTCAATTACTTTTAGATCTTGCGGTGCATTTTCACTAGATGCACTCGAAAGAAGCCACCATGTGAGTCCAAACAGGAATAAAACTAAAGTAAAACTGACAATAAATAATTTTTTCATAATCTGACCTTTAACATTATATATCAGATATTAACGTTTAAGTGTTGAGCAAACGTTACTTTTTCCTCATATTAAAAACCTATATTTAATACACTATCAGATATAAATATAAGAAAAGTAATATAATAAGGAATAGTTCAATTAGTAAAAACTTTACAAACCGCTCAATAGCACTTGTCGGGCTGATGGGTGTTGGAAAAACTACAACAGGGAAACAACTAGCTAAAATTCTCAATAGAGAGTTTTATGACTCTGACTACGAAATTGAAAAAGCATCAGGAAGAACAATAAGCGGCTACTTTAAAGATTATGGTGAAAAGGAATTTAGGAAAGGAGAACGACTCGTTATAGAGAGGCTATTAGCTAAAAAATCTATAGTATTAGCAACTGGTGGGGGTGCTTATATACAAGAAGAAACACATGAAATTTTAAATGGCAGAGCATTAACAATATGGCTAAAAGCTGACATAAATACTATTATGAATCGCGTTAGTAAAAATTATGATAAAAGACCTCTTTTGCAAGTTAATAATCCTGAAGCAAAGATTAAGGAACTTATAAAAATAAGGCACCCTATATATAAAAAATCACATATAACGGTTACAATTGATAATGATGAACAATTCTCTATTAGTAATAAAATAATACACGCAATAAAAAAATATCAGAGTAATAATTAATGACTATAGTAAATGTAGATCTTGGCCTTCGAAGTTATGAAATCATCATAAAAGAGGACCTCCTTTCTGAGGCGGGTAATTTTATTTCACAAAGGATTTCAGGAAAAAAAATTGCAATAGTAACAGATGAAAATGTTTATAGGCTTCATGGCAAACAACTCGAGTCTGCTCTTATAGGGTTCGAAGTTCATATTATAGTCTGCCCCGCTGGAGAGGCACAAAAGAGCTTTGAAGGTCTTCAAAAAATTTTAAATTCATTATTCGACAAAGGTTTCGAAAGAAATGATACTTTGATAGCATTTGGAGGTGGGGTTATTGGCGACCTTACTGGATTTGCGGCTAGTATTTTTAAGCGTGGATGTAAATTCATTCAGATCCCTACTACTTTACTTTCGCAGGTTGACAGTTCTGTCGGGGGGAAAACTGCCATAAACAATAAATATGGTAAAAACTTAGTAGGTTCATTTTATCAGCCTAAGCTTGTTTTGTCTGATACAAATGTTCTAAAAACATTGCCTAAAAGAGAACTAAAGGCAGGGTACTCTGAAATAGTCAAATATGCACTTCTTGGAAATTATGATTTTTTTAACTGGCTTGAAAAAAATGGAAAAAAAGTCTTATCTTGTGATCCAAACACACTAGAAAAAGCTATAGAGCTATCTTGTAAAACTAAAGCTAGAATTGTAGCAGAAGATGAAAGAGAAACTGGCAAACGTGCGCTGCTTAACTTAGGACACACCTTTGCTCATGCTCTAGAAGTTGAGGCAATGAAATCAGGAGACTTGTTACACGGGGAAGCGGTTAGCGCGGGGATGGAAATGGCTTTTGAGTTTAGCTTAAAAGAAAATTTATGTAGTGCTAAAGATGTCAAAAGAGTAAAAGCACATTTTCAAGCACTTGGCTTGACATCAATAAAAGATATTATCCCACTGCTTAAAAATTCAAATAAATTTTTAAGCTTCATGCAGCAGGATAAAAAGAATGAGGGTGGAAACATAACTCTTATAATGGTAAACTCAATAGGCGACGCCTTTATCCAAAAGTCGACGTCAAAAGTTAGTTTGCTAGAATACCTTAGCCAACTTGCAGGACAGAAAAATGCTTGAATCAATCTTGCGTACCGATAACTTGATAATGATTTTTGTGGTAGCAATACTCCTTTACTTATCTAGTTTTTTTTCTGGATCCGAAACTGCACTAACAGCTGCTTCAAAAGCTCGCATACATAACCTGGAAAAAAATGGAGATAAGAGAGCAATAATTGTTGCTAAACTTTTACTCTCTAGAGAGCGGTTACTTGGTGGTATATTACTTGGAAATAATCTTGTTAATATTTTAGCTTCAGTTTTAACGACAGCAATTTTTACTAATATTTTGGGAGGTGGCGGATTAGCTCTAATGAGTGCAACAGTTGTTATGACACTCTTAATATTAATCTTTGCAGAAGTTCTTCCTAAGTCATATGCGATATCTCAGCCGGACACATTAGCATTGAAAGTAGCTACGCGAATCAACTTTATTGTTAAAATATTTTCTCCATTAGTTTTACTCATACAAATTATTGTAAATAGTACGTTGAGATTGTTTGGAGTGAATTCAAATTCAGCATCTTGGTCAGCGGAAGAAGCTATAAAGGGAACTGTTGACCTTCACCTTGAAGAAGGGGGGGTAGCAAAGCGTGCAAGAGATCAGATATATGGGGTTTTAGAAATTGGAGAACTAAACGTTGAAGAGGTGATGATTCATCGCAAAAATGTTTGCATGATTGATATTAATATTCCCTCAGAAACAATAATTAAAGAAGTTCTGAACTCAGGGCACTCACGAGTCCCACTTTATGAAAATGACCAAGACAATATTATAGGAATTTTACATGTTAAAGATATTCTTAAGTCAATATCCAGCGAGGCAGGAGAGCTTTCAGAAATAGACACAAGAAAAATAATGCGAAGCACTTGGTTTGTACCTGAGACAACATCACTTGTGAAACAACTGAAAGCATTTCAGCAAAAAAGGGAGCATTTTGCAGTCGTAGTTGACGAATATGGAGCTTTAATGGGAATAGTAACACTCGAAGATATCCTCGAGGAAATTGTTGGAGATATCCAAGATGAATATGATGAAGAAATCACAGGGATAAATAAATTAAAAGAAGGAGGTGCTATCCTACGCGGAAATTTGACTGTCAGAGATGTTAATAGGGCTATGGGATGGGAGCTCCCAGATGAAGAAGCGGTTACAATAGCAGGTCTTGTTATTTATGAGTCACAAACTATTCCAGAGGTTAATCAAACATTTTCATATCATGGTTACAGATTTGAAGTTATAAAAAAACAACGCAATCAAATAATCTCATTAAAAGTTACTAAAGTACATGATTAGTATTAAATTTTCTCGCCTAGAAATACTTCCTTTTATTTTTGTACTGTTAATTAACTCTTGCTCAAATAATACAGCCCCTTCCTCTCAGCCAATACATTTTTTTAATGCTAACATTATAACAATGGATCCTGATAAGCCTCTCGCAAATTCTTTTATTGTTACAGGTGATAAAATAACACTAGTTGATGAAGAAGCTGAAAGTTCAAGCCTAAAAAATATCATAAAAGTGGACTTGGGAGGTAAGACAGTTTTACCTGGAATTATAGATAGTCATGTTCACATTCGCGAGCTTGGAATGGACACTTTAAAGGCTAATTTAGTTGGAGTTTCTAGTGTAAAGGAAATAGTAGAGCGCCTAAAAGATAAATTCCCCAACCCAGCTCGAGGTGAATGGCTGATAGGGCAAGGATGGGACGAGGGTGCATTTGCATCCACAGGATACCCAGATAGACATTTAATAGATATATCGTTTCCAAATAATCCTGTAGCTTTAGAAAGTTTGCATGGGTTTGCTGGGTTATATAATGATTACGCACTAAAATTAGCAAATATTAATAGCGCTACTAAAGACCCTGACATTGGTAATATAATACGCCGTAAGAATGGTGAGCCAACAGGAGTTATGCTAACATTAGCTCAAGACCTAATTCAACCTTTTATACCAGAGCCAAGCAATGAAAAAATTAAAAATGCAATAGTCGCTGGCCTAAACAATATGGCTCTTGCGGGTGTAACATCTATACATGAAGCAGGCATGACTTCCAAAGACGTTGAAGCATTTATTGCGTTAAAAAAATCTAACTCTCTTCCTATAAGGGTATACGGAATGCTTGATGGAAATAATGATGAATTAATTAAACACTGGTTTGCGCAAGGACCACTTGATGATAAAAATGATTTTTTAGACATAAGAAGTATTAAAATCTTCTATGATGGGTCTCTAGGGTCAAGAACAGCGCTTATGTCAGAACCTTATTCCGATCAATTGGGAAAGTCATTAGCAACAGAACGAATAAGTACAGAAAAAATTCTAAGCCTAGGACGGAAGGCATCAGAATTAGGCTTCCAAATGGCTACTCATGCAATTGGCGATAAAGGCAATAATCAAATATTGTCATTATATGAAGAAATATTAAACTTAGATGGTACTTTTGATCATCGCTGGCGTATCGAGCACGCACAAGTTCTGTTTCCAGACTTTTATAATCGATTAGCAGAACTCAAAATTTTAGCCTCTATACAATCTTCCCATGCCGTGGGAGACAGTAAATGGGCAGAAGATCGAATAGGGCCAGAGAGAATTCGAGATGCCTATTCATGGCAGAAAATTCTCAAAAGTGGAGGGAGGTTATTATTAAATTCTGACCTACCTGGCGAACCCTGGGAGCCAATGAATACATTATATTTTGCTGTTAATAGAAAACCACTTAATAGTAGTAAGGACGAAAAAGGGTGGTATATGGATCAAGCTTTATCAGTTCAAGAAGCTCTTAAAGCAATGACTATCGAAAATGCCTATGGAGCATTCCAAGAAAAAAACTTAGGTAGTATTGAGGCTGGTAAGTTAGCAGACTTCATCATTATCGATAAAAACCCTTTAACTATTGCTCCAGAAGACATAAAAAATATAAGCGTACTTGAAACATGGGTTTCTGGAATTAGAGTCACCCCAGACTATCAATAACCTAACGATTAGCCTGCTTATTTTTCATGAATTCAACTTTCAAGTCTTTAGAGCTTTTCCGAGAGCCATCATGTGAATAACCAGGGGCAGCAAAAATGTATGCAAGCCTTTGATGGAATTTAATATTAGGCTGAAAGCAATCTTTAAATATATTATACATTTCTTTGAATGCTACCACAGCAGGGTTATAGGATGCGATCGGTGTAATTATTCCATAATTCACTGGGTCAGTCTCATCTTCTTCTGCAAATGTATTAAAAATCCTGTCCCATATTATCAAAATACCAGCAAAATTACTATCCAAGTACCTAGGGTTTTTTGCATGATGCACCCGGTGGTGACTAGGAGTATTAAAAATAAACTCAAACCATGGAGCCATTTTCTTGACAGACTGGGTATGAACCCAAAACTGGTAAACCAAGTTTACACCTCCAATAAATATGACCAGCACAGGGTGGAAACCAAGTAGAATCAATGGCGATGAGAGAAAAACATACCCAGTAAAATGATTATTCCATGGCTGCCTAAGAGCTGTACTCAAATTATATTCCTCTGAACTATGGTGAACATTATGTGCGGACCAAAACCATCTAACTTTATGGGCCGCCATATGCTTATACCAATAGACAAAATCCTGAAGTACTAAGCAGATTAGTATCGCCTTAATACTGAATCCCCAGTCAAAAAATCTAAATTGCCAAACCCACATGAGAATACCAATGCTTATACCTCCCATCAAAACATCGGAAATCAATTGCCCCACGCCCATACTGGATGATGTAATTGCATCTTTTACAACATATGTACCCGAAATCCTTTTTCTGGATACAAGGTACCACTCTATTGCAATCAATAGTGTAAATATTGGAGCAGCCCAAAAAAGTACTGCTGGAAAATTTGGTATTTCGTACTCCATGCGTACTAATTGTTAAATAATGACTTAAATGTCAATGATACCTATTGTCTTACCACTAGCATGTTTCTCCTTCTCCTGTCATAACTCCAGAAATTAATTATTTCATGAGGGCAATCCATGAGAATTGTTATGATCGGTACAGGATATGTTGGATTAGTATCTGGGGTTTGTTTCGCGGATTTTGGACATGAAGTGATTTGTGTCGATAAAGATGTTACCAAGATAGAAATGCTAAAGTCTGGTGAAGTTCCAATATTTGAACCTAATCTAGAGAATCTTATATGTAAAAATGTTCGTGCCTCACGTCTAAAATTTACAACAGACCTAAAAACATCAATGAAAGGTTCTGATGTTGTATTTATAGCTGTTGGGACTCCATCACGACGAGGGGATGGACACGCTGATTTATCTTATGTTTATGAAGCAGCTAAAGATATCTCCAAAAATATAGAAAAATATACTGTTATTGTAACTAAATCTACAGTTCCCGTTGGCACTGGGGATGAAATTGAAAAAATAATATCTAAAAATCATTCCATTGAAAAGTTTTCAGTTGTATCAAATCCAGAGTTCCTAAGAGAAGGGGCGGCAATCAAAGACTTCAAACACCCTGATAGAGTAATTGTTGGTACAGAAAGCCCTAATGCTATTCAGGTCATGAAAGCTGTTTATAGGCCTCTATTTATCAACGAAACTCCTATATTGTTTACAAGTCGCAGAACCTCTGAATTAATAAAATATGCATCCAACTCTTTTTTAGCAACTAAAATTAGTTTTATTAATGAAATGGCAGACTTGTGTGAGAACTTAGAAGCCGATGTTCAAACGGTGGCAAGAGGTATAGGTCTTGATAAAAGAATTGCACCTAAATTTTTGCATGCTGGCCCGGGTTATGGAGGCTCTTGTTTTCCTAAGGACACTTTAGCGCTAATACGCACTGCTGAAGAGGCAGGAGTATCTCTATCAATTATAAAAACTGTGGTTAAGTCCAATGAAGACAGAAAGTTAAAAATGGTTCAAAAAATCATCAATTTTTTGGATGGAGATTTAAAAAATAAAACTTTAGCTTTTCTAGGGTTATCATTTAAACCAAATACAGATGATATGCGTTCATCTGCAAGTGTGGCTATCATACCTGAATTGCAAGCAAAGGGAGCTACAATAAAAGCGTATGACCCTGCAGCCATGAAGGAAGCCAAAGGGATTTTGAGAAATATAAGTTTCGCAGAAAACCCGTACGATTGTATTGAGGGTGCTGACGCGCTTGTTATATTAACAGAATGGGATGAGTTTAGAGCACTAGACATGCAGCGTATAAAAAAATTACTTAAAAAGCCAAATGTGATAGACTTGAGAAACATTTACAAATCGAAAAATATGAAAAATCTTGGATTTAATTATGTAAGCGTTGGACGTCCATAACAACTTTGCTTATTAATGTGATTATTATCTAATGAAAAATTAAGGCTATATTATGTGCGGCATTGTTGGAATTATTGGAAATTCGTCTGTAACAGATCGTTTAATAGATAGTTTACTTCAACTTGAGTATAGGGGTTATGATAGCTCTGGAATAGCTGTACTTGATGATGGAAAACTTAAACGTGAGCGCTCAAAAGGTAAAATTAGTGGGCTTATAAGTAGAGTTTCAAAAAATCCTATCGACGGAGAGTCAGGAATAGCTCATACACGCTGGGCAACACACGGCGTTCCCAATGAAACAAATTCTCATCCTCACTTTTCAGGACGCGTCAGCGTTGTTCATAATGGGATAATAGAAAACTACTTGGAAATCAGGAAAGAGTTATCTCATCGTAATTTTTTAACTGAAACAGATACTGAAGTATCCGCTCACTTAATAGATGAATTTTTACAAAAAAACATGGAACCAAAAGAAGCATTCTCAAAAAGTTTACAAAAACTAAATGGAGCCTATGCATTTGCTGTTTTAATAGATGGATTTCCAGGTCACATGTTTTGTGCAAGAGCAGGCTCACCATTGGCAATAGGTATCGGCGAAGGTGAAATGTACCTAGGCTCAGATGCAATGGCTTTAGCAAAGTTGACCAATAAAGTGATCTACCTTGAAGAAGGTGACTGGGCAATTCTCACTCCAACTTCCTACGAAATTTTTGATCATGAAAATAATAAAGTTACTCGCGATGTAACAATAGTTTCGGGCGGCCCAGCTATGGCAGAAAAAGGTAATTATCGTCATTTTATGCTTAAAGAAATCTATGAGCAGCCTGAAACCATAGGCAGGACTTTAGGTGTATATATAAATGACTACAATCTTTGTCCAAAGATAACAGAGAATCTTGATTTTTCAAAAATAGACCGTGTCATTCTTATTGCATGCGGGACTGCAAACTATGCTGCTCTAGTAGCAAAATATTGGTTTGAACAAATAGCAGGTATAGCCGTTGAAGTCGATATTGCCTCTGAATTTCGGTATAGACGACCTTTTTTATTAAATACATCTCTTTTCATTGCTGTCTCTCAATCGGGCGAAACAGCTGATACTCTAGCAGCTCTCAGATATTGTAAGAGCGCCGGTTTAAAAACTGCAGCTTTAGTAAATGTCTTAACCTCAACAATGGCTAGGGAGGCAGATGTTGCTCTACCTATTAATGTTGGACCTGAAATTGGCGTTGCATCAACCAAAGCATTTACATCTCAGCTTATCGCATTGGCGGCGCTGGCTTTAACAGCAGGAGTTTCGAATGGCTCAGTATCAAAATCTTATCAAGAGAAGTTAATCAAAGATTTAATAAAAACACCCCGCTTAGTCAAACAAACGTTAAGGCTTAGCAATCAAATAGAGAAAATGGCATTCGATTTTTCAAAGGCTAAAAATGTATTTTACCTTGGCCGCGGAACACAAATGCCGATTGCACTAGAAGGTGCATTAAAATTAAAAGAAATCTCCTATATTCACGCTGAAGGTTACGCAGCGGGAGAACTAAAACATGGACCAATTGCTTTAATTGAAGATGGAACACCTGTTGTGGTAATAGCACCGTTCAACGAACTATTTGAAAAAACAATTTCTAATTTACAGGAAGTTGCATCGCGTGGTGCCTCTATAATTCTTATTACAGATGAAGAAGGAGAAAAACATGCAGGTTCAATGAGTTCAAGTGTTATAGTCGTGCCCACATCTAATGATTTTGTTTCACCAATAGTAACTGCAATTTCAATTCAATTGTTAGCATACCATGCCGCCGTACACCTTGGTACAGATGTTGATCAGCCGAGAAACTTGGCTAAGTCAGTGACCGTGGAATAAAAAAGCGTTATCCTAAAAGTTACCCCTCTCTCCTCGTAAAGTTCAACTATACAACGGTTTCTAGCAGGTTGTGGGATACCCCTTATAGTGAATATCAACAATATTTGTATGATAGAGTAGTAGAATTACGTTCGCTTAAAATAACCCCTATGTCCTATTTAAAGATAGCGGAGTTATTTAAATCAGAAGGTCTACTCACGCATAGCGGTAAAGAGTTCAAAGCAACACACGTATTCAGTATTTACAAGAAAGGTAAGGTAAGAGAGGAACGATTAAATAGACCAGATATTGTTGAGGTATCCCCTATCTCAATTTCTCCACTGCCTGTTTCTTTATATCGCGAATTAAATAAATTAAGTAGACTTAAAAGTATTTGAACGCCATTATGATTAATAGATGCATGGTGGGGCGCTAGTTTCTATGGAAATTAAGAATACAAAAATCAAATCAACTAATTCATATAAAGAATTTGAAACTGAGGAAAAGTTTAAACAATTTCTACAAAGTTCCGATAAGATTCTTTATCACATTGAACTCAATCGTCGTACTGAAATCATTTTTAAAACTATTTTTTTAAAGTATATTTCTGAGAAATTTGAATCTGAACAAAAACAAAATATTGAGAAGGTACAATATAATTCGGAGCAAAAATCATCAAATAAACTATACAATGGTGTTTTTGTACCTAAATTTGCGAGATGGTCTTACCTCAGAGAACTAAAAAATAATATAGGTTCTAAACTCAATAAAGCATTTCGTGAAATTGAAAAACATAACCCATCACTAAAAGGCACATTCGCTTTTATAGATTACGATGGTCGTAGCGGACTTAAAGATACTAATCTACAACAACTACTCTCT
>Ga0115558_1002119_pt1 | contig 11879 bp, 7 predicted proteins | sample COGITO_mtgs_1104_4_FD_87279 | JGI IMG/M metagenome (GOLD analysis project Ga0115558, IMG submission 87279) | Pelagic marine microbial communities from North Sea - COGITO_mtgs_110426 | ecosystem: Environmental > Aquatic > Marine > Epipelagic | place: Germany:Helgoland, sampling site Kabeltonne... | reverse complement strand
TCAAACGGCACTACACTGGGGTTTAAGCAGCTAGTGCGTAGTTGTCGTCGTTGGCAACTATAAGTTTGCGACTTTGGATTAACGAGATTGGTCACCATCTCGGCATGCACCGGAGGTTTTGTAGCCGTCGTCGAATCCAAAACGCCCCCAGAGAGTAGTGAGTTTAGCATAGTCACGGGGTCGGCATAGAAGATTAAATGCGGCACAAATGAAAATGTTTTTTAGATCGAATTTAATGGTCGAATCGCCTAGAATCCATGGCCACAAAAATAATAACTAGGATGCAGCACATGCAAAGAGGTCAATTCTCTTCTCGCTTGGCATTTATCTTCGCCGCCTCAGGCTCTGCGGTGGGGCTGGGTAATATCTGGGGTTTCCCAACCAATGCGGCTGAAAACGGCGGCGCGGCGTTTGTGCTGATGTATATGATCCTGGCTTTTTTGCTGGCCTACCCTGCGTTGATGGCGGAGTTGATTATTGGCCGTCATACCCGCGCCAATATGGTGAATGCGCTGCAGTCGATCGCGACATCTCCCACTGCAAAGCTGGCCGGGCGGCTGGTAGGTGTTGGCGGCATGGTGACGGCGAGCCTGATCCTGTGCTTTTACAGTATTGTCGCTGGATGGATGTTGGCCTTTATGCTCGAGCCCATCACTTTACTGCTAGGGCTACCGGAGTTAGGCAGTTGGCTGACTGAGTTTAGTCTCGCCCGCAATGTCGGCTTTGCTGCACTGTTTATTAGTTTGACGGCGCTGGTGATTAGTGCCGGTGTTGAACAGGGCATTGAAAAGTGGTCGCAGCGCTTGATGCCGTCGCTGTTTGTGCTGCTCGGCGGGCTGATTCTCTATGTACTGATGCAACCGGGTGCAATCGATGGGTTGCGCCATTATCTGGTGCCGGACTTTGCACAGATGAGCGATCCAAAATTAATTGTCAGCGCAATGGGTCAGGCATTCTTTTCCATGTCGCTGGGGGTTGGCACCATGCTGATCTATGGCTCCTATATTCGCGCTGATGAAAATCTGCCACTGGTGGGTGCGCTGGTGACGTTGACCGATACTGGAGTGGCTTTTTTGGCCGGACTGTTGGTGCTGCCGGCGATGTTTGTGGCGCAGCATTTGGGCGTGACTATTTATGCCGAGAGCGGCAATCTGATCGCTGGCCCCGATCTTATTTTCCAGGTTTTGCCTGCACTGTTTGACGGCATGGGCTCTGCCGGCCTGATAGTGGGCTTAGCCTTTTTTGTGCTGATGTCGATTGCGGCAGTGACCTCGTCTATTTCGATGCTGGAGGTGCCAGTGTCTTATGCGGTGGAAGCACGACAGATGAATCGTATTAAGGCCACGTGGCTGGTGGCGGCGATTGTCTTTGCGATTAGCACGACCATTGCATTGAATTTTGATAGCCTGTTTGGCTTTGTGATCACCCTCACTACCGAGCGTGCGCAACCTTTACTGAGTATGTTTCTCTGTATCTTTGCCGGTTGGATTTTTCATCGCCATAGTATTCTGACGGAGATAAAGAAGGGCAACTCCGAGGTGGAACAGGGTCTGTTCTGGAAAGTCTGGCCGGTCTATGTGAAGCTGTTTTGCCCGGTGCTGATTTTGCTCACCTTTGCGCAAGGATTTATCGGCTAATTCACTGGTTAGTTGTTTGCTCGCTGCTTTTACCAAGGGTTTGCCAATTGACCGCGATGATCTTGTTGGTTAGGGTGAGCGTCTTGGATTGAGCCTTCGATTCCACCCAAATAAATAATGGATGAAAACCGTGACAAACGATAAAAAAGCTGTTGATTTTGAGAAGCAACTGGCCAACCTTGAGGCACTGGTGGAGTCGCTGGAAAGCGGCGATTTGAGCCTCGAGGAGTCACTTAAATCCTTTGAATCCGGGATTAAGGTTGCCCGTGAATGCCAGCAGGCGCTGAAGGCCGCCGAGCAAAAAGTTGAGTTGCTCACGCGTCAGGGTGATGAACTGGTTAGCCAACCCTTCGAACCCAACGACAGCTAATCACGCCGATGCCCGCCTCTTCAATCAAAACCATCATCAGTAGCTACAGCGCGCAGGTTGATGCGCAATTAGAGTCTATATTGCCTCAGGCAAGCGGTCCGGCCGAGCCTCTTTTTGCGGCCATGCGTTACTCAGTATTTAATGGCGGCAAGCGCCTGCGTCCGGCTCTCTGCTTTGCTGCGGCTGAAGCAATATGCAGCAGTGATAGCAATACAGCGAAGGTCGCTGCGGCACTGGAGATGATTCACGCTTATTCGTTGATCCACGATGATCTTCCGGCCATGGATAATGACGATCTGCGGCGCGGCAAGCCGACCTGCCATATTCAATTTGATGAGGCCACTGCGATCCTGGCAGGTGATGGGCTGCAATCTCTCGCCTTTCAGCAGCTCTGCGGGCTGTCTGAGGTGGCGCCGTCCATTGTGGTGGAACTGATATCGATGCTCTCTCGCTTGGGTGGTTGCAGTGGCATGGTAGCCGGCCAGGCGATCGATCTCGCGGCGACGGGTACGGCGCTCGATCTGGAGCAATTAAAAGTCATGCATGCACACAAGACCGGTGCCTTGATTGAGGCCAGTGTGCTGATGGGTGCTGTGGCTACGGCTCAGGCCAGCGCGCAACAATTGGCCGCACTGAGCGAATTTGCCCGAGCGATTGGCCTGGCGTTCCAGATTCAGGACGATATCCTCGATGTCGAGAGCTCTACCGAACTATTGGGCAAACAGCAGGGATCAGACGCCACTAACCAGAAGTCGACCTATACTTCCATCCTCGGTCTCGAGCAGGCGCGCAGCGAAGCCGATGCGCTCTATCGACGGAGCATGCAGGCCCTGGACTGCTTTGCGGACAAGGCAGAGTCACTGCGTGCGATTGCTAGTTTTATTGTTCAGCGCAGGCACTAGGTGCGGCCAGTGGCGAGACGATATTATTTACCAACAAATCATTTACTAGAGCACAACCAGCGGACTATTTGGTGTAATATTCTTGTCCAAGCCTCCAAAAATATAAATGATATAAGCGCATGGCAAAGACCTTTAATCAGATCCCTCATACGCGACCGCACACTCCGCTGTTAGATACGGTTAGCGCGCCGGCTGATCTGCGTCATTTGGACAGCAAACAACTACTCGTGTTAGCGGATGAATTGCGTGCGTTATGCTTTATTGCGTGGGTAAGACTGGCGGTCACTTTGGCGCTGGGCTGGGGGTAACGGAACTGACCATCGCTCTGCATCATGTTTTCAACACCCCGGATGACCGTCTGGTCTGGGATGTGGGTCACCAGACCTATCCACACAAAATTTTGACCGGCCGTCGCGAACAGATGTTAAGCATGCGCCAGAAAGACGGGCTGTCCGGCTTTCCCAAACGCAGCGAAAGTCACTATGATACTTTCGGCGTTGGCCACTCAAGCACATCCATAAGCGCCGCACTGGGCATGGCGATGGCGTCAGCGCAATTGAGTGAAGAGCGCAAAACGGTGGCCATCATGGGCGATGGTGCGATGACGGCGGGCATGGCCTTTGAGGCGCTTAATCACGCCTCGCACGTGGACAAAAATCTGCTGGTGGTGCTCAACGATAATCAGATGTCGATCTCGCGCAATGTTGGCGGTCTGTCTACTTATTTCTCCAAACTCTGGTCGAGCAAGATTTATACCCAGTTCCGCGAGAGCGGTAAAAAAGCGCTGAGTGGTATGCCACAGGCGAGTAATTTTGTGCGGCGCACCGAAGAGTATATGAAGAGTATTGTGTCGCCGGTAACGATCTTTGAAGAGTTGGGTTTTTACTATGTCGGCCCTATAGACGGCCACGATCTGCCGCTGCTAGTGGAGACGCTGGGCAAACTCAAGGATATGAAGGGCGCGGTGCTGCTGCATATCATTACTCACAAGGGTAAAGGCTTTGCGCCCGCTGAGAACGATCCGGTGGGTTACCACGCCCTGAACAAGATTGAGCCCAAGCCAGTTCTGCAGCCCGCAGTAGTAAAACCTGTTAAAAAGGCTCTGCCGAAATATCAAAAAGTGTTTGGCGACTGGCTCTGCGATATGGCCGAGCAGGATAGTCGTCTGGTCGGGATTACTCCCGCGATGTGCGATGGCTCAGGCATGAATGAATTTGCCGAGCGCTTTCCAGAGCGCTTTGAAGATGTGGCGATTGCCGAGCAGCATGCGGTAACCCTGGCGGCGGGCATGGCCTGCGAAGGCTCGAAGCCGGTGGTGGCAATCTACTCGACCTTTTTACAGCGTGCCTATGACCAGCTGATTCACGATGTGGCGATTCAAAATCTCGATGTGTTGTTTGCCCTCGATCGCGCTGGTTTGGTTGGCGAAGACGGCGCGACTCATGCTGGCGCCTATGACATTAGCTACTTGCGCTGTATCCCCAATATGGTAGTCATGGCACCGTCTGATGAAAATGAGACGCGACAGTTGCTGTATACCGGCTATATGCATTCTGGACCGGCCGCGGTGCGCTATCCGCGCGGCACAGGCCCAGGCGCGGCAATCGAACAGCAAATGGCGACGCTGCCATTGGGCAAGGGCGTAATGCGTCGCGAGGGCGCTGGTGTGGCGATTCTCAACTTTGGCACATTACTCGCATCGGCTCTTGAGGTCGCTGAAACACTCAATGCGTCAGTGGCGGATATGCGCTTTGTCAAACCAATTGACGGAGAGCTGATCCAGGATCTCGCCAGCCGTCATCAGCTGCTGGTGACGCTTGAGGAAAACAGTATCTCCGGCGGAGCCGGCTCTGCGGTCGGTGAATTTCTCGCTGAGCAGGGTATTGTGATGCCGGTTCTGCATCTGGGTCTGCCAGACTATTTTGTTGATCATGGCAATCACTCACAACAACTTGAAAGTATCGGCCTCGATTCGGCGACCATTTTAGCCACTATCGAAAAACGTCTGGCGCTGTTAGCTCTTCCCGTTCAGGCGATAAAATAATAATAATTTGGAGTTCAGACCATGAAACTTTACGATTACGCCGCGGCACCCAATCCTCGAAGAGTGCGAATATTTCTCGCTGAAAAAAATCTTGAAATTGAAACCATTCAGATTGATATCAGAAATAATGAGCAAAAATCTGAGGCTTTTCTGAAACTGAGCCCCCTCGGCGAAGTGCCTCTGTTACAGTTGGACGACGGTACCTGCATCAGTCAGGTCAATGCTATTTGCCGCTACATTGAAGAAATCCATCCGGAAAATCCTCTGTTTGGCCGCACCGCTTTAGAGAAAGCGCTGGTCGAGTCATCCAATCATCAACTTAATATGAACGGCATCGTGGCGGTCACCGAAGGCTTTAGAAATTCAAACCCCATGTTTGAGGGGCGCGCTATTGCCGGGCCGAATTCCTATGCACAAATTCCTGCCCTAGCTGAGCGTGGATTGTTGCGGGTGGATCATTTGTTCCGTGATTTGGAGGCGCATTTTGCCGCCAGCGAATTTATTATTGGCGACTATTTCTCGGTTGCTGATATCACCGCATTTGTCACTATGGACTTTGCCGGCTGGATCAAAAAGACAATTCCAGAAGACTGCGTAAACCTGCAGCGCTGGTATGATCAAGTGAACGCTCGCCCCAGCTCTAACGCTTAACTAGCCGCGAGCTAATTTTTCAATCATAAAAAAGGGGCCTTTAAGGCCCCTTTTTAGTTGCTGTTGTGCAATAACCTTATTCGCTGCTTTCCACCGTAAAGCCATAGGGTGCTGCGGTGAGGCTGTAGCCATCACTGTAGGTCACCACCTTGGACTGCCCGGTAAAATTGTAAACCACGTAGCGGGTCACGCCATTTTTAACAAAAGCCAGTGCCGCAGGATCATTAGCGGTCAAATCACCTGTGCCAGTCTTTAGATGACCCAAGGCATTAAATGTATGTAACCAGTGATAAGTATGGGCTTTCGATTCCCCAGCTTCAGCAGCATAGTTGCCGCCAAGACTATCGTAATCGGCAATCGCAGCGCTGGCATCGGTCATCGCCCAGAGGTTCCACCACAGATCAGTCCACTGATCGGCGCTCAAACCCGAAGGCTTGCCATTGGATGATTGGGTCATACCCAGCGTGACATAGTCTTGCATGTAATCTGGATATTGACCTACATACAGAATCAACGGGTTAGACGGCAAGCCTTGAATACCCAAGATATGCGCGTAAGCAGGGCTAAACCAGGTCGAGAAGTCCGCACCACTGCCCCAAATTATTGAGGTGGTGATTTTGTCGTAGCCAGGCGCGAAGTTATCGTAATCTGCACCGACATTATTGTAACCGTCGATATTGTTCCAATACTGCCAGAAGGCGGCGGTCGTAGACGCGTGCATATACATGCCTTTGTCGACTAACTCATCATTGCCTGTTGCCATGCCGTATAAAACGATCGCACCGTAGGCATTAGCGGCCTCTGAGGTCGATTCGTTGTTATTGCCCTGTACCGCATCACCTTTTCCGTCAGCCCAAGAGAAACCATTGGCCGGGTCAAAGTTACGCATTTTAGGAAACATCTCTTCGCTGTCATCACCGGCATAGTCGCGAATCAATAACTCAATCATCGGGCCGTACTGATCTTGACCACACCAGTCAACATCGACACGACAGATTTCTGCCGCAGCACGGACAAAGTAGCCGTAGTGGAAGTGGTGGTCAGCCATGCGCTGATGAGAGCCGTAGGCTTCTTCGATACCAAACAGGGCGTCCCAGGTATCGTCATAGGCAAAATATTTATTGATATCCAGATTGCCATCGGTCTCGGCCGTAAACCAGTCAGAGAGCTCTGCTTTGAGCCAGTCGATCAGCACACCTGCTTCGCTATCCATACCAATTGACTGCGCCAGAGCCGCTGTTTCAGCGACTTTGCCATAGGCCTTGCCAGACCAATAGGTGTCGGTCGCGTTAATCCATACCGACTCGCCATCGTTGACAAAGGAGCTTACCAGCGCTTCAAGTGTGGCCTGATCATAGGAGCCTGAAATGGACGGCATAGTTGGCAGTACCCCAGTAAAGGGCAGGTCATAACTAAAGCTGTCGGTTTCAGCGAATTTAATCATTCCTCGTGCACTGCGGATCTTGTAGGCCGATGTTGCCTGTGAAGCATTCTTCCAGTGCAGCGGATGCAAGCCAACAATCGTATCAACCGCAGCCCCCTGACTGTCCAAATAGGCATGGCTTACGGTGACGGTATTGGTGCTGCGATCGACGCTGTAGTCAATGTTCACTGCCGCAACCACGTTGCGCGCCCGCTCAGCAAAGAAGTTACTCATGCTGGCACTAGGGTCGGCTGTAATCGTCGGCAGATAGGTTAATGTAAATTCTTTCGATGCGTTGTTTATGCTGATTGCGTTGCTGGCGATATTGGAAAAAGTCGTCGAACCTTCGCCGCTAACAAGGAAGTTATTGCGGATACCGGCAATATTTGTCCACACACCCAAATGGTTTTCCTGATTATAGAAGATGCCTTTTTCTCCACCATCTTCACGCAGCGTACGCAACAGTGGCGTGCCGTCATACACCTTAAAATAGACATAGGGTGAACCGTGGACAAACGTCGCATCCATCACCGCGGTAGTGCCTGATTGCCACTGCACGGTGACTGAGCCGTCACTGTGATTTTTAAGATAGGCGTTTAGGTCGCTGTAGTCCGAGTTGGCAATAGCAACCCCTTCAAATACTTCATCAAAAGGCACCGGGCCATCATACTGCGGGAAATTTCCCCTTGTCTGGAAGCCGCCAGGAATACCATTAATACGTGCTCCCATGTTGCTGATCCGCGCTCTGATAGGGTCTGGCGTAATGTAGGCGGCACCACCGTCGCGCATTTCGCCAACAAATGGAATTGATCCCCACCACTTGTGGGTTGGCACGGGGCGCTCTAACGCTTCACCGGTCATCTGTGGAAACATTTGCGTCGGTGTTCCCGTGGGTATTCGAGTTGTTTCATTGCAGGCTGCAATCGCTGGCTCAACCACGCCGGCGTTATAAATCCAGTTGCCATAATCAACCGCACAGCGATAGCTAGCGACATTAATGGTGTCAGAAATACTGCCTGCGCCGTAAGCGATGGCTTTATAGTCCGTGCTACTCGCTGGTCCACTGCCACCTGTACCTCCGGTGGGTGGTGTAGCGCCACTCTCGATACCGCTAAAGCGTACATTATCAATCTGATAAATCAGTCCAGGTCCATTGGCAGCGGCGGGGAAAAATACCATCGGCGCAGTAATCGCTGACAGGTTCAGCGCACCACTGGCGGTCAATGATGACACTGGAAAATTAATCGTCTGCCAGTCGCTGCTGTCAACAATACCCGGCACTGGAAGCTCGCCAGAAATTGCCGTGCCGCTCTCAACCTTAAGAAAGAAACCACCTGCCAGAACATTGGCGGCATTAACCAGTTTAATATCGAATGACAAGCTACCTGCCGCATAGTCACTGAGATCAACGGCGGTTGTTGGGCCCACAACAAGACCAGCATGACCGGCATTGGCGGTGTAGCTGACTTGCAGCACATTGCCGCGTTCGCTATCTGTAACGACTTCCCAGTCAACGCTGTCACAGACTTCTGTGCCAGTACAGTCAGCATCAGCATCGCCATAACCTAATGTTGAATCAAAGAACGATAGCTGCGCGTCGCCACCCCAGATGGCGGCAACGGCACCGTCAGTGAGAATAAAGGTATCATCGCTACTGGGCTCAGTGCCGGTATCAGTGGCGGTGACCGTAACGGTTCGAGTGGCCACAACAGAATTGCCCGCTGTATCGGTGGCCGTATACGTCACGAGATAGCTACCGACAGCTGTACCAACGCTACCCGTGACAACCACGTCAACTGAGCTGTCCACCGTATCAGTCGCCAGCGCGCCAGCTTCAGTGTAGGCAGTGCCCTCTTCGAGACTGACCGCGGCCTCACCACTGAGTGTGATAACCGGATCAGTAGTATCGGCAACAATGACTGTTCGAGTGATGCTAGCGTTATTACCGGCAGCGTCTGTGGCGCTGTAGGTAAGCGTATAAGTGCCCGCCGCAGTGCCAACTGTGCCGCTTGTGGTCACGGCTACCGAGCCATCTTTTGCATCATTGGCAGTAGCGCCATCGTCAGTGTAGGCAGTGCCCTGCTCATGATTGATGGTCGCAGAACCCTGAAGAGTAATGGATGGCGGGGTCGTGTCTGCTGCCGCAGGAGGGGTGTTTGCTGCGGGGGTTGAAGAACCACCACCGCACCCTTGGAGAACCAGGGAAGTAACTAGGACTGCCAGCGATAACATTTTTGTTGAATAAAGCACGTTGTACCCTCTTATTTTATTATCTGATCGATTCAGAAATTTTATCGGCGTTCACCTTTTCACAAGTTCAATGCGAAGGGTATCGATATGCGCTAACAGGGCACTGACTTGCGACGGTTGGGATAGCTGCCACGGTGCTATAAAAAAAGCCCCTAAAATAGGGGCCTTTGCGTTACTGACGGCTGAGTTGGAATGTTGCCTTAAAAATGCCACTTAACATCAAGTGCAACCATAGTGCCGGGCTGCTCTTCATGGGTGACGACCGAATTTTGCGTGATTTCAATCGTCTCATCCAAAAGATTCTTAAGCTTAAATTTCACCGTCATCTGCTCAGTTGGATAGAAGAAGTAAGTTGCATCCAATGAGTTAAATGGCTGTTCATAGGCATCGGGTGAACCATTGCGTCCGGCAAAATAGAGTCGCTCACCAAATACATTATAAATCAGCATGGCACTGTGTCTGCCATCCTCGGAGTCGTAACCCATTTGGACGTTAACCGCATAGTCCGAGGCACCAGCCATCGGGCGAGTTGCGTTGGTTGGCGCATCGGCAAACTGTCCGGCGGTCAATTCTGAGTCCAACACGGTCATATTACCGGCGATAAATAACGACTCAAAGTCATCACCCAAGAAGTCCAACCCCTTCAACCACTCTAACTCTAAGCCATAGACTGTGGAGCTTTCAGCATTGACAATTTCTGTTGCCAGCGCTTCTTCAAATGCGGCGGCCTCAAAAAATTCAATTGGATTTTGAATATCTTTGTAGAACAGTGACGCCGTGAAGTTATCGCCATTAGAGAAGAACCACTCAGCGCGAAGATCATAGTTCTCTACCATCGCGGGAATGACGTTGGCGTTGCCACTGACGCGAGCGCCGGTGATCGGATCAAGATAGCTTGATGGCGTGATCTCACGCAGATCTGGGCGCACCAGGGTTTCGCTGTAGCCAAACCGCAACTGGAAATCTTCGGCCCAGAAGTCTGGCTTGATGTAGGTGACAGAGACGGAGGGGTAAAAATCATCTTCTTTAAACACTGAGTTCAAAAGAGTATTTTCATCACAGCTGATCTGACATCCTTGATACTTAAGTGGATTCCACGGAATGCCGACCTGATTGTAATCTTCCCAGCGCGCACCCAGCATCACTCGCCAAGTCTCATCGTAGAGCACATCAATGGTACCGAATACTGAGGTGTTGGTGAGGGCCGCTAAATAGCTTTCACCATTACTGCCAATTACCGCGATACTGAAACCGTTGTCGGCATCGAGAATATTTTCATTGCTGAAAATATCCGATACTGAGCCAGTAAAAGTCTGCGCGACTGAGCTGTCGTCTGTGCCCAAGCCGAATTCTAGCTGCTCATAAGTACGGGTTTTTTGAGAGTAGCGGTAGCCACCGGTCAAGGTCACTTCGGCAAATGACATCATCAAGGGTAATTTAATATCGTAGCCATAACTCTCTACAGCATCATCTAGATCGGTAAAGCGGAAGTCGCCCGCAGAAGCCGAGGCCTGAAGAGTCTGCGCCATAACCGCGGCGGTGACTGAATCGACATTGGTCTTGTAAAGGATGTTAGTCTCGTTAGGAATGTCCGTGCGTGTGGTCGCATCGGAGTAGAACCACTCAACAGTTAATTCATCGAGCCATTCAAACTTGTCAACGTTAATCAGATCTCGCGTGATGCCACCAAAACGATGGACACCGCGTATTTGATTGACCGTCAAATTGCGCTCTTCGAAGCGCGTTCCGTATTCACGGAAACCCTGGCCATCGCTAAGTGGGAAGCTTGACGTAAAGCTATCAATAATTGACGCTTTATCATCGGTATTACGCAAGAATATACTCGTCGTTTCAATTCGATGATCGTCATACCAGCGCCAGCCGAAGTTGGCATTGCCCGTCATATTGATACTGCGTGTTGACTCCATTTTGGTGGAAAAAATATCCTCTGGATCACCAAATGATCGATCAATTGACTCTTTGTTGGCCCACTCACTCCCGTAGACAGCGCCCAACATAAAGCCCAGCTCCATGCCGTTGTCCAAATAAAAGTTATTGCCGATATTGGTTTCGACGCTAGCATTGACATCATCAGATCGCTCAGTGATATCGATATCGCGGTTTAGCTGCAGGGCCAAATTGCGATTGATCGCTTCGGCGTCGGCGATCGTTTTAGTACCGTCGCCAAGATTAATTCGCTTAAGAATAGCGATAGGGCCCAGTGAACCGCCATACATGTCAACCGCGGACATAAGGTCGACAGACAAGCTACGCGTGCCGTCGTCTGTTCCCAAGCTGTCATCGCTACCACCGTTGTAGGACAGCACATCGCCCTGAGTATCGATATTCTGCTTGGAGCCAACCTCTACCGTAAAGGTAAATTCGTCAGGAATACTGCGGGTGCGAATATCAATTAAACCACCACTGAACGCGGCGGGCATTTCAGCCGAGTAACTTTTTTTCACCGCGATCGATTTCAAAATTGAGGTTGGGAAAATATCCAGTGGAATCACGTTTCGGGTTAAGTCTGGTGAAGGAATCACCGCACCATTTAACAATGAGTTAGAGTAGCGCTCACCCAGCCCACGGATAAAGACAAATT
>Ga0115558_1002117_pt1 | contig 11884 bp, 9 predicted proteins | sample COGITO_mtgs_1104_4_FD_87279 | JGI IMG/M metagenome (GOLD analysis project Ga0115558, IMG submission 87279) | Pelagic marine microbial communities from North Sea - COGITO_mtgs_110426 | ecosystem: Environmental > Aquatic > Marine > Epipelagic | place: Germany:Helgoland, sampling site Kabeltonne... | reverse complement strand
CAAATTCGCCCACGTAGCAAAGACTCAATCACCTTAATGCAAGTCCCCGAGCCCGAATAAACAGGAGCCACAGTCATCAAACAGCTCTCATATAATGCTTCAAGGTCATCCACAAAGCCGAGCACTTTGACTCCGGCAACGCTCGACCACTTCTCTTTGAGCTCCGCAGGGCAATCCTTCCCCACCACATAATATGACAACTCAGGCTTGGCCGCATGCAACAGCGGCCAACTCTCCTCGATGAACTGGTCAACGCCTTCATAGTTGGGCGCATAGCCTAGATAACCCACTGTTAAAAGGAAGTTCTCTTTCTCCCGGTCAAAGGTAAATCCCTCTGGGGCTGGCATTGCCAAATTCGGTAGATACTTGAGCTTGATGCCTTCAATCGCACCCACCTGATCAGCGTTCGCAATCCACCCCCCCGTAGCTTTGCGATAAATCCATCGACACCAGCGTTGGAGCAACCAGCGATTCAGACTTCGCTTAAGACCTGAACGACAACGCGGAGCCATCACCGTATCATAAAACTCGATCGGCGAGTCATCAATATCGATCAACAAAGGCGCAATACGCCACGCAGCAAAGTAAGAGGCCCACTGTGTATAACGGACAACCACACAATCAAAGTCGCCATCACGCCTCAACCGATCCGGTAAATTTCGAGCATAAAACGGGCAGACAAGCAAAGGGAAGCTCCGATTAAACAAGCGCTGCAGCGCCCAACGAAACGTGTGCCGACGATCCAAACATATCCATTCGATTTTCCGATCTTCGTCCACTCGCTCCAACGACGGCATCGAGACAGGGATAATCGTATACACCTCCCCCTGCGCACGCAGCGCCTGATACAGGAAGCGACTACGCTGAGCGCCCCCGCTACTTTTATCCTCTGGGTCTGAGGTGGAAATATATAAAATCTTTTTCATCCGAAATTCTGCTCCGACAGAGCCAACACCTTCGGCAGTTCCTGCTTAACACGCTCACGCAGGCTCGGTATATTTTGATAGAAACCGTCCAAATAAGACAATAAATATTCCGAATCCTCGACCAAGGCCGGATCAACAAATATATTCTCCCCCTTGAGATCGAAGTGACGAAAAAGACCATCAAATTTCCCCTGGTAAGTGACGCCCAATACCGGAATCCCCTGCCCAAGCGCTGCGATGGCCAGGTGCATTCGGCAACTAATCAACGCATCAATCTGCGACACCATGCCTTTGATCTGATTTGCAGCGATGTCATCGCGCAGGTAATAAATTCTAGAGTCAAACTCGCTTAGCGCATCAAAGATCGGATCGAGCACGAGGCAGTCGCCTGTCAGTGTGCGGAAATCGTGAGGCATCAAAACCAAGTCGATATCCTCTTCTCGCTGTAAAAAGACCTTCAAGGCACCAATCACACACTCCAGCCACTGCTCATTCCGCTGGGCCTCATTCCTGTAACCGATGAACAACATATTGTGCAAGTTCAAGCCAAGTAGTGTCCGTCCGCTCTCGCGGCGCTGCTCACACCAATCTCGATATTCCGCAAACTGCTCAAACACATCACTCGGCTGCATTCGAAAGGCCGCATCTGCAACGAGGCGAATATTTTTATGAGCGGTGAACTGCTTCAGACGTTGAAACGAAACTTCATCGCGGCACCCAAACCGAAGCTGCGGGTGAGCCGCATTAAATGCGGGACGCAACCAAGCAGATGGACTCGTGTTAAAGCTAAGTCCGAGCAAATGAACATCCGCAGCACGCCTCAAAAATAGATCTGAAAGCGCAAGCAGAACCAACGAAGTCAACGGCGCATAATGCCCATCCATGACATCTGCCCCCAGAACAACCACATGATCCGGCGCATCTGGAATGCCTCGCAGTATGCTACGAAGCAAAAAACGCCCCTGCCAGACCTTTAAGCAACGAACCCCCTCAGGTAGGTGAAACGTCTCCTCATCAAAATCCCCTGTCGTCACAAGATCAATGTCGAGGCTTGCATACTTAGAGCGATAATAGTCAATCGCCGCCAGAATCATCGCCTGATCGCCTCGTGAACCGACAACCGACCACGGATCACATGGAACAATCAACAAGCGTGGCGACCGCTCCGAAGACCCCGATCGCGTAGCCCCAACTGGCGAACGTCGAAGCAGAAACCAATCCACATAAGTGGACAGCATTAGTAAAATTGCACTCAGTTTCTGTCTCATTTTTGTCTCTTTTTCCGTATCATTACAACAAATACGCCCAGGAATACAATCACCGCAGATCCAGCACAAAAGCTGATCAGAACTAGGATCAAGACGTCTCGGATAGCAATATTTTTCACGTATTCCTGAAGTATTTGCTTCATCGAAGGCAGAGGAGCATTCGCAACAGAAGGCCCCTCGTAGGCTCGCGCAATCCGCCCGCCAAATACGTAAATTTCGTCGTTAATCCCGCCCGGATCAGTATTTCCGGCAAATAATCCATATTCCGTATAGCCCCAACTGCCTCCACGCAGACCGCGATTGCCCACCGTGCCATACTGCCATCCTTCAATCCATTCCCACACATTGCCGCCCTGCTGGAGCGTGCCCCAGTAACTGGCAGACTTTGCATAGGCATCTACGTCAGCAAGAAAGCTTGGAGCCCCCACACCGAGCTGATCGCCCATCAGATAATTACAACTCATTGCCACAGCATCCCGATTTTCAGGAAAGTTACTGGTGCGGCAGGGGAAGTCCCAATACTTTCGAGGTCCGAGCCGAGTCGGATCATAATAGGCGGCCTTATACCACTCATCTTGGCTAGGTATCCAATAGCGAGCCCCCGCGTTGCGCGCTCCAAACGAAGCGTAGGCCGCTTTCTCTCCATTCAGGATCTTTTCGATGTCACGCGTATCGTAAGCTCCGGAATCACTCGTCCCCTCAGTCACACCCGCAACGCAATCCCCCTTCGGCATTCCGAAATGTCGCCAGTTCGCATAGCGCATCAAATCATAATAGCCAAGGTAGACAACTGGATGATTTCCCACTCCAGCCTTCACTGCGTATTGATAAGAACCCGCGATCCCCTTGCGCTCGATCCCACCAGTGACCCCCGTCGACATATCCTGATTGTAGAGCCCGTAAGGGTCCGCATTCACTGCCACCGCATTTAAGAACGCCACATACTGCTGATTCGTCAGTTCATATTTGGAAATTTCATACGGATAATTCACCCGACCAAACCTGCCATGCAAGCTATCAGCCTCATTTCCCAAATCACCGACCTGCACGAACTCTTCAACGATCCCAGCCCCTTCAGTCCGATTCTTACGCTCCAAGAGTTCAGCAGGCTCAACAGAGTCGAGTGTTCGCGTAGGCAAGACCAATGGCTCATCCCAGAGTTCGTCACCAGTCTTGCGACGCGCCAAGCGGAAACCAAAGGTTGAGATCGGCTTATCCAAAGCATCCCCCTCACGATACCCTAGCCGAAGGCTATATTTCCCGCGGATCACTGAGCCCCCCAGCGCAGCAAACCACGACTTCCCGGGAACCCGATCTTCCACCCACTCCGCGACATTGCCACCTTGATCGTATGTGCCGAAATAACTTCGTGACTGACGATAAGCACCCACATCACTTAAATGCGGTGCAGCAACCGCCCAACCATTTTCATAAAAATTCGCTCCATTCGCAATTTCGGGATTCACAGCAGAGGATTGCACATCGTTCGAGAGGAATGGGTAATCACTCCACGCCCCCCCACCGACGTAGTAGCCAGCCTTCACCCATTCATCCTTACTCGGCAACCAGTAACGTGCCTTAAGATTCCGGCGCAGTTGATCGCTTCCATTCTTAAAACCCTCTGCTTCCAATAAATCCGTTCTATATGCGCCGGCCAAAGAATCGCCCAGCACCGACTGCAGGGTGCCCACTTCGCCCTCGGGGCATCCATAGTGAAACCAGTTAGCGAAGCGCAGACAACTCGCCCAGGTAACGCAAGTTGCTGGCTTATTCTCCATCCCTGGTATCATCGAATATTTAAACAATAAACCATCAAAGGTCCGCTCAATCCCACCGAAGAAATGGCTCTCCATTAAGGGTGACCACAAGCCATAAGGATCTTCCTCCCGGGCCACCGCATTTAGAAACTTACAATAAAGCCAATTCGGCACCTCCGTTTCCATAATTTGATACGCAGTGTCCACCTGACCAACGCCTAACTGATTCGGAGCATTCCCGACTTCTCCAATATCGACCCACCGAATCTCTTCAGCAGATAAACTCAAAGAAGACAGCAGAACAAACAGAACCCTGTAATAAAATCTAATATTCATATAATAATCGAATACCCCTAGAGCCATTCCTGGTTTTCATGCTGAAATGCTTCCAATAAAACTCCGACATCGCCAGCGACACGATCGACATCTTCCTCAGTTTTTATTCGATATGCACCCTGATTCAATTCCTTTGTCATCAGGCTATAAATGAGATCATCATAGTGCTTACTGTCCATATAGTGATCCAAGTCTGTTGTCTGCTCAATACCTTGAAAATCCAACACACGGATATTGGGATTTTGAATCATACGAGCACATGCCAATCGCTTAATATCTACATACACATCGTATTTCCCCAGAAGCTTAAGCTCGTGCCAATACAGCGAAGAATATGGTGGAAAGATAACAATGACTTCGCCCCATTCGGAACAAATATCGAGTTCATCTATTAAGCTCTCTACACGCGTTAACATTCCCCTGCGAAGCCCCCCCCCGGCGAAGCCCCGGAGATAACGCCTGAGCCTTATCGGAAGAATGCGCGGCATAGCGCTCCTGCACCACAGCTTTCGAATATTCAGCATCCAATTGTCCAACGCAATCGACAGACACACTTAACCCTTTCGGAATCGCCCCAAATTCCGAACCGAACTCGTAAAGAATCGAGGCAGGCATAAAACGAAACCAATTCTCATAACCATAGATATATCTAAAGTCATCGAACCAGGATTCATTGTAAAGATACCTGGGGAAGCTCGCCTCATTCTGCGCGTTAGATGGGTCGAATGAAAAAAGGTCGAACCCGTAAATGATCTTCTTTGGCTTCCGCTCACGATTAACTAGACTTAAAACATCTGCTCGTTGATCATCCGTCATTCCACGCACGGTCAATTTAATTGTTTTGGACCCCAAAACCGAATTAACCAGATCCATGTCAAAATTCTGAACGACTGATGAACCAATCAAAACGGCATCATACTGCGCATGCTTAGCGATACCTGGATTCAAATATTCAGACGCGTTAATTTTTAAGCGATTATCCTTAATCCTATAGTATGAATATGTGTCGTATGAATACACTAACAGGAACATACTCGACAGCAAAATGAATCCGGCGCAGGCAAATAGAGCCAACCATTTGTTCGGACCTACAGGCACGTCCAAGTGCCCCTTAATTTTTAACCACATATGTAACATTTTAGTACACCTCCATATTAACGTACAGAGTACTCGAAACGCTCAATCAACGACTCTCAACCAATCTCGATTCTCTAACTCGAACTGAAGTATCAAGTCATTGAGCTCATCAATATTAGTATCAATATCATTCCGACGAACCAACCAGCCCTTCTCCGCAAAGCCAGAAGACATGATGTCATTCACTTCCTTTGAATAATGCATCTCATCTTTGTAATAATCTAGGTTCAGAATCAATGGCATGATCTGATAATCCAATACTTCGACTTTCTCACACAATTGAAGCTGATAGCAGATGTGTTTTTTAACATCCACATACGAATCATATAACCCGCGCTCTTTGAGCATATTCCAATACAACGCCGAGTAAGGGGGAAAGAAAACTGTAATTTCTGTTTCAGTCGACGCGTTCTTCAAATCGCGCAATAAATCATCCGCACGATTGAACATGGCTTCGCGACTGACAGAAGTGACTGCCTTCGAAAAAGAAAAAGACTGCGCATTTTTTAAATATTGGCTTCTCAGTAAATCCTTAGAGAACACCACTCCATCGTCCCAATTCCCGATCTGATCCAACGACACTGCCATCTTTTCTTGAGGCACATCAAATCCCAAGCCTGATGCCAACTGTAGGCCAACCAAAACAGGCGTAAATCTGAACCAGTTTTCATAACCAAGAACATATTTAATATCATCCAAACAAGATTGATTATAAAGATAATCGGGCAGGGAACCACTCACTTCGCGATGGGATGGTGACAGTGAGAACAAATCCAAACCATAAAAGATTCGTTCCGCTTTTTTCTCACGAAGAATAAGCTCAAATATTACTTTTCTCTGATTTTGGCTTAGATCACTCAAAGAAACTTTGACTGTCTTATACCCCGTAACTTCATCGACCACTTTCGGGTCAAAATTTTGCATGACAGAAGATCCCACTATAACCGTATCGTAGTCTGCATTTCGCACGATTCCCGGATTCGAAAGTGGCAGAGATGACACCTTTAGTTGTTCGTCATTTATGCGATAGTAAGAATAAGGATCATAGCAATAAGTAAACAAAGCCATGCCCAAAAAGATCAGGCACGAAACGCAGAAAAACAGCGTTATCCAGATACGGCTATTCAACGAAAACTCCTTAGAAATTAAAATAGATAAACACACTCAACCGTGATAGATGGACGACAGAGATCACAAATAACAATGAAATCCAAAGTGCGGAGCGGAGCGTAGGCTTAAACACATTGCCCATCTCGATCGTGTTCTTTGTAAAAAAAACAATTCCACTTAACACGATCAGAATTGAAAAAATATACACGTTCCAAGCCAAGGAAGGAAAACCGATCAACCCGTCATTAGCCAACAGATGCACTCGATTAAAATCAAGTTCTCCGAAGCTCACCATTTTCTTTAGAAAGAGTAAGGATGTCTCAAGGTCGGGCGCACGAAACAAGACCCACAAAAAATTGACCACAAGAAAAGTTGTGCAGATCTTTACATAGCGAGGAACGGCAACAAAAAGACCACCAGCCAGTCGCTCTAATATAATAAAGACACCATGGAGAACACCCCAGAGAACAAAAGTCCATGCTGCGCCGTGCCACAACCCACTTACAAAAAAGGTGATAAAGAGGTTTACATACGTTCGGCTAATACCGCGGCGATTCCCCCCCAGCGGTATATATACATAGGTCTTAAGTGCACGGCCAAGCGTCATGTGCCAACGCCGCCAAAACTCTGTAATGCTTTGTGATTTGTATGGGGAATTAAAGTTGATTGGCAAATTTATGTTAAACATTTTCCCAATTCCAATCGCCATGTCGCAATAGCCGCTAAAATCGAAATAGATCTGCATAGTGTAGGATAGCGCAACCACCCATGCAGTCACGAACCCCGGGTCGGCCACTCCGTAGCCATTATCCACAAATAAAGCAACCGTATCGGCGATGACGATTTTCTTAAACAATCCAACCGCAAAAACATACAGCCCATTCGCGAAATTATCCCAATTAATATAGCGACGCTTAGGATCCTTAAATTGCGGTATCATCTCCGTATACAGCACAATCGGACCTGCAATCAGTTGCGGAAAAAAGGTCACAAAGAGCGAATAGTCCAGAAATGTCTCCACTTTTTCCTCCTTCTTGTAGATCGAGATCAAGAAGGATAGCTGTTGAAAGGTGAAGAAGCTAATCCCCAGAGGGAGTATAATATACTTTAGATTAAAGGAGCACGCAAAGACTGCATTGATATTCTCAACGAAAAAATCGTGGTATTTAAAATAGCCCAGTAGTCCCACATTAAACAGAACCCCTAAGACTAGAAGCCCTCGCCTGCTTCTGGTGCCATTTCCAGTGCAGTAATCAATTCCCTTCGCGATGCTATAATTAACAATAATTGACGCGATAATGATCCACAGATACGTGATATTAAAGTAGCCGTAAAAGAACAGCGAAGCACCAGTCAGGAATAGGTGCTGATAAGCGATGCTTCGCAGGCCGCTCAACAAGTAGTAGCCCACAATTACCAGCGGGAGAAATGCAAAAATAAATTCGTATGAGGAGAAGACCATATTTGACTATATTACTTAGAAAAGATGCTATTCTTAGTATCGACAACCATCTGCTGGAAAAATTGACGTTCTCTACTCGTCAGAACAATTAACCAACCACCCGTCAGGCAGCAAAGGATCGTCACTGAAGTCACGCCACAGAGCCGAAGAAACGATGCCTCAGGGAAAACGAATTGAACTGCCCATCCTGACAAGCCACTAGCGCAGAGCAAGATGCTGCAAGGGATAAGAACTTCACGTAGCCAAACCGTCGGCGACTGTCCCACAAGTCGCTTCGCCCAAAAAACCCGACCCAACGAGCACAGGAGCATCGTAATATTATAGGCCCAACACACGGATACCGCCGACAAACCAAAGTGCAAAAACGCCCAAGCGATCGGCAAGGTCAAAATTAATAAGCCGCCAAGCGTCATCTGATAGCCTGCGACCTGCCCTTTTGCCGTCATCGCAGCCATCTGACCGACCGTTAACCGGTCAACGATGAAGGCACTCAAAATCAACAAGCCCATCGAGGCGGCCATTGACGGCGGCTCTTTTAACCAAAGATAGAGCACATAGTCGATCTCGAGCATCAAAGGAATGGCAAACAGAAGTGTTAAACAAGTAGCGAATTTTGAAGCACGAGACGCTTGCTCAAGCATTCTTTCTCGATCCCCCCTTCCTTCGTTGGCGGTAATCTCTGGAATGAAAGCACCTAGCATCGCAGAAGAGAGCGTCTGCGTATAAGTCGATATCATCATGCCGATTGAATAGGAGGCATTGACTTCTGGGTGCCGAGTTGGGTTGAAATAGCGGTTGAGCAGAATCGCAAGCCCCTGTCCTCTTAACAAATTCCCTAAAGCTCCAATCAGCGTCCAACCCGAAAAACTAAGCATTTGAGACATCCGATCACGATTAAACCATAGCTTTACATCAATTCGGCATTCTTCAAAAATGTAGCATGCACGGAAAGCTTTTATGAGCAGCAACAAGATACTAATCGCAACAGTAGCGCTACTGTAATATAGCCAACGGTCTCCATCTATCCGCAAAAGAGAATAGGCGAGAAAAAAGTTAGCCAGGGTTCCGAATACCGCCCAAAAAGAGACTTCAACAATGTTTTGCTTGGCAATAAACATACCTACAAATGGTGTAGCCATTACTGAGACAAAGGCAGATAAGATCGAGAGCCGGAAGACCCATGGTGCGATGGCCGCGCGATCAGGTGGGATATTAACGAACTCACGAATCGCCCATTCCCCGACTAGCAAGCCCAGGATTAATATGACAATCGACGCGAGCAGATGTATAAATAGGGAGACATTAAACCACTCATTGGTATCGCACACATCTCCACGTCCAATCGAAAAAGCGAAGAAGCGGGCCGATGATCCTGACATCACCTGATTTAAGAACATGACAAAAGTAATCAGCGCACCGACAACCCCCATCAAGCCGAAATCAACGGGCCCTAAAGCCTCCAAGACCCAGCGACTGCTAAACAGCCCTAGGGCCATCCCAAAGACACTACGGCCAAAGGTGGCTGCAGTATTTAAGATTACACGCTTAGACGACATAGGATAGATTACCCAGCGACCATTGGCAGTTTTATTTTCAACAAAAAAACGGCCGCATAAACAAAATGCGAGCCGCCAGAGCAGGGCTATATCTCCACAGAGAAATGATTCTTAAGATGTGCCTTGATCTTCGCCACGTCATTCCCACAAGCCTTCTTGATCTCGTAGATCTTGGCATCCACGAGGGTGCGATACCACCAGCCTTGGAGGAAGTTCCAAAGAAAGCCTTGCACGCCCTCGGTGAAGCCGAGCTTAAAGAAATAACGGTAGATAAAATAAACAAAGGCACGAAAGAAAAGTGGCTGCTTGGCATAGCGCTGTTTGAGCTTCCGCTTGGCCTGCGCCTCCTCGCTCAAATCTGCGGAAGCGTTGGTCTTTGCAAACAAACCTAATTCGATATCGAGAAGATCGATCGCCTCTTTTAAAGCGTAGCCCTCATGCTTGCGCGTCCACCAGCCGATGTCCTGTAAATTATCATCGGCAAACTCATGCTCAAAATCGACGAGATGCCCAGACTCCGGCAGGATATGCTCATCCATCCAGCGAGCCTCGCAACGCGCTTTTCCGAATTGGAACATACGCAAGAGACGCACGGTGCCGGTGCCGTGCTGAATATGGCGCCCCATAAATACGCGGCGTAACGGAAAGACGATCCCCGTGCAATCCTCTGGAAGCGACGACACCCGCGCACGTAGTTCTTCACAGAGCTCTTCGGTGAGATATTCATCCGCATCCAACTTAAAAACCCACTTGGTTTGAATGGGTAAGTTGTCCAAGCCCCAGTTGAACTGCTCAGAATGTTTCCCCGGCCAAGGTCTTTGAGTGACTTGCGCCCCCATGGAGCGCGCGATTTCGCAGGTTTGATCCGTCGAGTGACTATCGACCAAAAACACCTGATCAGTCAATCCACGGATACTCTTCAGGCAGCGCTCCAGATGGATTTCCTCGTTGTAGGTGAGGATGAAGAAACTGACGTCTATCATACTATACTGCGCTTTTTAATAACTCGAGCAGGGTTGCCGCCCACAACATCATAGGCAGCAACCGGTTTCACCACCACTGCCCCCATCGCGACAACCGCACCTTCGCCAATAACAACGCCTGGCCCGATCATTGCTTTGGCGAAGACCCACGCATTCTCTTCAATTCGAATGGGCTGGGTGATGAGCTCACGTCCGGAACTGTAAATATCATGACTCGCGGTGCAAAGATAGGCGCCTTCACTAACGGTCGTATCGATTCCAAGCTCAACCATATCGACATTGTAACAATTGACATTCGAGGCGAGGCAAGCACGGGCTTTCATCTTCAACTTCCACGGAGCATAAATCCGCGCACTCGAATGAACGACGCAGCCTATGGCGATTTCCGCACCAAAACACCGCAGTAGCCACAAACGCCAGCGACTCAGAAACCAAGGCGTGGGTCGAAACAGCAGTAGATAGATGCAATTCCAAAGCAGCCGCGCGAGGCGATTGCCCAAACCCAACTCGGATTTATAGGTGGTGGTTTTATACATTTTTAAATATGAGATAAGTGATTATCCCCAAGAGTCTAAATTCCGCCCCGTGATCTTTTCAATTATTTCAATATCTGATTCAAAATCAGATATCCACTCTGCTCGGATATCATCAGGCTCACTCCTTTTAGTCGAGAAGTGAGGAATTAACTTAAGCAGTAGATTCGCAAGCTTATGGCGCATCTTGGTTGGTATCCATGCATTAAACCTAGCATATAGAAGCGGATATCGTCTCAGGAATTGCCTAATTCCCATAGTATTAGAACCATTATATCTCTGAACCTTTGGTGTGAACAATGAATCGACACCGATGAACTTATAGATGTCTTGAATCACCTCAACGGGTGCATTCTCGAGATCCTCCGTAAATACAACCTTCACATTAGCCCCAAAAGTATCAACCCATAACTGAACAGGTTTACCGAAATGACCTATATGATCGTAGCATAGAGCCATCGGTATCATTGCCCTCCGAGTGGCTCCATCGCCTGGCCTTCTCGATGTAGAAGCAGTCACAGCATCAGAAAATTCGGATATTGACTCATATTTCTGTGCCACCTGCACCAAGTGCATTGAATTCATCAAAGCAAAAGGAGGCCTAAGCATAATCAGGATTTTCGCGTTCGGATTTATCCTAGATATTGTTTTTCTAGCCGCCTCAGAATATAAATAAAAGACCGATGCATCTCCACATTTTTGCCCCTCCTCTCTGTGGTTATATAATCCTTGGAAAGTTTCCGCATCAGTCACACGCCCCGCATGTTCAATATCCGTAGAAAACATGTGAGGCTCCTTATATTCGGGTGGCGGCAT
>Ga0115558_1002113_pt1 | contig 11892 bp, 7 predicted proteins | sample COGITO_mtgs_1104_4_FD_87279 | JGI IMG/M metagenome (GOLD analysis project Ga0115558, IMG submission 87279) | Pelagic marine microbial communities from North Sea - COGITO_mtgs_110426 | ecosystem: Environmental > Aquatic > Marine > Epipelagic | place: Germany:Helgoland, sampling site Kabeltonne... | reverse complement strand
TTAGAAAAAATCCAAGTTGATAAATTTCCATTAAAATTTGTACAATTCATAAACATACTATTCATATTTGTAACTTTAGAAACATTCCATTTATTAAGTGGTTGATTAAAACTTGTACATCCTGAAAACATATTACTCATATTTTCAACTTTAGAAACATTCCATTTATTAAGTGGTTGATTAAAATTGTTACATACACTAAACATACTATTCATATTTTCAACTTTAGAAACATTCCATTTTGATAAATCTCCATTAAAACTTGTACATTTAGCAAACATACTTTCCATATTTGTAACATTAGAAACATCCCAATTTGATAAATCTTTATTAAAATTTTCACATCTAGCAAACATATAACTCATATTTGTCACTTTAGAAACATTCCAACGTAATAAATTTTGATTAAAACTTGTACATTCACTAAACATACATTCCATATTTGTCACATTAGAAACATCCCAACTTGATAAATTTTGATTAAAATTTGTACATATATTAAACATTAGCACCATAATTTCTACTTTAGAAACATCCCACTTTGATAAATCTTGATTAAATTCTTTACAATAACAAAACATACCAATCATATTTATCACTTTAGAAACATCCCACTTTGATAAATCTTGATTAAATTCTTTACAATCATAAAACATAGTATGCATATTTGTAACATTAGAAACATCCCAATTTGATAAATCTTGATTAAAATTTTCACATCTAGCAAACATACTTTCCATATTTACTACATTAGAAACATTCCAACTTGATATATCTCCATTAAAATCTCTATAACCTTCAAACATATTACTCATATTTGTCACTTTAGAAACATCCCATTTAGAAATATGTCCATATTTTTCTATACATTCTTCTTCATTATTAAACCATAATTCTACAGCAGTTCTAATAGTTTCATCAGTTAAAGGATCAAAACCTCCTTTTTGAATTTTTTTCTTAGGTTTTGTTATTTTTGTTATTTTTAATATTTTTGAATTTCTTTTTTTACTATTATTTTGAATAAATTGAATCAATTCTTGTTTATTCAATTTAGAATATCCATTTAATTTTCTTTTTTTACAAATTTCCTTTAACTCAACTAAAGTTTTTAATTGGTAATTCATTTATATATATATATATTTTAATTTTGTAAGCTAATATCTAAATTTTCAATAATTTTTTCTTTCAATAAAACAGTAATATTTTTTTTACGTTTATCTTCATCTTTATTAATTTTTTCTATTTTTAATATATTTTCCAAATTATTATAATCAATTTTATAATAATTCATGTATTTAATCAATTTTGTTTTTTTCAAACTATTAAAATCATTGTTCATAATTAATTCTCGAAATCCATAAAAATATTTAATTAATAATTCACAATTTAAAACAATATTATTCAATGAAGTATATTTTTTATTTAAACTATATTTTGCATTTGACAATAATTTTTTATTTACTAACATTTGCGATGCTTTATTATGAATGTTAGTAAATTCAATATTAATTTCCTTCTTTACCTTAAATTTATGTTTATGTAAATAATAATTTGGATAATATAATCCATATAATTTTAATGAATTATCAACAGTACTCCATTCATTATTTTCATATATTAAATTATTTGTTTTATCAAACTGTGACATACAATCTAAAAAAAAACTATAATTTTCTAATTTATTTTCATATGATAATGTAGTTTCTTCCAAAAAATTAATTAAATTTTGATAAACAGTATAAGGTAAATGATAAGGATCCAAATAAAATAATAAATCCATTTTTTTCATATTAATTTTTTCATTAAAAAATAATTGAACAGCATCTGTTAATTGAATGTCATTTTTAGTTGTATCATTTAAATTTTGTATATGAATAACATCATTTTCATCTATTTTTTTTAAATTTTTATTTTGATTAAATAAAGCTATATTTTCTATAGATTGAATAAATTTTCGAATATCATTATTACATTGATTTATAATTGATTTAAATAATACTAATTTTAATTCAATATTTATATTTGCTTTTTTTTTAATTAAATTAAAATATTTTTTATATTCTTCATTACTAATTTTTTTAAATTCAATAACATGAGAAAATGCTTTTAACTCATTTACTTTTTTATCATTACTATTTGTATATGTACATATAATTGGATTTTCAATAAATATAAATTTATTCATATCCACTTTTAACTTATCATTTTTAATAACTTTTTTATATTTATTTTTATCATTTTCTTCTTTTATTTTATTTTTTTCATATTTTATATTTTCTTTCAATATTTGTATAAACTCACTTAATCCACCTTTATCATTATTTTGACATAATGTTTCAATTTCATCTAATATTAAACCTATAGGTCTTTTCATTTCATAAAACATGTCTAAAATATTATTAAATCCTAAAGTTTTATGTAAAAAATCCCCTAACTTTTTTTGACTTCTTGTGTCTGTACTATTTAGTTCAATAATTTGATATTCAAATTTTTTAAATAATAAATGTGCTATACACGTTTTTCCACAACCAGTATCCCCAATCAATAATAATACTTTTTTAGATCTATCTACATTATTTTTATAATTTGTTATCCATTGTACAGCTTCATTTATTTGTTCTTTATAAAATATTAATTCATTTAAATGAGTAGGTAAAACTTTTTTAAATAAGTCCATTAATATTTTATTAAAAAAAAGATTTTAAATTATATATATTATTTTTTTAAAAAATAATAGACTATAAATTACATAGATGCTTGAGATGGGTCAGACATGTTACACCATCTACTAACTCCTTGCCATACACCATTAACTCCTTGTGAAGAACCACATTGTTGAATCCAGTCACATCTACTTAAACTATCAGTTCCAACTTTTGCTCTAACTAAATCCCATTTTTCTTGATTTGTTAATGATGTTAATCCATTTGGATTTCCAAATTCCCATGTTTTTCCTGAAGGAATTATAGGAAATCTCATTGTTTTATCATTAACATTATTATAACAAGTATCAGGAGAATTAACATTAATATTAAAATCTCTATTAGAACAATTATAAGATTCTTTATCAACCCCAATATTTGAAAAATAATCAGGACATTTAATTCCGCTATTTTGCATATAGGCTGGAGGAGGATTTATTCTTTTATTAGCAGAATTTTCTGCTCTTTGTTTATATAAAGAAATTATATAATTAATTAAATAAACAACTAATATAATAATACCTATAACAGCAAAAAATTTAATAACAAAATCAATCATATTATACTTTATAAAGATAAATTTTTTCTTAAAAATTTAAATAAATAAAAAAGAATAAAATCTTTAATCTTATATAAATAAATAAAAAATTAAATTAAAATGTTGTTGTAACTGAACGTAAATTTCTAGTTCCTTTAGAAGATAAATTTTGAGGATGTTCAATAGGAACAGGCATATATTCAACTTGTTTTAAATATCCCATATATTGATATATTTCAGGTATTATTTTTTCAATACACCAATTAGAAACTAACTCATTTAAATATTTAATTTGTTCTTTAATTTGTGTTGGTAAATTAGGACTATGTTGTAAGTATATAGACCTCATAATAATTTCTAATTCAACAGGTGATTGATTACCTATAATATGTTTTTTATCTGTTTTTAAATAAACTTCATATCTAATTTTATTTTGAATTATTTCCATATTAGCCTTTGAAAAATATAATTGATTTAATTGTGTTTGTTCTTGAATACCATATAATGCTTCTTCTTGAAAATTTTTTTGAGTACTATTATTTTCAATCATTCCTAAATCTTTCATAGGTTCATTTGTTGTTATAACTCTTCCATTTTGAAATTGGTCCATTACTTATAAATATTATTTTTTTTTTAAATAAAAAATATTTTTTTAAAAAATAATATTAGTTTTATTAGTTTTATTAGTTTTATTAATTTTATTAGTTTTATTAGTTTTATTAGTTTTAATAATTCTTTCCTACTAAATCTATTTTATTTGTTTTTGTGTTTATATTTGTTTCCTTTAGTTTTGAATCACTATATATAAATTTCAAGTCAAAATTGAAATTTTCTTTAGTTTCAATTTCTTTTAAATCATAGTCTACTAATTCAATTTTAATATTATAAATATTACTTAATAAATTATCATAACCATTAAATATAATTTTACTTGATATATTATTATCTCTAATATCAATACTTCCAGGAATTGTTGATGTTAATATTTTACAAAAAATTCCTTCATACTTTTTACTTTTGATTTTCATTAATCCATTATAACAATCAACAGTTTCTCCAATTCCTAAATAATTTGTTAATATTGAATTCGAATAATTTTGATTAACATGATTTTGATTTTCACTTGTAGCTAATTCATTTTGATTTTGCTGAATTTTAGTTAAATCAACTCCATCAAAACTAATTTTTAAAAATATATAATTATTATTTTTTAAATAAAAATTATTATCTACAATTTTCAATTCTAAATCTATTTTTTTATTATTAAAATAAGTTATTGAATCAATAAATTGATTTATTGGCTCATCTGATGACAATGTTGTTCCATATAAATTTGAATGTATAAAAGCAAATCCATTATTACTTATATTTTTAATATCTCCATTTGTTGAATTTGCTATTGCAAAATTAAAATATTCCATTATACTTTGTTTTGAATCATTTACATAAGTTGTTTTATAATTCTGAAACTTATTATTATATTTACCATATATAAATCTGCAAGGTAAAGCCCTTCCTATTTTTGTAGTTAAATTTTTATATCCTGTTAAATTTTTTAAAATATTATTTCTTGAATAATATTCTTGTAAAAGTTCTGATGTAATAATTGAAACATTTATAACAGGTTTAAAATATTCAAAATTAATTTTTGGAAATGAATTCTGAAATGGAGCACCCTTAGAACTTATAGGCGACCATCTTAATCCAATTCTAATTAAATTATTATTTAATTCAGGCAATGTTATTATATCAATAAATTTATAATAAGATAAATTATATAATTCATCTTCCTTATATTTAGTATTACTATTTGGAAATGGTGTTTCTGTAAAAACTCTTATGTCCCAAAATGTAGTCATTGTAATTTGATTTAAAAAATTATAAAATGTTGTTTCTTTTTCTTGCTCATTTGCGTCAGAACTTATTACTAAAGGAAAAGGATTTATTTTATAAGGATTAAAATAATTCCCATTTGGATATATTTCTTTATTATTAGCTTGTGCAGAATTATCAATCCAATTATCAGTTACATCTTGTAATAATGGAAATGTTATATAAATATAATTTGGGTCTAATGTATATTCTGAACCTAAACTACTATATCCATAAAACATATCATATTTTTTAAAATAATCACTTGTTAATGATTTATTATCTGCATAAAAAGTTTGAAAACTACATAAATCAATAGCTTCTATTCTATTTACACAAAATATATTTCCAGATTGTTTATTATATTCAAAATTCCAATTAGTTGGTCCATTTCTTAAACTTGGAAATGAATAATATGGTTCTTCATATATTTTAAATGTATTTTCATCATTACTTTGAAGAACATTTTGGTTATCAACAGCATGTAATATTTTTATTGATTCTTTTTCAATTTCATATAATAATTGATCTACAGTATAATTTCCTTCATTAATATTTACTTGATATGTTAAAAATTGAGAAGGGTCATATGTTAAATCTATATTTATAATTTCAGGTAATAATGAATATGATGAAAATGGAATATCAAAGTATGAATAAAATTTACCATCTTTATATAATGGAAAAGGTATTAAATTATAGGATATATCTGTATTTAAATAATAATCATTAAAATATTGCCACGCAAAATTATTTTTCATGTATTTTACTGATTTTAAAAAATTAGGAATATTTATATTACTAATCTCTATTTGATGAATATTGTTTAATGTTTTAGGTAGATTAATTTTAACATTTGAACTATATGGATAAAATATTGGATTCCTATTTTCTGTATCTATATTAATAATTGTTTCTTTGATTCTTGTATAAGTATCTTTACTTAAATCTTTTAATAATGGATCAAACATTGGAAACCCATTTTTATGATTTTCTATTGGAAATGGTTTATGAAATGATTTTTGTATATTAAATTGGTCAGTTTCTTGGTCATCATTATTTATATATTTTAATGTATTGTTTGTTTCTTCTGTATTTTTATTTGATTCATATTCAATAAATCTATCGTAATTTTTACTTTCTTCATTAATTTCATTTTGATTAATTATATTTGTATTTATAAATTGATTTGTATATAATAAATCCTGTGGATCATTCATATTACTATTTATTATAAATCTTTTCTATTATTTATTATAATAATCATTTATTATAATAATTTTTTTATATTATTTTTTATTAATAAATCAATTCATATACATTATATACATTATATACATTATATACATTATATACATTATATACATTATATACATTATATACATTATATACATTATATACATTATATACATTCAATCATATAAATATTGTTTAAAATTATTTAATAAATATTTATCTATTTTATTAAAATAATTTGAATATTTATATAATAAATTTAGTATAGTTTTGTAGTAATATTTTTTTTTTAAAATTATTTTTTTTATAAATATGATATTTTTTTTAATTATTGAATTATTTTTTTTTAGTATTAAAAATAAATTTAATTTTATTCCAAATAGTTTTTCATATTCATAATTAATAAATATATAATCATTATTATGATATTTAGTTATAATTTTAACATTTTTATACAATAAATATTTATATTTTTTATTATATTTATTTTCTAAAAAATTATAATAAAAAATTTTCAATAAATAAAATAAAATATTTATTTTTATTAAATTTTCTATTATTTTTATTGAATAAATTTTAATTAAATAAAATAAATAAAATAAATAAATTAAAAATATTCCAAAAGAATTCATCGTTAAAAGAAAAAATAACAATATCATTATTTCTTAGCACCTTTTTTTTTATCAGTTTTCTTATTAATTTCATTTTCAATTTGCTCTTTCATAATGTCATTATATTTATTCAAATTCTTTTTATACACTTCCATAAAATTTTCAATATCTTCTTTCCATAAATCTTTACTATCTTTCTTATCTATAGATTTATATAATCCCAATTTATTTTCATGCATATTTTTTAATTCTTCAATCTTTGATTTTGTTAAACTCTTAATTCTCATATTTAATAAATAATCATAATTCATTGTTTGTTTTTTTTTACCATTTTCTTCTTGAATTTCTTCTTCATTTTCTTCATTTCCATTTCCACTTCCACTTCCAAATTTAGGAAAATTATTTTCTTCTAATAATTTATTTATTTCATCATCTTCTTTTTTAATGATATCAATTGAACCATCAATAAATCCTTCAATAAATCTAATTTTCGCTTCAAATATATCTAATTCTCTCTTAATTATTTTTAATAAATGGTCTTTTCTTTTTACGTAATAAATCAATCTTAATTGATAAAATTCTCTCAATATTTCTTCAGCATTATCATATTTACTAATAGTTTCTTTATTATTATATAAATGCATGTTTGAATAATTTGTGTATTTAGAGCCATTTAATTTAAAAGTAGTTTCAAATTTATGATTCAATATTAAATCTTTCAATACTTCTTTTTTAAATTTCAATAATATTTTAACAACTCTTTCAGTAGAATGATTTGTAAAATCTACTAAACATTGTTTATTTTTTTCTGCTTCATTACTTTTATCATATAATAATAATTCTAAAAACTTCTTGTAATTTTCTGTAGAAAATCCAATTGGTAATTCACTAATATAAACTGTTGTATCATCAATTACTTTATAAATTCCATGATTTGTATATTGTTGTGCTCCAAAATCATTTATTTTCTTGAAATCTATTTTTCCCTGAAATCCTCTATACCATGGTTTCATTTCAGTTATTGGTTTATCTTCCATTAAATTATAAATATTTTTAATAATTTCTTCCGGGTCATGACATGGTACTTCAGTACTAAACCCTGTACCAATTCCAATAGAACCATTAATTAAAATTAATGGCAATATAGGAATATACCAAATAGGTTCAATCTTTTGACCATCATCTTCATTATATTCTAATAAAGCATTATCCAATGGATTAAATAAATGAAACGCTAATTCAGATAAATTCGTAAAAATATATCTTGGTGATGCTGAATCTTTACCATTTTCCAATCGCGTTCCAAATTGACCCTTTGGATCTAACAATTCAATATTGTTTGAACCTACAAAATCTTGCGCCATTCCAATAATTGAATCGTATAAAGACATTTCACCATGATGATACGCACTTTTTTCACTTATATATCCTGCCAATTGACTTACTTTAATTTCTTTTTTTAAATTTCTTTTCAAACAACTAAATATAATTTTTCGCAAAGATGGTTTTAATCCATCAACAATTGATGGAATAGATCTTTTACAATCATAATCTGAGAAATGTATTAGTTCTTTATCAATAAATTCATAATAATGAACATTTTTTTGAGTTTGTTCAATAATATTATTTTTATCATAACTTTTTAACCAAAATTTTCTTTCTTCAGCTCTTTTTTTATCAAAAGCAAGCTCAATTTTCTGTACTGACTTTAATAAATCAGTATTTTCATCAACTTTTTCTTCGCCATATAAATACTTAATATTCTTTTCTTCAATATTTGTAAAGTATCCTTTTGCTTCTTCAGATGTACTTGTACCCAATCCCTTATAATATTTAATATGCCATAAATTTAAATTATCAATTGTTTTTTTCCATTTTTCAAACTCACTCATTGTATAAAATTCTTTTACATTTTTCTGCTTTTTCACTTTAATAATAGGTGTTGCTAATGACATTAAAAATCCAGGAATTTCTAATAATTCAGGCCAGAAACATTGAAATAAATTAATTAATAGACCTTTAATATGACTACCATCAACATCTGCATCCGTTAATATTAATACTTTTCCATATCTTAATTCTTTTAACATTTCTTCAACATCTCTTTTTCCCTTCTTCTTTTGGTCACTAAATTTTAATCCAATTATTTTTGCCAATGAACTAATTTCATGATTTGATGTAATCCTTTTCATATCTACATCTCTAACATTTAACAACTTACCTCGTAATGGAAATACACCATAATAATCTCTTCCAATTACACTTAATCCAGCAATAGCAAGCGCCTTTGCTGAATCTCCTTCTGTCAATATTAATGTACAATTTAATGATTCACCTGTTCCAGCTTTATTAGCATCATCTAATTTTTCAATTCCACGAACATTAGATGTCTTCTTACCACCAAGTTTTTGTAATCCTAGATTGTCTTTAAAATCATTTAACTTAATTGCTCTATCAATTAAACTTGTTTTCAATACTTTTTCAATGAATTTCTCAGAAAAAATACATGTTGAACCAAATTTAGTAGATGGAGTCGTTAAATTATCTTTTATTTGACTATCAAATGAAGGGTTCTCAATCGTAGATTTAATAAATACAAAGATATTATCTTTTATATGTGATGGTTTTAATTCAAATTTCTTTCTTTTATATCCTTTTGTACTAATATAATTTTGTATTTTTTTCGTTAATCCATTTACTATATAATCAACATGTTTTCCTCCCTTAATAGTCGACAAACCATTAACAAATGAAACTTGATCAAATTTTGTATCAGGATTAACAGCAATCACTACTTCCCATCTATCATTCATTTCTTCATATATTTTTTCAACTGACTCATCCAAATAAAATGAAACATATTTTTCAAATGTTTTACAATCAAGTTTTTTATCATTTAAATATACATTTACATTTTTATTTGTACAAGCAACACAATCAATAACTCTTTTTTTCATAAAATTAGCAGTATCTAAATTAATTCTTTCAATATTAAACTTCTTCAAATCAGGATTAAATTCAATTAATGTATATGGCTTATCTGTACATTTTGTTATAATAGGAGGATTTTTCTTACTCATATTATCTTCAAATGTTTGTTCATATTTTAATTTTCTTTCATGATCAACTGTAACAATCTTAAATTTCGTAGAAAAAATATTTGCTAATTTAGCTCCATATCCATTCTTTCCTCCTGTAATCTTTTTTTCATCTTTATCATAATTAGATGATGTTAACAATTGTCCGAAAATTAATTCTGGTACATAAATATTATGTTCTTGATGCTTTACTATCGGAACACCATTACCATTATTTAATACTGAAATAAAATTATTTTCTTTATCTATATTTACTTTAATTTCTGTTACTTTATTTTTAATTGAATCATCTTTCTCAGTTCTCACATGTTGATCAATAGCATTTACTAAAACTTCATCAAATATTTTATATAATCCTGGAACATATTTAATATTTTTAAAAATAATTTTATCATTAACTTCATCATAAACCCATGTTTCAACTTCTGTATTTTCAATTGAACCTATGTATGTATCTGGTACATCAATAATATGCTCATATTGAGTCTTTTTTTGAAATATTTCTTCAACTGTTTTTTTCTTTGGAGGCATTTAATTGATTTATTGTTTATATAATAATCTTTATATACTTTTAACTTCATTTTTTTTATTTTTTTTAACAAAAATATTTATTTAATTATATATTTAATAAAAAATATATAAAAATTTCATAAAAATTTTATTGTTGAATTAATTCGTCAGTCCAATCCCAAAAAATATAATCATCAATAATAATTTTATGGTCACTAGTAATTAAACATGATAATTCATTTTCTTTTATATTTGTTAGAACTGCTTCTGGATGGTCTTTCACCATTACATATTTATTTAAATTTTTATTTAAAATATAATGACTACCTGTAACATAAATATTTTTTCCATTTTTCTTTTCAAATTTATAAAATGGTTCATTATTTACATTTGCTATTTTCATAACAGATTCTATTACACTTCCATTTTTCAGAATAGTTCCTAATTGTAAATCCTTCATTTTTACAAAATTTCCATTTTTTAGTTGTACAAGTGTATTATTTCGAAAACAAAAAAATTTTTGTAATCCAATTAATCCATTTATTGGAGGTCTTAATAAATTTAACATAGAAACTAATAAAATAGCTACAGAATTACCAACATTTATTAAATCAACAAATGTTTTCATAATATTAATTAAATTTTTATTAATAACCATAATTATATTTCCAATTTTCATATAGATTCCAAATATAATATCAGCAACTTTTGCCAAATCTTTAAACGTTTGCTGTTGAATTGTAGCTAACATACCTCTAATTTTATTTATAGAACCACCTAACATACCCATTCCTTGATTTAATTTATTTGTAGCTTTAAATTGGTCAGTCATACTAGAATTAAATTGATTAGAAAAAGAACTTGATTGACATTGATTAGATGTTTCTTTAGGGTCACCAGGAGCAAGACCAGAAGATTGTAAAAAAGGACCAATGGGACTACATTTAAGTTGTGACCAATTTTTATTTATATATTCTTTATTTTTACCAGATATTATATTTCCCATATAAATGAAGAAGATAAAAAAGTAAAATTATATGCGATTAGCTTAAAATAAAAAAAAAATTTATTTTAAATAATTAATGAAAATAGAAACTATCATAGAAAAAAATGAAAATAAAATTTTATTTTTAAAAGCTATATTATTAGGAATAAAATATGGAAAAAATGAAAATCATCAATTTTATGAAGAAAGTATAATTAATGAATTAAAGAAAATAACAAATCTTGATTCAAATTATACAAATAATTTAGTGAATACTATAGATAATAAAATCAATAAAGGTAAAATGTTAAAAGAAGTAAATGATTTAGAAAATTTAAGA
>Ga0115558_1002107_pt1 | contig 11911 bp, 10 predicted proteins | sample COGITO_mtgs_1104_4_FD_87279 | JGI IMG/M metagenome (GOLD analysis project Ga0115558, IMG submission 87279) | Pelagic marine microbial communities from North Sea - COGITO_mtgs_110426 | ecosystem: Environmental > Aquatic > Marine > Epipelagic | place: Germany:Helgoland, sampling site Kabeltonne... | reverse complement strand
TTTTCCATCAACAACTATGAAGTCGTCATTCAGGTTAAAGTTCTTGCTTGCATAGCTGAAGCTTCCCGAAGTGGCGGGTGTTTTCTTACGCAAAGGCACTGGTTGAAAATAGCCATCGGCACCTGCTACTGGCTTAGCACCATAGCTTTCCAATTGATCCGCCAGATAATCTGCGGCTTTAAGTATTTCGGGAGACCCGGTATCTCTACCTCTCATTTCATCTGAAGCGATGTAGTAGATGTGGTCTTTTATAGTTTGCTGATTGACAGTTTCTAGCGTTTTCTCTAAATCAGTTTTGCTAGAACAAGCGGTGAAACCGACAAGGACAACTAGCGCGAATAGTTTTGATAACTTTCTCATTTACTTGACTTCAAAATATTTAAAAACAGGGTATTCAACAGCTTTTTCGGCAATGCCATTTTCTTCAAAGTATTTATCGAAGAAGTTCCAAGTAACCAGCCCATCGTCAGACTCTGGCTCTAGTAAATAGAAAATGAGGTTGGCTAGCGGCTGTTCTAAATCAATCCAATAATCTCCTTTTCCAAACTTCTTGTTGGCAGCTGCAAATGAACCTTCAATACTGGCCAATTTGTGCTTCTCAAAAGGTCTGGCTGCTACATTTAGTTTTGTGGCGGTATAGACTTCTCCTTTGGCTCGTGTATTCTTGGTCAACTCGACCACTTTTACACCGTGATTTTTCAAGTGCTGCGCTATAGAAGCAAACTCTTTTGGTATGATATAGCCTTTAGGGAGGGTTGCGGTAGTTGTGGCTTCGAAGGCACTGTAATTTATAATGTTCTTTAGCTCAATGATTTCTGGCTTTCTAAGATAGGTCTTCTGGCCTCTATCATTGGTCGTTTCTAAGTGGTTGTATGTTCTGTATGATGCAACCGGCTTATCTGTAGGAACCTTTTTGAATTTTACTCCTTTTTGAATTTTACCGCCTTCATTCTGTACCAGCTTTATTGCATCTGCTTCCGCTTTGGCATTGATGCGTAACATTTCTTTGCCATTCTTATTACTGAACTCTAAGATTTCAGTCACGAATGAATGAGTTGAGTTGATTCTTTCGTAGAGCCTTTCATGTGCGAAAGCTTCGCTTAGAATGGCCATTCTGTTTCTTAAACCAAACTGATTTACCAAATACCTTGGGTGGTGGTTGTAAGTTGAAATAGACTTGATAGGCCAGCCATCTTGTCTTGTGTAATAATAGCCATAAGGGCCAATGTGCACATCGTTTTTGTCAAGTACTTTTTTGGTGACTTCAGGTAGTATTCTGTCCCAAGTAAAGTCGTAAGGTGCTTTTTCTCCTGCGGTATGGTAGCTAGGTGCCCAAGTGAGGGAATAGCCATGCCACGTACCGTTTGTAGTGTGGAGGTCTACAAAAAGTGTAGGGTCCCAAGGCACAATGATGTTTTGAATTAAACCGTTGGTTTCCAAGGTCTCCATTTTCATGCCGTCACGATTTAAATCCCAGCCTTGGCTGTTCGATCGTTTCCCGGTCTTCAGTGGGCTTCCTTCCTGTGATCCACGTACTTCTTCATCCATCTTATCATTGCTATCTGTATTGTAGATCGGCACGAAAAGAATAATCTGGTTGTCGATTAAGTGTTTTTTATCACCCGTGAGAATATCTCTCATTAGGATTTGAACGGCTTCTTTTCCTTCTACTTCTCCAGAGTGAATATTGCCTTGTATATAAATGATGGGTTTTCCACTAGCTTTTGCCTGAGCAGCTGTTTCAATTTTAGGGTTTGCTAAAACAAAAACGGGAATATCTCTTCCTTCTAAACTAGTGCCCATGCTGATCTTGGTGACGTAGGGGCTGTTTTTGGTGACCAAGGTGGTGAAGTCAATCACGTCTTGGTAAGTAGAGGTTTGCGTATAGTTAGTCTTTTCAGGCGTGATTAGAAGGTTACGATCAATGGCCTGACCTAAGAGCTGAGTTGATAGAAAACAACAGATTACTAATAAGCTATGTCTTTTCATGAAGTAGGTATTTGTCGACCAAATTACAAAAAGTGGATATAACCGTGTGCAATTGAACTTTCATTTACATCAATGGTTAGTAGTTCTTTCAGGAGCCTCTTAACTTTCATTAAATTTAATGTCATGACAAACCGCAGATCCTTTATTAAAAAGAGCACAGCACTTAGTGCACTTTCTTTACTTCCGTCTTCTTTCTTATATGACTCTCTTTTTCAGAACGGCTATAAAATGCAGGCACTGAGAAACAACGTGGGTATTTTTAGCGAAAGAGGAGGCACTATTGGCTGGATGATTTCAGACGAGGGTTTGGTGGTAGTCGATTCACAATTTCCTCCCCAAGCACAGCATATGGTGGAAGAGATTAGAAAGAAATCTGATCGTAAAATTGATCTTTTAGTAAACACTCACCACCACGGTGACCATAGTGCCGGTAATATTGCCTTTAAAGGTATTGTGGGGACGGTAATGGCCCATGAAAACTCATTGAAAAACCAGAAGGCAACTGCTGAACGTGCTAACTCTGTAGACAAGCAATTATTCCCAGACACTACCTATAAGAGAGGTAAATTCAGCCAAAAGGTAGGTAAGGAGAAGGTTACCATGCACTATTTCGGAGCGGCACATACTGACGGTGACTCATTTGTGCATTTCGAGAATGCGAATATTGTCCATTGCGGAGATTTAGTCTTTAACAGAAGACCTCCATTTGTAGATAAGTCGGCTGGTGCGAACATTGGGAACTGGCAGGAAGTAATGGAAAAGGGCTACAAGGCTTTCGATAAGGATACAATGTTTGTTTTTGGTCATTCGGGGAGCGGATATGAGATCACCGGAACACGAGATGATTTGAAGGCTTTCGAAAACTATCTGGGTAAAGTAATGGAGTTCGTAAAAAAAGGAGCTGATGCAGGTAAAACCAAAGTCGAACTAGCTGCAGTTACCGAAATACCCGGAGCACCTGAGTGGAAAGGTGGTCAGGCAAGACCTGTTAATGCTGCTTGGACTGAGTTATTTGACGAGAAATAATTGCTAGTAAGGCATATTGAGGGTTTCAATGATATTGAAGTCCTCACGCCTAAAGCTCCCTAAGAAACTTGAGCCTTGCTCACAGATTGGTTGTAATCAAGAGCAAACATATGTGGCTCTGAAATCCCAATGGCGCTTTCCCAGAAGGAACAAATAGTCTTCTTTAAGTAGGTGGATCATTTAATCCTCGACACTACGTCTTCATTAAAAGAATTAATAATTCCAGTCCTATAATTGCTAAAGAAGTCTTTGTATTGATCGATTAAACTTAATGATTCAGATACAATTGAGTCAACTTTTGGGAAGTTGGATAATTCAAGCTCATCAGCTGTCAGCTCTTTTCTTTCTGTGGCGAATAGAATGTCAAATAATACCTGTTTGCTATAGTAGCTGAATGTTCTAAGGGAAACTAAGTTGCAATAGTTATTCCAGTTGTTATCGCTGAATTCAATCTTATCAAGTATTTCTCTTCCGATACTTATATAATTCTGGATCGCCTTATCTTTTGATTTAACATTTTTCTCTACCTCATCAATTTGATGAAGCAGCTGAATGTCAGCTCTTTCAAAAACCGCAGTGAGACTCCAAAACCCGCTTTCAGCATCGCCAACAAAAAAGCGCTCTAGCGGTGTTATTTCATCTGATTCGGTTCGGTAAGTGTTGAAATATATTCCTTCAATTGTTAGGGCATCAACTTCAAAGTAGGTTTTTTCGATTGGGTTTGTGCGACTTATCTCTATTAATTCAGGCTTGGTTAAGAAGTCATAAACATGCTGGAATTCATGCACAATTATTCCTTCTATCAGAACAGGAAAAACTTCATAAGCGTCAAGGACGAAGCTCCCATATACAATGTTAATGCTGCCATCCTCTAAGATATTAGCAGAAGCGCAACCAGTAATTCCATAGTTGAGTGTATCGTCAAAAATGACTGAGACTTCGCCTTTTCGAATCTTTTCCAATGTGAAGTTGAACGACCGAATCACATACTTATTTCCGGGTTTGGTGTTAGTGATTTTGTTCTCGAGGATAAGGAGAATGTCGTTGAATATTATTGAAGTGCTGTCCTTTGGTTGGGCGTAACAATGAGAGATGAATACTAGTGTTACAAAGATGGTTAGAGAGTATCGAAGCATAATTATCGCTAATTTGGGACAAAAAACGGTTTATTTATTATCTAACGCAAAGGCATCAAACCAGAGACTGAAAGAACCCAATTCTAGTAATGCGATTAGTTCGTGGGTCATAGCGAAATGAAATGCTTACATCAGTTCCCTCTAAGTGAAGTAACACTTGATGATCAGTAAGTGTCTGTGACCGTAGTTTTTTCCTCTTTCTGTAAGCATCTTGATGTACTGTCGCTAATTTGGCTATATCATCCCCTACTTTAATGAGCTGCCCTTTTATTTTAAATGCAAAGTTAGCATTGGTGATGGTCAAGTATCCCATATTAAATTTTCCTAAGTCGTCGCCATCGTTATAATAAATTTCTAAACCTGTTTTTTTAATAAAACAATTATTTCCATCTACGAGCTCCTTGGAACAAGAAGGAAGGCCAACCCCTAAAGAGCCGAGTTGAGACCAGTTTCCATTTACTGGTTGGTTAGCAATATCCGTTAATCTCATGCTTTGTGAATATTGTGTATTGATAACTTGAATGGTATTGTAATCCTCACGGCTTAAAGTTCCCCAAGAATTTTGAGCCGTGCCTATAGATATAGTTGTGAACAAAAGGAGTAATGATAATATCTTTTTCATATCTAACATTTAGTTGATTGTATGACTTTGCCGTGACTGTCAAACTTAGTAGTAGCATAAGCTTCTGTATTCTTTCTGGTAGCTGTCTTCCAGTTTGTTCCTTCTCTTGTCTCAATATGTATATGCTGTATGGTCGATTCCTCTAAAATCGCTCTTGCTAAATTCCCTGAGTCTCCCGATATGCCTAGTATCTCGCCAGCACGAATAGTACCAGAAGTTACTGGCTTATATTTAAGATGAGCATAGAGTATTAGTACAGTTTTACCATTTATATTAGACTGTATGATTGAGTAGTGCCCTAGAGTTTTAGATGTACCATTCCCATATATACTGCCAGCATACATTGAATATACGGAGTCACCGAATTTAGTCTTGATGTCCAATCCATTATGAGGCTTATCGCTACCGTCTTCATTTTTTCTAGCATTTCCGAACCTTCCACCTGCAATTCCCGACCTGTCCTCCGCTTGTGGGGCTATTTCAGGGTCCTTTATGGGATTACCTTTACAGGGTGATTTAAGATTAATTACCTGAATGAAAGGTGATGGGCCACCGCCAGTTCCTGGACCCCAGTCAACAATGACTTGGTCTGAAGGAACCCATTCCCAATGATATTGGGCCCAACATTGTTCATAATCCTCCCCATCAGGATCATTTGGGTTAGTGGTATAGGTACACATTATATCGCCACTTACCGGCTCAAAGCCCAGAGGAAGATTGCTCTCTACTTGGCCATCCTCGAATGACCTGCTCATACCAAGGGAATTGTCATTAGCAGCCCCTATAATATCTGAAAAATTATTGTTGGCATTGTCGAAAATTCTATCATCTAAAACTACAAATAACTGTGCCAACATGGTTAAGCTTGGGGTATTTTCCGCATTGGGGGACGGGGTAAGTCTCCGTAAATGCCCTCTCACCAGTATGCCGATTTTTATCCTATCACTGACTTCGGTTGCTACAATAATGGCTTCTGTATGTTCGCTGGCCTCTGTATACACTGGGATAAAGGTTACGTTTTCATCAAAGCTTGATTTAAAGTAAGACAGATTTTCAAAATGAACATCGCCTAGAGGTTCTGCAATCTGGTCCTGAACGTCACTAGAACTCAACAGGCCATTAATTTTCTCTAAAAAAGCGTCTTTTTCTGATTGCTGGGCCAATTCAGGAGTGATGCTGGTAGAAGGTGCCTGATCCCTGTCTTCTTGGCAACCAACCAAAAAGACAAGCAAGAACCCTGTGATTATGAGTGTATATATATTCTTCATGTATGCCTAGTTTATAATAGCGGATTGCTAAATAAAACATGATATTTTAAAGAATAAAAGTAATGATAGATAATTTTATGAAGCTTAAACCTCATGTTTGCTCATTCGATTTCTTCAAAGAATTTCGCTGATTTATAACATTAGATAAGATTGAAATTATGTAAATATTATAGTAATAATATTTACTTGATAAGCACCATGATTTATGCCTCCAAAAACTTTTTAAATAATTGCTCTTCTGAAAAAAAGGAAACTCTTTACCGTAGAATAAGGGGTGAATATTGGTTTTGGATATGACTAGAGCTCAAGAGGTGATTTTTTTACTGAAGCAAATAGATAAGTCATTCCAGAATTTTTATGCCAATCCTTTATAGACTGAGAGAAAAATAGCTGGGATCTAGTTGATGCTTTTTATAAGTAAAACTGACCCGTTCTAAAGCCCGAACAGGTGTTCGTTAAGCTTCTTAAGAGAGCTTTCTTTGTTGGCACTGTCGGTAAGCAAGGAGATATTATGTCGGCTTCCACCGTAAGAAATCATCCTGATAGGCACATCGTCGAGAGATTCGAAAATCTTATTCACAATCCCTCTGCGTTCGGCCACAAAGTTACCCACCACACAAATGATCGTTTGATCTTTATCGACCTCAACCAGACCTAGTAGACTTAACTCTTCTATAATTTTGTCTAGATGCTCGTCTTCATCAATCGTTACAGATACGGCCACCTCAGAGGTAGTAATCATGTCGATGGAAGTTTTATACTTCTCGAAAATCTCGAAAATCTTCCTAAGAAAACCATAAGCCAAAAGCATACGAGAGGATTTTACCTTAATGGCCGTTATGCCATCTTTTGCCGCTAAGGCTTTTACGTCGTCCGAATTGGTTGATTGACTGATAACCGTGCCATGCGCTTCAGGCTGCATAGTATTCAGCAACTTTACAGGAATACCGTATTTCTGTGCTGGCCAAATAGAGGCAGGGTGTAATATTTTTGCTCCGAAATAGGCGAGCTCCGCGGCTTCATCAAAAGAGAGTTCAGCAATAGGAAAAGTCTTGTCTACAACCCGAGGGTCGTTGTTATGCATACCGTCTATGTCTGTCCAAATCTGTATCTCTGAAGCATTAATGGCTGCACCAATAAGTGAGGCAGTATAGTCACTTCCTCCACGTTGCAGGTTGTCAATTTCTCCTCGGTGGTTTTTACAAATAAAGCCTTGAGTGATAAGTAGTGGTACGTTATCAAACCCTGTAAGCTTCTCTTTCAGGTCTTTCGCTATTCGATCTAAGTCGGGTTCTCCCTCCTCATTCGTTCTCATAAAGTCTAAGGCAGGGAGTAAGGCCGCGCTGATCCCTTTTTCCTGTAGGTAGAGGGTAAAGAGCTTGGTCGACATCAGCTCTCCTTGTGCCAGAATATCTCTGTTCAAGGCTTCGTTGAAAGAAATTCTTAAGGTGATGCTAAAGAACTCGAAGTGTTCTCTAATAATGTCTAGGGCCTCGGTTCGCTTTTCTTCTGTGCTCAGTAGGGCTTTTATGAATTCCCCATAGTGCGCTTTAAGCTTTGCAATTTCTTCAGCAGCTAAATCCTTCTTATCGTCTGCTAGTGCCTGGCCGATCGCGACTAAGGCATTTGTGGTACCTGATAGTGCAGATAGGACTACGATTTTTGGTTCATTATTTCGAGTGATGATTTCGGCAACAGCTTTCATTCGCTCGGTTTTTCCTACCGAGGTGCCGCCAAACTTTAATACTTGCATGAATTTATAATTAGAAGCCTAACATTTTAATAGCAGTGATCGCTGCTTCATCTCCTTTGTTACCATGTTTTCCGCCAGCTCTGTCTAAGGCCTGCTTTTGCGTATTGGGTGTTAACACACCAAAAATGACAGGTTTATTGTATTTCAGGGATACTTTGGTAATACCATTGGCAATGGCGTCACAAATGAAATCGAAGTGTTTCGTTTCTCCTTGAACCACACAGCCGATACAAATCACGGCATCGATGCTTTCTTCCTGTGCCATCCACTGGGCAGCGAGAGATAGTTCAAAACTACCCGGCACATTCTTTCGGACAATATTCGCTTTATCGGCACCATGACTGATCAAGGTCTCCATTGCACCTTCATATAAAGATTCAGTTACTTCATCATTCCATTCTGAAACGATGACGGCAAAAGTACTGTCCTTAATGTCTTTTATATTTTTATTCGTGTAATCGCTGAGGTTTTTAATGCTTGATGCCATAGTGCTAGTGTTGTCGTTCGGCTAAATTTTATGTTTCTAATTCTGGAGAATCGGTTTTGTGAACCCATTCCTAGTTCCGTATGCTACAAATAAAAAAAGGTAAGACATTACGCCTTACCTTCTAAAATTAATTTTTTCAAAACTTAATTTCCGGCAAGGGCTTCTAGTCTTGCCTTATGTTTTCGAGCGTCGTTGTATTCCGCTGCGCCTTCATAGCTCGTCAAGATTTTATCTATCGCTTTAATGGCGGCAGAGAAATCTGATGCCTTTTCATAGGCTAGAGCAGCTTTCATTAAATACCCTGGTGAGAAGAACTGATCATCTACAGTATTTGCAGCGCTCATGTAGTTTTTAGAGGCATCTGTAAAGTTACCAAGCTCCATGTAAGCATCGCCCAATAGTTTTTCGGCTCTAGCCATTACTATTTCTTCTGAAGTGCTAAATTTCTTTAAGTAGTCAGCCGCTTTCTGATATTCTCTTTTCTTCAAGTAAGATGCACCAGCATAATAGTGTGCAAGGTTAGCCACCTCAGTACCACTATATATGTCGATAATGTCGATAAAACCAAGATTACGGCCATCACCTAAAAGTGCAGCATCAATGCTGTCCTTCTCGTAGTAGTACTGTGCTTGGAAAATTTCGTTCTGAGCACTAGCGTTCTTTTGTTGCTTTTGTAAATCTAAATAGAAGTATAGACTTGTACCCAAAAGCACTATTACGCCAATGATTGCTCCAGCGAAGCCTATTGGCCCTGCTTCTTTCTTGAACTGCTGAAAGGTATTCAGCTCTGAACTAGTTGATTGTGTTTCCTCTGAAGAAGTGTTCTTCGCCATCTCTTGAAAATTAGGTCGCAAATATAAGGAAAATGTTGAATAACAATGTGTTAAAACCTATTCAGTTATGTAAGGATAGTCTTCTTGAACATAAACATCCTTGAAAGCCTCTGAAGGGTCTGGGTAAGGAGACTCTTCAGCAAACTTCACAGTTGCTTCTACTCGCGACTTAATTTGCGTGTCAATCGCCTTTAATTCTTCCTCAGTAGCCCATTTGCTGCTTAAGATTTTTTCTCTAACCTGCTCAATAGGATCTTTGCCCTTGTATTCAGCAACTTCTTCTTTGCTACGGTACTTAGCCGGATCAGACATGGAGTGTCCTTTGAAACGATAAGTTCTAAATTCCAATAGCGTTGGACCATCACCACGTCTAGCTCTGTCAGCGGCTTCTTCCACAGCAGCGTGAACATTTTCTGGGTGCATGGCGTCAACTGGAGCAGCTGGCATGTCAAATGCTTCTGCTAAAGTATAGAGTTCTCTTACGTTAGAAGTTCTTTCTACAGAGGTACCCATGGCATAGCCATTGTTTTCTATCACAAAAATGACTGGAAGCTTCCAAGTCATGGCCATGTTCAAGGCTTCATGGAATGCACCTTGTCTCACAGCACCGTCGCCCATCATACAGATGCACAAGTTGTCTGTTTTATTAAATTTTTCTGCGAAGGCAATTCCAGCACCTAAAGGTACCTGACCACCAACAATTCCGTGTCCACCAAAGAAGCCATGCTCTTTGTCGAACATGTGCATAGAACCACCTTTTCCTTTTGAAACGCCAGTAGCTTTCGCCATTAGCTCGGCCATGATTTTATTCGGATCAGTCCCTAACGCTAAAGGTTGTCCGTGATCGCGATAAGCAGTTATCCACTTGTCGCCTGTTTTCAAGGCACTTACAGAACCACTTGAGCAAGCTTCCTGACCTATGTACAGGTGACAGAAACCTTTAATTTTTTGCTGACCGTATAATTGTCCAGCCTTTTCTTCGAACCTTCTTTGGAGCAACATATTCTCAAACCAGAACATGTAGTTGTCCTTCGTGAATTTCGGTTGCTTAGTAGCTTTTGTTTTGCGCGTCGTTTTTGTTGCAGCCATGGCCTATAATTTCAAAGGGTAAACCCTATATCTTCATTTATTAAATCAGGACTGCGAAAATAAGACAAAAACCCTCAACTTTGAAATTAATGCACCTCGAATCCATTCGGCTTTCTAATTTCAAAAACTATGCTGAGACTAACCTTCAGTTTTCTCAAGAGATCAATTGCTTTCTTGGAAAGAATGGATCGGGCAAAACGAACCTGTTAGATGCTATCTTCTACTTGTCATTTACCAAAAGTGCTGGGCCTGCTTTAGACGCTCAGTGCATCTTTCACGATCAGCAGTATTTCTCCGTAAAAGGCGCTTTTAACCTAGAGGAGAAACAAAGGTTAGTGCTTTGTGCTTTACAATTAGGTAAGAAGAAGCTCATAAAATTGGATGATAAGCCTTACAAAAAAGCGAGCGAACATGTAGGGAAATTTCCGATCGTGATGATTGCTCCAAACGATACAGATGTGATTCGTGGGTCGAGCGAGGATAGGCGGAAATTTTTCGATGCCATTATTGCTCAAGTAGATCAGGTTTACCTTCAAAACCTTATTCAGTACAACCATGCCCTGAAGCAACGCAATAGCTTGCTAAAGCAGTTTGCCGAGCGCGATTACTTCGACAAAGACTTGCTAGAGCCCTTCACTGAAAAATTGATTGAGCTAGGCGGGCAAATTTTTGAGGTGCGCAGCCGATTTTTATCAACTTTTCAGCGACTGGTCAACGATCACTATGAGAACTTATCTGAAGGCAGCGAAACGATCGATTTGCAATACGAGTCTCATTTCCTTGGAGATATTAGAGCTGCATTTAAGGAAAGTGAACGAAAGGATCTGATCTTAAAAAGAACGAATGTGGGAATTCACAAAGATGATTTTCCGTTTGTGATGGAAGACAAGCCCATTAAGAAGTTTGGTTCTCAAGGACAACAGAAATCCTATCTGATCGCCTTGAAACTGTCTAATTTTGATTACCTGTATAAAGAAAAGGGCATTAAACCATTGCTACTGTTAGACGATATTTTCGATAAGCTCGATGACTTTAGAATTACCAAGCTGGTGGAAATGGTCGCTTCCGAAACCTTCGGTCAAATCTTTGTAACGGACGCCAGGCCCGAACGAACCCTCACCATTTTTAAAACCATGGATCAGGACGTTAAAATGTTTTCCATTGACGAAGGTGCGGTTAACGAACTCCAGCAAGACTGACCATTTACTCTCGTAAAATTTTCCGAGCGCTAAGCCGAACTATTGCTTGATCAATTTGACTGGAATGGACTTGGCCCGTGCATTGAACTCAGTAGCATACATGCTCTCGACGGAGGCAATGCCAGTGGAAAAACTACCCGCATTGTTAACGATAAGCTCATATTCAATCACATATTTCCCTTTACTCAAACGATCGAAAAAGAAATGAATACTTGTGTCGTCGATGGTTTGGTAGGCATTCGCACCACCAAAGTTTTTGTATCCTGAAAGGACGTCTAGCGGCTCAAAACCGGCAGCCCGTAAATCCTTTAGGTGGATAAACTCCATATTGCGGTCAGCAGATAAGAGTAAACGAATTTTTACCCGATCTCCGATTTGGAAAACCTGTCTTTCAGTTGTTGCAACCGCTTCATTCTCTGATTTACTGACTTTAAAAATCTCTTTCCTCACCTGAAGTGATCCACCACCTTGGGTAATGTTATCGATGTTTTCAAAATACTGATAGTGCA
>Ga0115558_1002090_pt1 | contig 11972 bp, 12 predicted proteins | sample COGITO_mtgs_1104_4_FD_87279 | JGI IMG/M metagenome (GOLD analysis project Ga0115558, IMG submission 87279) | Pelagic marine microbial communities from North Sea - COGITO_mtgs_110426 | ecosystem: Environmental > Aquatic > Marine > Epipelagic | place: Germany:Helgoland, sampling site Kabeltonne... | reverse complement strand
CCTTTATTTACTGGCTTGTTTTTGGATGAATTTTTGGTCATTAGATTGATTAAGTTCTTTTACAGTTCCTTTCATTTCGCAAGTTGCATTGAAAGCTGCACCAGGTTCTACAGATAGTTTTCCTATAGAAACATCGCCAGAAATAGATGCTGTAGATTTTATGGTTAATACATTTTCTACTTTTAAAGTCCCAGAAAATTTCCCTTCAATTTCTGCGTTTGATGCTTCTACGTTTCCTTGTATAAAACCATCTACACCAATAATTACGCGTCCGTTTGTTTTTAATGTGCCTTCTAAAGTGCCGTCAATTCTAAAATCACCGTCAGAATTTATATCACCAACAATTTTTGTGTTTTTAGAAATTCTGTTTCTTTCTATTTCTTGTGTATTTTTGTTTGAACTACTTCTCATTATTTTTCCTCTTTAAGTTGGGTAACTAATTCTTCTGCTTTTTTTCCTTCTTCTGAATTTGGATAGCTAAATGCAATAAATTCCAGTGCAATTCTAAACGATCTTTGATCTTTATATTTGCCTATTGCATAAGCTCTTAACAATTCAAATTTAGGCATTAATGGCGAGTTTTCAAGTGTTTCTAATGTTTTTTCTACTTCTGTTACCACTTGCTCATATTCTTTTTCGTTATACAAATAGTAAATCGATTTGTATAATTCTTCTGTTTCGTTTGTAGCGTCTTCTTCTGTAATTTCTTTATTCGGAAATTTTATAATCTGCGCCTGAATACTTTCTGGATATTCATTTAATACATAATTTTTATATTCTTCTGCTTTTGCAGTATCTCCAATTGTGGTATATAATTGATACAAATTGTAATACACAGAAAGATTTTTAGTTTCGTTTGTATTTAAAACTTTAAAACGCTCTAGTCTTTTTATCGCCAAAGGCGGATTGACAAATTGCTCTTTATAAATTAACCCTAGCTCAAAAAGCGAATTATTTCTTTGATTGATAATGGAATCGATTTCCATAATATCTGTAGGAATTGATTGTAAATAAGCATCTAAATCGTAACGCGAAACAGATTGTGTATCTGCAATAGAATCTTTTGTAGCACTAATAATTTCTCGCTCATCTATCCATCTCCAATCGTCTTGCAATGTTCTATTTCCCCAAACTTTTTGGAATTCATTTAAACCAAAACTCACAGATTGACTGTTATAAAAATACCATTTTCCTTTATTGGAAGACTGTAACGAATTTCCTCCAAAAGAGCTTCCAAAAGCAATTGCGTTTAATTGTTGCTGTGCTCTTTCTTCGTCTTGCTTTTTAATTTTGGCTATATAGTTTTCGAAATATGTTTTTTGTTCATCCTTTGGCAAAGCAACAATTCTTAAAATACTATCGTTAACGGTAACAATTTCTTCGTTTTTAATCAGCGAAGCTAAGTTTTTATACTTTCTTTTTACACGCCTGATTCGTAAATCGTCTTCTTTTGCAACCTGAATTACACTGTCATAATAAGAACTTGCTAGAATATAATCGTCATTTTTAAAATACAAATCACCCAACTGATTGTAGGTATATGTTTTTTGTTTTTCTGTGCCGTTTTTAGCGCGTAAAGAGTTGTTATAGTTTTCTATGGCTAGAGAAATACTATCATTTTTTTCTTGTAAAATTGCTTTTTGATAATATAAAGCGTCCAAATATGGTCTATTATCTCTGTTTTTTATCAGTTTGTCCAATCTTGCAATTATGCCAATATTTGAAGAATCTGAAGGGAAATTCTTAGCCAACTCAATATTTGCATGAATTTTATATTTGTAAGGTGCTTTTTTAAACTCTGTTAATGCGTTAAAAACAACAGCTGCAGAATCTTTCTTATTTTGATTGCTATAGATCTGTCCTAACACAAACAGGTTTCTAGCTGCTTGATTTTTGTTTTTTTGAGTTTGTGTGGCTAAATTCAACTGAATAATAGCTTTTTGAATACTATCTGTTTCCAAATAAGCCATTGCTAAAGCTGTTTGTGCTTCTTCTCTAATATTGTCTGGCAATTCATCTTCACCTTTTTGAATGTCTAGCAGAAACTTTAAAGACTCAATAGCTAACTTTTCGTTAGACAATCTAATGTTTGTTTTTGCGCGCCAAATTTTAGTTTCGTTTATTAAACTTGCATCAGGATAATTGGCAATAATGTAATTGAATGCTTCTAAAGCTGGCACAAAACGTTGCGTATAGTAACGCGATTTTCCTAATAATAAATAGGCATCATCAATCTGTGGGTTACGTTCTCTGTTTTGAATATTCATAGAATGCAACTGAATTGCTTTTACCGCTTTTTCTTCTGCTTTGTCAAACGGAGTTTCGCTTTTCTTTTCTTCTTCTTCGTTCTCATTTCCGCCAAAACCTCCAAAGCCACCATTGTCAAATTTTGGAATTGCTATTGTATTTTCTTCTGGAAACTCAACAGGTTCAATAGTTAATTGTGTAAAATAATCGTCTTGATAATTATTATTTATACTCTCAATTCCTTGTTGATATGCCTCTTTTCCGTTAAATAATATGTTGTATTTTGTAGTTATAGAATGGTAACTTCTATTAATAAAAGTATCTTTTCTCGTAGAACACGAAAAAATGATAGCTAAAAAGCCAACTAGAAAAAAGATTTTTTTTGCGTTTTTCATAAATTATAAACTCTTATCTACAACTATTTTTACTGTAATTTATTGCAAATAAGTGCGTAAAAATAACAATAAAAAAAGAAAGCCCATAATGGACTTTCTTAATATGAAAATTTGGTTAGAATTTGCTTTGTGTTTTATTCACTTTTTGATTTTACTTTGTTTCGTAGTTTTTTTATTTCCGATAAATTAATAATTAGCATTGGCAAAAAGAAAAGCGGTAAATATGTACTAAAAGTGACTTTGTTGTTAATTAAAGATAGAATACTAATTACGATCATTACAAGAATTAAACCAGCTAAAATTCCAGTTGTTGCTTTATGTGTTTTTAGTTTCTTTTTTAATTCTTGAATTTCACTCATAATTGCTGTTTTATTTTATTTATTCTGCAAAATAACTCTCTAATTCTTTTAAAGTAGCTTCAGAAGTTACAATGTCTTTTACCAAATTTCCTTTTTCTAAAACTACAATTCTTTCGCAAACTTCTGTTACATGACTTAAATCGTGACTAGAAATTAAAACAGTAATTTCTCTGTTTTCCGTCAATGTTTTCAGCATTTTTTTTAATCGGATTTGAGTTGTTGGATCTAAATTCGCAAACGGCTCATCTAAAATTACGACTTGCGGATTTCCCATAAGCGCAGCAACAATTCCTGCTTTTTTCTGATTTCCTTTGCTTAAATCTCTTAAGTATTTCTTCTTTCCAAGAATTTCATCATTGAAAATTTCTGTAAATTGATTTAGAAATGTTTTAACTTCTGGTTTACTCATTCCTCGTAAATCGCCAACAAAATCAAAATATTCTTCTGGTGTTAAATACCCAATTAAAAAAGATTCATCAATAAAAGAACCTGTGAAGTTTTTCCATTTTTCACTTTCGTTCACTTTAATGTCATTATTAATAATTGCGCCTGTTGTTGGGCGAATTAAATCTAATAATATATTGAATAAGGTGGTTTTTCCAGCGCCATTATTACCAACCAAACCAAAACTTTGTCCTGTTGGAATTTCTATTTTTTCTACATTTAATACTTCTGCTTGACCGTATTTTTTTGAAACGTTATCTATTGTAATCATTGTAATATTTTTTTAGTTGAAAGTTGAAATTAAGCTTCTTTTCCAAAAGCGTTAATCATTGCATATTTGTCTTGAATGTATTTCTTTTCGATAAAATTCATCGCATAATTTTTACACAATAAACTAATAATACCAATTGCAGCTACAACAATAAAACCAGAATTGTAACCTACAAATGTATCAAACAGCCAAAATAATAACATTGGTATTCCCATAATTGGAATAATGATAATAAACTGTGTTGCACTTGTACCTTGTGTGTTTCCAAAACCACCTTTTGTTAAGTCGATTCTTTTTCTGTTAAAAGAACCAGCATATAATAAAAACAACGAATTAAAGCCAATGTTGAAAATTGCGCCAGCAGTTATCATTAAGAAAATATCGATTCCAAAATACAAATAAGGAAAACTTAAAAGGTATAAAATGGAAGTCATTGTTACCATTAAAATCCATTTCGATTCTAAAAATTTACGGTACTTGAAGCTTTGGCTCATCAACATCTTATAATGTGCACTGTCCCAAGCTGGAATAAATTGACCATAATTTAACGCAAAACCACCTGTTACAAATAGAGACGCAAACATTAACATTGCTGTTTTGTCATTGTAAGCTTCCATTGTAAAAAAGATTAATCCGTAGAAAAGAAACAAGAAAGACATCAAGAATACTGTTTTTGTTCTTTTGTTTCTCCAAATTAAACGAATATCATTTTTTATAAATGGTGCAACATCTCCAAATCTATTTGCAAAAGATAAATCTGCAGATTTTGCTTCTGTTACTTTTTCTGAAACAGCTTCATCTAAATACACCAAATTGCGTAATTGGGTATAATTGAAACTGTATAAAACTGCTAAAACAATAATGCCAATTAAAGAATAAATAGGATTTGCATAAATACCATCAAAAATTTGACCTCCAAAAGCTGTAACGTCATAAATACCAAATTTTTGCAATCCAATTAATGCTAGTAAAATAGCAACTAAACTTGCTAAAGCAATATTGTTTTTGTTGATGAGAAAGTTTAAGAAATTGGCAGACTGAATCAATAAAATAACAGTAAGTATCCAGCCCAAAACTCCTGCTGAATTATAATCGTTTATGATTAAAACTACAGCAAAAGGAATATAAAAAAACAATCCTAAAAAGTTAAAAAACGATGCTGATGATTTTATAAGAATATAATGTACCAGTTTACTTTTTTTTACTGGTAAAAAAAGAAATGGTTTAATATTTAGTACAGGTAATTTTTGCATTAAATACCTAAAGATTAAATCACCCAAAAATGCGTAGAGCAAATAAGAATTTACAATTTGTAAAGGATCTTGTTCTGGAAATTCTTTCTTTAAAATATAATAACCTCCAACACCAATTGCTAAAAAAGAAACAATAAAATAAAGTGCAAAAAACACCATAATTATCTTTATGGCTATTCCTTTTTGCCAATGTGCAGAACGAAAATATTGTTTCCATTCGAGATTTAAAAAACGTAATAACATAAAAGTTGGTTTATTTTGTTGATTACATAATTAGTAAACAATTTTTGAGATTTGTTACAAATAAACATAAAAAAATCCCGAAAATTTATTTTCGGGATTTCATTTTTATTGTTTTAATACTTTATTTCTCAATCTTTAAGACCTCAGAAATAATTCTTTCTAAATCTGGTTTTGGCAATGCACCATTTGCCATTTGTGGTTCTTCTCCCAAAGGGCAAAATAGCATAGAAGGAATACTTCTAATGCCAAATGCAGCAGCTAATTCTTGTTCTGCTTCTGTATCTACTTTATAAATATTTATTTTTTCACCATATTCTTCAGAAAGTTGTTCCAAAATTGGCGCGATCATTTTACAAGGTCCACACCAATCTGCATAAAAATCTATAATTGCTGGTACTTTTCCTTCAAAAGTCCAGGTTTTATTCTTTTCGTAATTGTGTACTTTTTCTAAAAATGTTGCCTTATTTATTGTCTCTGTCATAATTCTTAATTTATTACAAAGTTAAAATATATAATAAACTTCAATAAATCTAAGATATTAAAACAACGTTAAAATGTTAAATATTTGATTTAAAGAGAGTAACAAATCATTTTTTAGTATAAATTTGATATAACAATCAAATTCTATAATCATGAAAAAACAAATCATTCCAGTTCTTTTAGCAAGCGTAATTTTCGTTTCTTGCAAGGAAGAAATTAAACAAAGAAATATTGAAGTGAATTATCCAGAAACAACAAAAACACCAGTAACAGACACTTATTTTGGCGAAGAGATAGTAGACAATTATCGATGGTTAGAAGATGATAGAAGCACAGCAACCGAAACTTGGGTAAAAGCAGAAAATGAGGTTACTTTCGATTATTTAAGTAAAATTCCGTACAGAGAACAAATCAAAGAACGATTAACCGAATTATGGAATTACGAAAAAATTGGTTCTCCATTTACAGAAGGTGATTATACGTATTTTTATAAAAACAACGGATTACAAAATCAAAGTGTTTTGTTTCGAAAAAAAGGTGATGCAGAAGCAGAGGTATTTTTAGATCCAAATACGTTTTCAGAAGATGCAACAACGTCTTTAGGTTCTGTTAGCTTTTCGAAAAACGGAAAAATAACAGCATATGCAATTTCTGAAGCGGGTTCTGATTGGCGAAAAATAATCATCATAGATTCAGAATCGAAGAAGATCAAAGAAGATACATTAATCGATGTAAAATTTTCTGGAATTTCTTGGTTAAAAAATGAAGGTTTTTTCTACTCTAGTTATGATAAACCAGAAGGGAGTGAATTGTCTGCAAAAACTGATCAACATAAATTATACTATCATAAATTAGGGACTTCTCAAAAAGAAGATCAAGTTATTTTTGGAGAAAAAGCAGATGAAAAACATAGATATGTAGGTGGTTATGTTACAGAAGACAATAAATATTTAGTGGTTACAGCATCAACTTCTACCTCTGGAAATAAATTATTTATTAAAGATTTAGAGGCAGAAAATTCAAAACTAATTCCAGTAACAACAAATTTTGATAGCGATTCTTATGTGATTGATAATCGCGATAGTAAGCTGTACATTGTTACAAACTTAAATGCACCAAATCAAAAAGTTGTAACGGTTGATGCTTCAAATCCAGCTTCAGAAAATTGGGAAGATTTTATTTCAGAAACAGAAAATGTTTTAAGTCCTTCAACTGGTGGCGGATTTTTCTATGCAAATTACATGGTTGATGCGGTTTCTAAAGTGATGCAATACGATTTTGATGGAAATTTAATTCGCGAAGTAAAATTACCAGGTGTTGGTTCTGCCTTTGGTTTTGGAGGAAAAACAAATGCAAAAGAATTGTATTTTTCGTTTACAAATTATAGTACACCAAGTTCTATCTATAAATTTATTCCAGAAAACGGGACGTATGATTTATACAGAAAATCTGCAATTAATTTTGATTCAGATAATTATACAAGCAAACAAGTTTTCTATAATTCTAAAGACGGCACAAAAATCCCAATGATAATTACACATAAAAAAGGCGTGGTTTTAAATGGGAAAAACCCAACAATTTTATATGGTTATGGAGGGTTCAATGTTAGCTTAACTCCAAGTTTTAGTGTAACCAATGCAATTTGGATGGAACAAGGAGGCGTTTATGCTGTTCCGAATTTACGTGGTGGAGGAGAATATGGGAAAAAATGGCACGATGCAGGAACAAAATTAAAAAAGCAAAATGTTTTTGATGATTTTATTGCAGCAGCAGAATATTTAATCGAAAATAAATATACTTCTAAAGAGTTTTTAGCAATTCGCGGTGGTTCAAATGGAGGATTATTGGTTGGTGCAGTAATGACGCAAAGACCAGATTTAATGCAAGTTGCCTTGCCTGCAGTTGGTGTTTTAGATATGTTACGTTATCACACATTTACAGCTGGTGCTGGTTGGGCTTACGATTATGGAACAGCAAATGACAATAAAGAAATGTTTGATTACTTAAAAGGATATTCTCCAGTTCAAAATGTAAAAGAAGGTGTCTCTTATCCAGCAACATTAGTTACAACTGGAGATCATGATGATAGAGTTGTGCCAGCACACAGTTTTAAGTTTGCAGCAGAATTACAAGAAAAACAAGTAGGTAATAATCCTGTTTTAATAAGAATAGAAACAAATGCAGGTCATGGTGCTGGAACGCCTATTGCAAAAACAATAGAACAAACAGCAGACATTTTCGGGTTTACATTGTTCAATATGGGTTTTGACCAACTGCCAAATCCGCCGAAAACAAAAATAAAATGGTAATCAAAATTGTAACAAATTTAAAATTAGAACACTAATAGATAAAACAATCAAATCTTTATAAATGAAAACAGTTAAAAAAGTACTTTTTATTGCAGCAATTTCTTCATTTGGAATTGTTGCTTGTAAAACAGAAAAACCAGAAGAAGAAAAATCTGCTGGAATCGTTTTAGAAAACATGGATACTTCTGTAAAACCAGCAGATGATTTCTTTAGACACGTTAATGGAAGTTGGATAGACAAAACAGAAATTCCAGATGACCAAACTTCTTGGGGAGGTTTTAATGAATTGCGTAAAAAGACAGACGCAGACGTTTTAACAATTTTAAACAAAGCAATTGACGAAAAAGACTTTCCGAAAATAAAAGATGCAAATGGAAATGAAATAGATTCAGATCAAGAAAAAGCAGTAAATTATTATCAAACAATAATGGATACTGTTGCAAGAAATGCACAAGGTAAAAAACCTGTTATGCCTTACTTAGCAAAAGTTGATGAAATAAAAACTAAAAAAGATGTGGAAAATTACATCACAAATATGGCACCTTATGGAGGTGGAGGTTTTTATGGCTTTGGGGTTCAACGATTTAAAAAATAGTAGCGTTTACGCTGGTTATGTTGTTGCTGGAGGATTAGGATTATCTAGAGATTATTATGTTGATGATAAAGTGAAAGATAAACTAGAAAAATATCAAGAATTTGTTGCTAAAATGTTACAAGAATTTGGTGATGATGAAACAACTGCGCAAAAAAATGCGGCTACAATTGTTGCTTTCGAAAAAAGTTTGGCAGCACCAATGATGACGAAAGAAGAAAGTAGAGATACTCGTAGAATGTACAATCCAATGTCTGTTTCAGAATTGCAAAAATTAGCACCAGCAATAGATTGGAGCGCACATTTAAAAGGAATTGGAGTTGCAGATTTAGACAGAGTTATTGTAACAGATCCTGGTTATTTTAAAGCAATGAGTGAAATTTTTAAAAATCGTTCTGTAGAAGATATCAAACTTTTATTGCGTTGGAACACAATTAATGGTTCTTTATCTACAGATTTAGAAACTTCAAATTGGGAGTTTTACAGCAAAGAAATGCGTGGAGCAAAAAAACAACGTCCAAGAGATGAGCGTGCTTTAGGAAATTTAAATGGTGCAGTTGGTGAAGCTTTAGGGAAATTATATGTTGATGAGAAATTTCCACCAGAAGCAAAAGCGAAAGCTAAAGAAATGATTGATAATGTAATGCTTGGTTTTGAAGCAAGAATCGCACAATTACCTTGGATGAGTGAAGTTACCAAAGAAAAAGCGCTAGAAAAATTACACAAATTAACTGTAAAAATTGCATATCCAGACAAATGGAAAGACTATTCTAAATTACAGGTAGAAGGTTTAGAAGAAGGTGGTTCTTATTTTGAAAATGCCATTAACGTTACCAAATGGAATTACGAAGAAAATATGGCGAAATTAGGTAAAGAAGTAGATAGAACAGAATGGGGAATGTCACCTCAAACTGTAAATGCTTACTTTAATCCTGTAAACAATGAAATCGTTTTTCCAGCAGCAATTTTACAACCTCCTTTTTATGATTATAAAGCAGATGAAGCTGTAAATTATGGTGGAATTGGAGCTGTAATTGGTCATGAAATTTCACATAGTTTTGATGATTCAGGTTCTCGTTTTGATGGCGATGGAAACTTAAAAAATTGGTGGACAGATGAAGATTCAAAAGAGTTTAAAATTGTTGGAGATAAGTTGGTAAAACAATATAGTGATATTATTGCAATCGATTCTATGCATTTAAATGGTGAATATACATTGGGTGAAAATATTGGTGATTTAGGTGGAGTTCAAGCTGCTTACGAAGGTTTACAAATCTTTTTGAACAAGAATGGAAGACCAGGAAAAATTGATGGCTACACACCAGAACAACGTTTTTTCTTATCTTGGGGAACAATTTGGAGAACAAAAATGCGTGATGAAGCGTTAAAAAACTTAATTATGACAGACACACACTCTCCAGGAATGTATAGAGCATATATGCCTTTAAAAAATGTAGATGCTTTTTACGAAGCATTTGATGTAAAACAAGGAGATAAAATGTATTTAGAGCCAGAAGAAAGAGTAAGAATCTGGTAAGGTCGCAGACCTTTTTGGTATGATTCTCTTTGAAGAGTTCTGCAACAAAATAATGTTTAAAATTAAAACCGATACGAAAGTGTCGGTTTTTTTTAGTTTAGTTTTTTCTAATCTTTTTATCATTACTGAGAAAGCAGAAATCCATGAAAATGTTGATTTAAATTTCTGCTTTTGTAGGAATGACCTCTCATTTGTAACAAAAATACGCAGCAAATCCGTATTTTTGTTACATGCTAAAAGTCCAAAAAATAAGGTTCGGATATTCTAAAAAAAAAACTGTTTTAGAAGATATCTCTTTCAAGCTAAAAGCGGGTGAACATCTTTCTATAATGGGCGAAAGTGGTTGTGGAAAATCGACTTTATTAAAACTTATTTATGGATTATTAGATGTTGAAAAAGGAGAAATTTCTTGGGAAAATGAAATAATTACTGGCCCAAAAGACAATTTGGTTCCCGGCTTTGAAAATTTTAAATATGTAGCTCAAGATTTTGATTTGATGCCTTATATTTCTGTTTCAGAAAACATAAAAAAACACCTTTCAAGATTTTATCCAGAAGAATCCCAAAAAAGAACTGACGAGTTGTTGGAAGTTATTGAAATGGAAAACTTTGCAGATGTAAAAGTAAAAAATTTAAGTGGAGGTCAACAACAACGTGTTGCAATTGCTAGAGCTTTGGCAAAAGAACCAAAGCTTTTATTGTTAGATGAACCTTTTGGACAGATAGATAATTTTAGAAAAAACTCACTTCGTAGAAAATTATTTCTCTATTTAAAAGAACAAAATATTGGGTGTATTGTAGCAACTCACGATAAAAATGATGCACTTTCTTTTGCTGACAAATTGATTGTTTTAAGAGATAAAAGTTTAATTGCAGATAATTCTCCAGCAGTCATTTATAACAATCCAAAATCAACATATGTTGCTACTTTATTTGATGATGTAAATGAAATACAAATAGATGGAGAATCGGTTTTGTTATATCCACATCAAATAACTTTAGTTGAAAATTCAGACAAAAAAGCAACAGTTACGAATACTTATTTTAAAGGTTCTTATTGGTTAATTGAAGCTAATTTTGAAAATCAAAAACTGTTTTTTAAATCTGTTTCTGATTTGAAAATTGATACAAAAATCAATTTATCTTTTGAAGATTAATTGTATTTCCATTAAAAGCAACAACATCATTTTCTTCTTTTCCTAACAACAACTTCCCAATAGGAGAGGAAGTAGAAATAGCAAAATAAGAATTGCCTGCAACTGCTAGTTGCCCTGCAGAAATGGATAAAAAGTAATTAGCATTTTCGGTAAAAATAATACTTCCTAAATGTGCAGTTTTAGAAGTTTTAGAGACATTTATTCGTTCTAAAATAGTTTTCATTTGATTGATTCCTGCTAATTGCTGACTTGCTTTTTCCATTTCTAATTGCAACATTGCACGTCCAGTTTCGTGTTTGTCACCAGCAGAACTTTTTGTTTCAGATTGTAAACCTTTTTGATTTCCAGTAATAATTTCTTGGACAGTTTTCAAACGATTATTTACATATTCTTGACAAAGCTGAAAAAGTTCTTCTTTAAGATTCATAGACTTTCTGAAATTGCAAACCCAGCATAATTACCATGATGAGATTTAGAAACAGAAAAAGGTAGCTTCTCTTCATTTTTGTATAAAAATGGAATCCCAATTTCGTTCTTTTTTACTTGAATTTCAAACGGAAACAAAGCTCGAATTTTATTGTCAATAATTTTGGTTAGCTCCTCTTTTTTTTCATTAAAAAAAATATTAGAAACCATTTTAAAATCATTTTTTTTATTTGCAAAAGAAGATATGTAATTTTTTGAT
>Ga0115558_1002084_pt1 | contig 11989 bp, 12 predicted proteins | sample COGITO_mtgs_1104_4_FD_87279 | JGI IMG/M metagenome (GOLD analysis project Ga0115558, IMG submission 87279) | Pelagic marine microbial communities from North Sea - COGITO_mtgs_110426 | ecosystem: Environmental > Aquatic > Marine > Epipelagic | place: Germany:Helgoland, sampling site Kabeltonne... | reverse complement strand
ACAAGGTTTTTTCTATTTTTACAACATGAAAAAAATAGAACATATAGGAATCGCAGTTAAAGATTTAGAAACATCGAATACTTTATTTGCTTCATTTTTTGGGAAACAACATTATAAAACAGAAGAAGTTGCATCAGAACATGTAGTTACTTCTTTTTTTGAAAGTGGTCCAAACAAAATCGAATTGCTACAAGCTACACATCCAGAAAGTGCAATTGCTAAATTTATTGATAAAAAGGGCGAAGGAATTCATCATATTGCTTTTGCTGTAGATGATATTGTTGCAGAAATAAGTCGCTTAAAAAATGAAGGTTTTATCATTTTAAATGAAACTCCAAAAAAAGGGGCAGACAATAAATTGGTAGCTTTTTTACATCCAAAAAGTACAAATGGAGTTTTAATAGAATTGTGTCAAGAAATACAATAGTTAAAATACTGCTAACTCTTACGCAAAATCCATACTAATTATTATCTTGCAACGTTTTTAAATGCAATTAAAACATGGCTTCAAACTACGATTCTTATCAAAAACGCCGTTTACAATCTTCTTACTTTTCTGTAGTAATTAGTATTTCTTTGGTGCTTTTTTTATTAGGAATTTTAGGATTAGTGCTTTTAAAATCTAATAAAGTTGCGAATCATTTTAAAGAAAAAGTAGCAATGACATTGTTTTTAAAAGACAATGTAACTCAAAAAAATAGTGAAGATTTTGTTGCTTCACTAAAAAAAGAAGAATTTACAAAAAGAGCAGTTTATGTTTCCAAAACACAAGCTGCTAAAGATTTTGAAAGAGATTTAGGTGAAAATTTTTTGGAGTTTTTAGGCACAAATCCGCTAAAAAACGCAATTGATCTTCGTTTGAAAGCAGATTTTGTAACTTCAGAAAAAATGGCAGAACTAGAAAAAAGATTCATCAAAAATGCTTTTGTTGCAGATGTTACTTATGACAAACCATTAATTCAAATTCTAACAAAAAATATAAAACGGATGAGTTTTTGGCTCTTAGTCATTAGTTCATTTTTCGCGTTAATTGCAATGTTGTTAATTAATAGTTCTATTCGATTGTCTATTTACGCGAAACGATTCAACATAAAAACCATGCAAATGGTTGGTGCAACAAAGAGTTTTATTCGCAGACCATTTATCAAACAAAGTTTAAAATTAGGTTTTTTAGGTGCTGTAATTGCACTTTTAGGTTTGGCAGGAATTATCTATTATTTAGACAAATATATTCCAGAATTAGAATTAATTAAAGACTATATAACACTTGCTTATTTATTTGGAGGCGTTTTATGTTTTGCCTTTTTTATAGCTTGGTTAAGCACATTTTTCGCCACACAACGTTTCTTAAATTTACAAACTAACGATTTATACTACTAATTATGAGCACAGAAAACACACCAAAACAAGTATTTCTTTTTGGTAAGAAAAACTATTTATTTATGTTTATTGGCATCGCTGTAATTGCTTTAGGTTTTATTTTAATGTCTGGTGGTGGAAGTGAAAATCCTGAAGTTTTTAATGAAGAAATTTATAACTGGCAAAGAATTCGTTTGGCGCCAACTTTAGTAATTATTGGTTTAGGAATAGAGATTTATGCAATTCTTTTAAATCCTAATAAAAAATAATGAGTCTTATTGAAGCTATTATTCTTGGAATTATTCAAGGATTAACAGAGTTTTTACCAGTTTCTTCTAGTGGACATTTAGAATTGGCAAAAGTAATTTTAGGCGATACTTCTGTACCCGAAGAAAGTTTAACCTTTACTGTAGTTTTGCATTTTGCAACAGCTTTAAGCACCTTAGTTATTTTTAGAAAGGAAGTTGCAGAAATTTTAAAAGGATTATTTCAATTTACATGGAATGAAGAATTCAAATTCTCTTTAAAAATTGTAATTTCTATGATTCCTGCAGTAATTGTAGGTCTTTTGTTTGAAGAGCAATTAGAATCTTTTTTCGGCGGAAAAATATTATTGGTTGGTGCAATGTTATTGATTACTGCTATTTTATTATTATTGGCTGATAAAGCAAAAAATACAGATAAAAAAGTTTCTTTTTCTAATGCTGTAATTATTGGAATTTCTCAAGCAATTGCAATGTTACCAGGGATTTCTAGATCTGGAGCAACAATTTCTACATCTGTTTTATTAGGAATTGATAGAACAAAAGCTGCACGATTTTCTTTTTTAATGGTGGTTCCATTAATCTTTGGAAAAATAGGAAAAGATGTTTTAAGTGGTGATTTAAATTTTCAATCTTCGGAAGCTACACCAATTATCGCTGGTTTTTTCGCAGCATTTATTGCTGGTTTATTTGCGTGTAAATGGATGATTGCTTTGGTTAAAAAAAGTAAATTATCTTACTTCGCCATTTATTGCGCCATTGTCGGTTTTATTGCCATTGGTTACGCACTTTACAATTAAAATATGACGTTAGAAGACTATCAAAATGGTCAAATTTTATTGGTTGACAAACCATTAACTTGGACTTCTTTTCAAGTGGTGAATAAATTGCGTTGGGAAATAAAACAGAAGTTCAACATCAAAAAAATTAAAGTTGGTCATGCAGGAACGTTAGATCCGCTTGCAACAGGTTTATTAATTCTTTGCACAGGAAAACAAACCAAAAATATCGATTCTTACCAAGCACAAACCAAAGAATATACAGGAACTTTTACCATTGGTGCAACAACACCAAGCTATGATTTAGAAACTGAAATCAACGAGAATTTTCCAACAGAACATATTACAGAAGAACTAATTCATAACACTACAGAACAATTTATTGGCGAAATTCAGCAAAAACCACCTATTTTTTCTGCAATTAAAAAAGACGGAAAACGTTTATACGAATTAGCAAGAAAAGGAGAAACTACAGAAATAAAAACAAGAATAGTTACTATTTTAGCGTTTGAAATAACTAACATAGACTTACCAAAAGTTGATTTTAAAGTAGTTTGTAGCAAAGGAACTTACATTCGCTCTTTAGCTTTTGATTTTGGAAAAGCGCTACATTCTGGCGCTCATTTATCTGCTTTAAGACGTACAAAAATTGGAGATTTTTCTGTTGACGATGCGCTTTCTGTTGAGGAGTTTATTGGTGGACTGAAAGGTTAATATTATTTATTCGTGTTCATTACATATACTTTTACTAAAGTTGCTTAATTCCAGATGTAATAAATGGTTTTAAAGGCAAACTTTTCATAATGTTTATATCTTCTAAAAGCGTGCTTTCGTTTCCTAAAAAAGCCAATATTTGTTCTGGTGGAATCTTTTTAAACATTCTAGTAAACACTTCTTTTCCTGTTAATTTATTGGTCAATAAAACGTCCAATAACGTTTTGTCATACCAATGATATAGTTTTTCTTTTGAAGTTAGTTTTTGATTCGGACTTTTTCCCAATTTCAAATTTTCTACAATTTCTGCAGTATTTTTCTGAATAAACTGAAACGTATATCCACTACTCGCTTTTGTAAATCCACCAGCAGTTCCAATATTTATAATATTTTTCTTCGGACTTTTTTCAAACTTTGCTAAAGACATTGGAATTATTCCAAACTCTTCGTGCAAAATTGAATACTTATCGATTTTTAATTCGTTCTTAATATAATCTTTTAGCTCAAAAATATATTTTTCTTTGTCTAAAACTTTTGGACTAAACAGCGTATATTCTACTAATGCTTCTGTTGAAGAAGTTGGCAAAACATACATAAATGTTGCGCCATTTTCTTGCGAAATTCTAAAATCCATCAATCTACCAACTTCTGATTTGAAAGATGGTTTCTCTGTTTTAATTACCCAACCTTTAAAATGTTGTAATAAAGAGTTTTCTTCGGTAATTTTTGGATTAAAAATAGAAGTAGAATTAAAAATATATTTTGCTGAATAATTTCCGTTTGTTGTTTTTAATTTTGCTGAATTTTCATCAGAATCTATAGCAATAATTTCATCATGTAAAAAAGTAACATTGGTGAAATTCTTAACAAAATCCAATACAAATTTATAAAAATCTAGACCTCGAATCATTTTATAACTGTATTTTCCTAAATCTAATTCTTTAGAAAAATCGGTAGATAAAAATTCTAATCTGTGCCATTTTGCATGAATAATTTCTTCGAAAATTCCAGCTTCTTTTTCCCAAAAACACCAAGTTCTATCGTTGTTGTTTTTTTCGTTTTTATCGACAACTAAAATTTTAGAATTACATAAAGTTGGTTCTTGTAATAATCTGTACAAAAGTGAAAAACCTGCACAACCAGAACCTGCTATGATGTAATCGTACTTCATAAATTTTACAAAAATCGATTATACCAACTGTCTTCAATTGGCATTTCCCAAAAGTTTTCTAAGTCTTCTTTTGTGGTAATTAAGTTGTCGAAAATAATGGTTTTTGCAGTAACTGCTTTGTTTTTTATGAGCTTTTTAAAATCTTTTAACTCTTTATATTGCACATATTCTCCTTGCTTAAAACACACATTCATTTTATCTAATAATTGAACGTCATATTTGGCTTGCAATTCAATAATAAAACCAACAGATTTATCTATATCTTGGGTTGATAATTCCGTTGAAAAAGCATCTGCAACCAAAATTATAAACCGATTATACAAAAACTGAAAACTACATTTAAAGTCTTCATCTTCAGATTTCCAACTTTCAATAAATGTTTGTAATTGAGTTTTTATCTCTTCAATTTCTTGCGGATAAAATTTTCTGCTTGAAGGATAAATCCAAACTTTTGCATCTTCTGGTAATGTGGAATATTCTACAAACATTTTTTGCTTTTTGAAGTACAAATATACGCAAACAAAAAACGCTTTATTAAAAAAATAAAGCGTTTCAAAAATGAATAATCTGTTTTCTTAATTAATAAGCGTTAACAAGTCTTCTTGTGTATTTTGCCCTTTGTCTTTGTTGTACCAAACTTGTAAATTTTGTTTAAAACTGGCATCTAAACTTCCGTGTTTTTCTTTGTAGTCTGCAACCATTTTTGTAGCAAAAGTTGGTCTTGGTCCCCAGGAATTTACCACTTCATTTTTAGAGTTTAACGCAATTAACTTTGGTATAGATTTACCTCCATTTGTTAAAAATTCATTCATTAGTGCTTCATTCTCGTCACGCAAAACAACTTTCAAATTTATATTACTGTTTTCTGATGCTATTTTGTTGATTACAGGCATTGTTTGTGCAGCATCTCCACACCAACTTTCTGTTAAAACCAACCAAGTTTGTTCTTCTGAAAAGCGCTTAACTTTTGCAGCTGTTTCTTCTGATAATTTTATGGTTTTGTCTAAACGCTTCATACGTTTATCATTCAACAAACTATAATTTAATAAACTTTCTGATTGTTCTTTACCAGTTGATTTTCCTTCAGCAACTAAATTTGCAACTAAATCTCTATATTCTTGATACGAAATTGCTTTCTGTAAACTTTCTTCTATTATTTCTTTCATTAAAATGTAATCTAAATTCACATTTTTGACGATAAATTTATCGAAAACTTACCCAATAGATTTTAAGTTTTTAAGCATCGTTTTTGTTATGTTTTCCAAATCAAATTTATGCTCCCAATTCCAATCTTTCCTTGCTTCTGAATCATCTATAGATGAAGGCCAAGAATCTGCAATTTGCTGTCGAAAATCTGGTTTGTACGTAATGTTAAAATCTGGAATGTGTTTCTTAATTGCCTCAGAAACTTCTTTTGGTGTAAAATCTATTCCAGATAAATTATAAGAAGTTCTTATTTTAATATCATCTGCATTTGCTTGCATAATTTGTACAGTCGCATTTAACGCATCTTCCATAAACATCATTGGCAGTCGTGTATTTTCTGATAAAAAACATTCATAAGAACCATTTTCTATCGCTTTAAAGAAAATATCTACAGCATAATCTGTGGTTCCTCCTCCAGGTTTTGTTTTCCAAGAAATAAGTCCTGGATAGCGTAAACTCCTAACATCTACTCCAAATTTTTTATGATAATACTCGCACCAAAATTCACCAGAAATTTTACTAATTCCATAAACTGTACTTGGTTCAATTACTGTTTTTTGTGGCGTATTTTCTTTTGGAGTTGTTGGCCCAAAAACAGCAATAGAACTAGGCCAATAAATTTTCTCGATATATTTTTCCTTAGCTAAATCTAAAACAGCCAACAAAGAATTCATGTTTAAATTCCATGCTTTTTGAGGATGTTGCTCTGCTGTTGCAGATAACATTGCTGCTAATAAATAAACTTGTGTTACTTTGTATTTTTTTATGATTGCTAAAATACCTTCTTTGTCTGTTGCATCCAGAATTTCAAAAGGTCCAGATTGCATCATTTCTGTGCTTCCTTCCCTAATATCTGATGCTACTACAGCATTTTCCCCATAAATTGTTCTTAATTTGTAGGTAAGCTCTGTACCTATTTGGCCACTTGCACCAAGAATTAAAATGGTTTCACTCATTTCGATATGTTCATTTTTTTATCTAAACAAAAGTACTTAATTTTTAATTTCGTAAAGAACAAAAGCAAATATTTAATTATTCATAATTAAACATCGTAGAAAAATAATTCTATGCTTTAACACAAACCAAACACTATCTGTTTTTATTTTTGCTATTTTTACTTTTTAAATTTTGAGCTAAAAAATTGTGAAGCAAATTATTTACATCTTATTAATATTTACTCTATTTAGTTGTATTCCTGACAGAAAAGACGATACTACAACTCTAAAAGATGATAATTCTTCGAAAAATATCTTTGTAAAACATGCTAATTTTGTGACTGTAAAACCAGTTTTCATCAAAGAAATTGAAAATTGGACAGAGTATAGAAACGCAAATTTATTTCTACAAAAATATCAAAACATATCACCAAATGATGCATTAAATAACGCTCTAGAGTTACAGGAATTAACAGCAAATTTAAGAGATAGTATAGATGTAGAAATTTTGAAAAACCCCTCTTTTCAAGCACGTGTAAATGTGTTGCATAATGAAGTTTTACGTCTTTCTGATATGACTTTTATTTCTGCTATAAAAGCAGAAGAAGTGAATACACAAGTAGAAAAAATTGGAACTATTTTTTCTTCCATTAACGATAAAATAAATACAGTTTTTACTCAGAAAAAATTTGAAGACGAGATTGATGTTGATGATTTTTTTATTGGTTTAGATAGTACAAAACTAAATATTGATATCAGAAAACCACCAAAAAAAGAACTTTTAAAGATTGATGCTATTTCGAATTAAAATTTAAAAAACAATAAGTAAAATGAAAAGAATAGTCTCAATTATTGCATTTTCAATTTTTATTATTGGGTGTAATAAACCAATCAAAAACATCACTTTTTCTGAACAAAAGATTAAAAAAACAACAGATTCAATATTAACAAATTGGCATTTATCTGCAACGAATGCAAATTTCGAAAACTACTTTGGAGCAATGCATTCTGTTTCTGTTTTTATTGGAACTGATGCTTCAGAAAACTGGACAAAAAAGCAGTTTGCTAATTTTTCTAAACCATATTTTGATAAAGGAAAAGCTTGGGATTTTAAAACTTTAGAACGAAATATCTACGTGAATAAAACAGGAGATTTTGTTTGGTTTGATGAACTTTTAAATACTTGGATGGGAACTTGCAGGGGTTCTGGAGTTTTAGAAAAAACTAATGAGGATTGGAAAATTAAACATTATGTTTTGTCTGTTGCCATACCAAATGATGCTGTTCAAAAAGTGATTTTAGCGAAACAAAAAAGTGATTCTATTTTTTTGAAGACGTTTGAATAGTTTCCTCAACCACTTTAAAAATCAATTCGTTTTCAAAGCCCTTTCGCATTAAGTAATCAACTAATTTTTTCTTTCTTTTGTATTGATTTGGTTCAGAAATTACAGCATTTCTATTTTCTGTAATTCTATAAATAGTGGCAATATATTCGTCTTCTTTAATTTCTTTTAACGCAGTTTTAATATTGTAAGTAGAAATATCTCTAAATTTTAATTCTCTTACAATACGTTGTTTTCCCCAACTTTTAATTCGGAATTTCCCTCTAGCAAAACTTTGTGCAAAGCGTTCTTCGTTTAAAAAATTATCTTTCATTAAACTCAGCAAAATCATTTCTTTTGCTTCTGGAATTAATTGATAATCGTACATTTTCTGCTCTATCTCTTTATGACATCTATCTTGATAAACACAGTAGTTTTCTAGCTTTCGTTTTATTTCATCAACCGTAAAAGATTTTTTCTTTTTTTCAAACATAAGTTCTAAAATACAAAAAGAGGTTGAAATTAATTAAATTTCAACCTCTTTTAAATTTTAATAGTTATAAATTATTCTGCAATTACAACTTCTTCTTTTTCTAATTGATGTGGCAATTGCCCTTTTATTCTCATCTTAAACTTTGTGATTAAGAAGAATAAAATAGGAACTACAATTAAAGTTAAGAAGGTCGCAATTAGCAATCCATAAATCACTGTTTTTGCTAAAGGCCCCCAAAAAACAACATTATCTCCTCCCATATAAATGTTTGCATCAAACTCGCTAAACAATGTAAAAAAGTTGATGTTTAAACCAATAGCTAATGGAATTAATCCTAAAATTGTGGTAATTGCTGTTAGTAAAACTGGTCTTAAACGTGCTTTTCCTGCTTTTATAACAGATTCGTATAAACTTTCTAACGGTAAATAATCTTGGTCTGAAACACCATCTTTCGCCTTTCTTCTGTCGATTAAAAGTTGAGCGTAATCTAATAAAACAACTCCGTTATTTACTACGATTCCTGCCAGAGAAATAATACCAACCATTGTCATCATAATTACAAAAGGTTCTCCAGTAATTACTAATCCACCAAAAACACCAATAAAACTTAAAAAGATAGCCAACATAATAATTCCTGGTTTTGAAACCGAATTAAATTGGAAAATCAGAATAAAGAAAATTAACATTAATCCTGTGAAAAATGCACCAACTAAAAATGCCATTTGCTTGTTCTGCTCTTCGATTTGACCAGTATAATCTATTTTGATTCCTTTTGGCAAATCTTTAAAGCTTTTCATTGAATTCTGAATTCTCCCAACAACTGCACCAGCATCAGTTTCTCCAGGAGAAAGTGCAGAATAGACAGTAACAACTCTTTTTACATCTTTATGTTTTATGGCGCTAAATCCAGAACTATTGGTTTGAGATGCCACTGCAGAAACTGGAATTTCTTTAATTTTACCAGAAGCTTGATCTCTAAACGTTATTTTCTGATTAAAAACAGCACTTTTATCATATCTATCGTCTTTATTAAAACGAACGTAAATATCATAATCTTCTCCATTTTCTTTATAAATTCCTGCTTTATTTCCAAAAATAGAAGCTCTTAATTGTTGCCCAACTTGACCTGTAGAAACACCTAATTCTCCAGCTTTTTTTCGATCTACCAAAACCTGCATTCCTGGTTTCGATTTGTTAACATCAATTTTTAATTCATCTACTCCAGAAATACTTTGCGTATTTAAATAATCTCGCATTCTTTCTGCTGTAAATATCAATTCTTCATAATCTTCTCCATTCAATTCAATATTAATTGGAGGTCCTGTTGGTGGTCCATTTGCATCTTTTTCTACAGAAATTAAAACTCCAGGATAAATACCAACCAAAGCTTCTTGTACTTTTTGACGCAATAACTCACTATCTTCACCTCTTCTATATTTATATTCACGCATAGAAGCAGTAATTTTACCTTTGTGTGGCATTTCTGCAGAAGAACCTCCATCTGTTTGTGGGTTTCCTGCACCTTCACCAACTTGAGAAACAGTACTTTCTACCATGTAATTATAGTCACCATCTGTGTACATGTCTTGATTTAAAACGCCAAATACTTTTTGTTCAATTTCTTTAGTAATTTGGTTTGTTTTCTCTATATCTGTTCCCTCTGGATATTCTATATAAACAATAATTTGATTGGGTTTGTTATCTGGAAAAAACTCGATTTTTGTTCTTTGCTCTCCAACAGACCAACCAAAGCCCATAAAAGCAACAATTAATAAAACAAAAGTTCCAGTAACTAAAACATAAGGTGTCCAACCAGAGAGCGCCTTTTTTAATTGTCTTTCGTACCAGTTTTCTAACTTAACCAATGAATTTTTTTGAAAGTAATTTGCTGCTTTTCTTAAGTACAGTCTATACACCCACAACATAATTGCAGTAAATAAAATTAAGGTTCCTAAGGCATTGTAATCTCCACCAAAGAAGAATATAAATAGCCCAACTACAGCCATAATTACTGTAATTTTGATGATGTTCTTCAATGGCATGTCTTTATCTTCTATTGTCATAAATTGAGAAACCAATACTGAGTTAAAGAAAATGGCTACAAATAATGACGAACCTAAAACTATTGATAACGTAATTGGCAAAATCACCATAAACTGGCCCATAATTCCAGGCCAAAGACCTAAAGGAATAAATGCTGCTACTGTTGTTGCTGTAGAAATGATAATAGGAAATGCAATTTCTCCAATACCTTTTTTGGCAGCTTCAATTCTGCTCATTCCTTCTTCGTCCATTAAACGATACACATTTTCAACAACTACAATTCCATTATCTACCAGCATTCCAAGTCCCATAATTAGACCAAAAAGTACCATCGTATTTAGGGTATAACCTAATGCACCTAAAATCATTAGAGACATAAACATAGACATTGGTATTGCAAAACCAACGAAAATTGCGTTTTTGAATCCGAGGAAAAACATTAATACAATGACCACTAAAATAACTCCGAAAATGATGTTATTTACCAAATCATCTACTTGACCAATTGTTTTTGGAGATTGATCGTTTGCGATGGTAACATCTAAATCTTGAGGAAAATAATTCTCTTTTGCTTCTGCTACAATTACGCCAATTTTATCTGCAGCAGCAACCATGTTTTCTCCAGATCTTTTCTTTACATCCAACATTACAACAGCATGCCCATCTTCTCTTGCGTAAGTCGTTTTGTCTTTGTCTTTAAAATAAATTTCTGCAACGTCTTTTAAGTAAATTGGATTTCCGTTTTCTGCTTTAATTACAAAATCTCCTAAATCTGATGGTTGATCGATTTCTCCAATAATTCTGATTGTTCTTCTTTGCTGACTTGTAATAAAATTACCAGCAGACATGGTTACATTTCCACGATTTATGGCGTTTGTAATATCATCAAAACTAACTTTTGCAGCCATCATTTTGTAAATATCTACAGCAACTTCTACTTCTTTTTCTTGCGCTCCACGAATATCTACTTTTTTGATTTCTGTTAAATCTTCAATTTCGTCTTGTAAATATTCTCCATATTCTTTTAATTTTGAAACAGGATAATTTCCAGAAATGTTGATGTTTAAAATCGGAATTTCTTCAGACATACTTAACTCAAAAACATTAGGTGTTACTTTTGCACCATTAAATGTTGGCCAATCTTCGCCAGCAGTTTCTTGATCTATTTCGTCTTTTACCTTTTGTTTTGCTTTATCTACTGCAATATTTTCATCAAATTCTACAGTAATTATAGAATAATCTTCTTGAGAAGTAGATGTAATTTCTACAACATTACTTACCGATTTTAATTTGTCTTCTAACGGATTTGTAATCAGCTTTTCAATATCTTCTGCAGTGTTTCCTGGATAAACAGAACTAATATAAATTTTGGTTTCGTTTATCTCTGGAAAATTTTCTCTAGGCATTGTAAAATATGCCGAAACTCCTAAGTAAAGAATTAAAAACATCAAGACATAAATAGTAGTTTTGTTATTTATTGCCCAAGATGAAAGTTTAAATTCTTTATCTACATTTTTATTTTTTTTCGCCATTTTCGTCCTATTTATTAATCACTTTTACAACTTGACCATTATTGACGCTTCTTGCACCTTCCATAATTATTTCTGCATCTGAAGTTAAGTTTTTTGTAACCTCTATCAAGTTTCCTTGCGTTTTTCCTGTTTCTATAATTAATCTTTCTGCAACAGCTTCATTGTTCTCTTT
>Ga0115558_1002079_pt1 | contig 12018 bp, 8 predicted proteins | sample COGITO_mtgs_1104_4_FD_87279 | JGI IMG/M metagenome (GOLD analysis project Ga0115558, IMG submission 87279) | Pelagic marine microbial communities from North Sea - COGITO_mtgs_110426 | ecosystem: Environmental > Aquatic > Marine > Epipelagic | place: Germany:Helgoland, sampling site Kabeltonne... | reverse complement strand
TGGTGATGTAGATGCCGTAAAAGCAATTTTTGTAGAAATAGAAAATAGCTATAAAAATGGGGTTTTATTTGAAAAAGATTCTATTGAACAAATTGTTTGGTATAGTAAAAAAGGACATTATTTAAGGGGAGATTTAAAAGATCCTTGGAACAAAATGGGAAATGTAGAGCTAAAAAATATGAGCTATCAAAAAATTAATACCAATACTGCTAGTACAAATGATGAAAGTTTACAAGCTATTAAAATGTTTCCAAATCCTATTGCACCAGGAAAAATTTTAACTATTGAATCTAAAAAAGATTTAACCTCTTTTTCAGTTGTTATGTATAACATAACTGGACAAAAAATAAATACGTTACGCTTTAATAAAGCCAACAATACTCTAAACCAAATAAAAATACCCGAAAATTTATCGAGTGGAATTTATTTTTATAAAGTTGTTGACAAACAAGGAGTCACTTTTAAAAATGGTAAAATTCAAGTTAAATAAAAAATTCAATAACTTTATTTTTGAATCCCAAGTTTTATTCTTGGGATTTTTTTATTTCTGAAAACATATCAATTGCTTCATTTTTACTACTAATATCCAATTTTTCATAAATATTTCTAATATGATATTTTACAGTATTGATACCTATAAATAACTCCTCACCAATTCTTTTGTTTGTAAATCCTTTTTTAATTAAGAGCAATACATCTACTTCTCTTTCAGATAAATTATAGTCTAATAATAATGATTTTCCAATTTCAGGAGAATCCGTTTCTGAAGTATTTTTTAAAATTTCTATATCATTTAAATACTCATTTATTTCTTTTTTAAATCTATCATTCTCACTTTGTAAAACTTTTATGCGATACGTTATTGCATATGTCAAAATTAGCATTTCAAACAAAGCTCCCAATTTAACTGTGTTTAAAGAGATCGAAAAGATATCTAAACCCCAATTACGATGAAACACGAATATAAATGATGAAAATAAAATAAGAGAATATCCCAAAACAAAGAATCTTGCAAACTTGTATTCTTTAGAAATAATTATTCCTATACACCAATAATGAAACAAAACAAGCATAGAAAAAGTATCTCCAATTGCAATAAAAACAAATCTGCCTGCAGGAATAAATAGCAAATAAAAACATAATGTAATTGAGATTAATACAATTCCAATACTATTACTTTTAGGCAAATAATACTTTATGTTTAAAAATTGATTCGCAAACAATGTACCAGATAAACAGACAAAGAAATGCAGTAAAATTCTATGATAATCTAAATATGAATTAGGAAATATGGAATTAGAAAAACCATCATAATCTAAAAAAATGGTAATAATTAAAATTAAAAAGAAGCCATAAAATAAAAAGGTTTTGTCATTTAAAGAAAAAAAGAAAAAGATATTTACAATCAAAACCATAAGTGCAAAACCATAAAAAATTCCATTAATAAAAAAATGACGTTTTTCTTCTGATTGAATTTTGTTGTAAGTTTTAATTGATAGAGGAAAAAAAACTTCGTAATTAAAATTCGCTTTTAGATAAAAAATATTGCTTTTAGATTCTAAATCATAGTTGATATATAATTGCGAATTATTCAACGTTTCAAAATTGATTTTTGTATCATTTTGATATAAAGTAATATTTCTGATAGTACTTTCAGGAACATCAAAAATGATGTTTTCAGTGGTTGGTTTTTCTTCTAAAATTACTTTAAACCAATACGTTCCATTTTTAAAACCAATATTTGGGCTTTCTAAATTTTTAAAATTTTTTTCTGATATCGTTTGTAACGTTTCTGCCTTCCCTAAATCTTCAGCATAAGAAATTGAAAAATCCAATTTTTCTGATTCTTCTGACATTGAGCATGAACTCAATACTAAAACAATACTTAAATAAAAGAAGTAAAAAAAAGATTTTTTCAAATTGAGGTTTAAAGTGGTTATCAAATGTATGAAACACTATCTCATATAGTGTTCTCTTTTTAGAATTATTTTAGAAAATAAAAGTTGATTTTCACTGAAAAACCTATTAAAATCAAACTAAATAAAGAAAACCACCCATTTTAGGTGGGACGTTTTCCGTCAATAAAACAGATTTTTGTATATAAATTAAGAACACTGAAGTTCTCTTTAAATTTAATTACAATGAAAATAAAATTACTTGCCACATTTATGATTTCCTTATTCTTTTCTCAAATGGGAAATGCCATGTTGAACAATGATCAGATAAGTGATGATGCTTGGAGTAAAAGTTTTAAAAGAACTTTTAAAAATGGAAAAAAATTAGTTTATAAAAACGGATTCAAAAAAACCACGCTAAATAACAAACTATTTAAGAAAAATACAGATGATATTTCTATCACTTTCAGCGATTTTTCATCACATTTATTGCCTGGCTTAACCAGAACTGCTATTCAACTTGTTGATTCTTACACTATGGATATTGGTCAAAATAATTCTGGCGTTAAAGAAACTTGGGTGTTTGCAGATCCACAAACCACAAATATGCAAACAGTTACTTTAGATCAAATGGAAGCAGAAGGTACAGCTATAGAAGATTCATTTGGTCAAGGCACGCACGTTATGTATTCTAAAGAGCACGATTTTTATGAACTATTTGATCTGCAAGATGATGTAGATTTATTGTTTGTAGGTTCTACTGTAGAAGAAAATGGCTTTGTTACACAAAACGATTATTACCAATCTAGAAGTCCTGTTCCTTTAGAGTTAGGTTTAACGTTTTCTTCTGTAGTTGATTTTGAGGATGAAGATAATACTGGTTATAAAATAGAATATACAGACACCTATGAAGTTGTTGGACAAGGAACTTTAAAAACGTATGATGATGGTGATGCAGAAGCATTAAAAATGATCTACAAAGAAGAAACCAGAGAATACCAAAATGACGTAGAAACATCTTACAGTGTAAGATATGAAGTTATTTTTTACAGTAAAAAAGGACATTATATTATTGGAGATATTCCAAATCCAAATGTAGAAGGTGAAGTAGTTTTAGAAGGTTTAAAATATCAAAAAATAGCACAAAAAACAGCTTCTGTAATTGAAGAAAACAATGTTTTTACAAAATTATTTCCAAATCCTGTAAAGGCAAATGAAGTTTTACATTTTGAATCTAAAATTTCTTTACAAAATCACACTGTTGATCTATTTAACATTTTAGGAAAAAAGATAAATACGTTATCACTTTCAGAAAGAAACAACAATAAATATGAAAGTACAATTTCAGCAAATATTGCTAATGGACTATATTTTTATAATATAAAAAATAAAGAAGGAGTTGTAGTTGCTAATGGAAAAGTTCAAATCAAATAAAACAGCTTTCTTTCTGTAGAAACATAAAGGATGCTTTTTTCCAAAGCATCCTTTGTTAATCAAATTCAGCTTTTATTTAAAAATTTAAAAATGAAAATACCTCTTTGGCTTATTTCTGGGATTTTATACGGTTTGTCTTGGCCAATTTTTGAAGGTTTAAATCTTTCTTTTTTAGCTTGGTTTGCTTTTGTTCCTTTGTTTATTTATATAGATAAAAATCAAACCGAATTTTTTAAAAGCATGTTGGGCTGCTATGCAGCTATGTTTATTTTTGGCTGTTTTTCTGCTGGATGGCTATTCAACTTCCCGCAAGCAAAATGGCAAGTTGCTATAATCTTTTTTTTGGAGGAACTTTGGTTTTTTATTCCCTTTTTAGTTTTCTATCCCATTCAAAGAAAACTAGGATTTGATAAATCGCTCTGGCTTTTTCCTTTCATTTCGATGATTTGGGAATGGATGTATTTATCATTAGAATTTACAATGGGCACACACTTATCTGCCTATTCGCAAAGTAATAACATTTGGCTAATTCAATTTGTAGATATTACTGGAATGTGGGGAATTTCGTTTTGGTTACTACTTTTTAATGTGCTTATTTTTAAAGCATACAAAGCTGGAAATTATCAACTAAAAAGTAGTTTTTTCTATAAAAGAATAGCAATAATTACGCTCTTTATGTTAGGAATACCATTATTATATAGCGGTTTTTCTTATTTTAAATATAAGGATTCAAAAACGGATGCTATTCAAGTTGCCATTGTTCCAACAAATTATTCTGCTCGTTTTTTAAACAACACAAACAATAGTTTTCGTTTGGTGGAAGAAACATTGCATAGAACAGATGCGTTTTTCTACAACAATCCTGAAAAATCAAAAAATATCGATTTATATATTTGGCCAGAAACAGGTTTACCATTTACAATGCAACAAAGTAACCTGCAAAAATTATTACAGGAAGCTGTTACAGATTGGAAAGCCAATCTTTTGACTGGTGTAAAAGGTGTTTCTGATTCTATTAATATTGATGATAAAAGAAATTATGTTTCTGGCGTATTGTTTTCAAACTCATCAAATCAACTTGAATATCATCATAAAACTCAATTAACACCTGGGCAAGAAGCTATTCCTTATCACTCATTTTTACATAAAATTATTCCTAATTTTCCAATTGAAGAAAATGATATTCGCTATTTCAAAAAAGGAGAAAGTTCAACACCATTATTGCTGAAAACAAAGAAAAATAAAGAGTTTAATATTGGGATTTCGCTTTGTTTTGAACAATGGTATCCAAATCATTGGGCTAAACTTTCGAAAAACGGAGCAAATTTTTATGCACATTTAGCGGCTGAAGGTTGGTATGGGCAAGTTGGTTTTATGACTTTTATGAACAATGTAACCCGAATGCGAAGTATAGAAAATAGAAAATTTACTGCTCGAGCTGCAAATATTGGTAAATCTGGAAGTATTGATTTACTTGGCAATATCATTAAAAATTCAAGCAAAAAACGATTACAAATTATTACAACTACTTTAAAACCAAATCAAATAGTTACATTTTATGCTAAAAATCCGAATTGGTTTCCAATTTGGGGATTAATTGTTTTTACGGTTTTTATTTTATTTCAACTTTACCAAAATACGTTTCAAAAATCTTTAAAAGTATTATAAATCAATTACGATTTTGAAAACCATATAACTTGATTTTTAAATCTTGAGTTTCTTAAAAAACAAATTTGCTGATAATTTGCTAACTTTAGCAATATCAATCCAAAATTTATAAATTATGAAACTAGGTGCATTTTCTATCAGTTTGAGTGTAAAAGACATTCACAAATCAAAAAAATTTTATGAGCAATTGGGTTTTACTGTTTTTGCAGGACAAATTGAAAACAACTACTTGATTTTAAAAAATGGCAATTCCTTAATTGGTGTTTTTCAAGGAATGTTTGAAGGAAATCTACTCACTTTTAATCCTGGCTGGGATGAAAACGCAAATCAATTAAACGATTTTGATGATATAAGAACAATACAAAAACATTTATTAGAAAATGATATTGTTTTAGAACGAAAAGCAGATAAAACTACATCTGGGCCAGCAAGTTTGGTAATAAAAGATCCTGATGGAAATGTGATTTTGTTAGATCAACATGTATAAAAGTCAAAAGCTTATTAAACTTTCAACTGTCGTAAATTAGCCAAGTTATAAATTCAAAAAAGAATGCAATAAATGAAAGGTAAAACAGCATTAATAACAGGTGGCGCATCTGGAATTGGCAAAATTATGAGTCGTTTATTTTTAGAGCGAAATGCCAAAGTAATTATATGGGACATAAATGAAAAAAAAATTACAGAAACTATTGCTGAATTTTCTCAAACAGGAAATATTACAGGATATACCATTGATGTCTCAGATATAAATCAAATTAAAGAAACTGCCAAAAAAGTAAAACAAGAAATTGGTGTTGTTGATATATTGATAAATAACGCTGGCATAGTTGCTGGAAAATATTTTCACGAACATACAACATCAGAGATTTTGAAAACAATGGAAATTAATGCAAACGCGCCAATGTATATTTCACAAGAATTTTTAAAAGAGATGATGCATCAAAATTCTGGACACATTTGCAATATTGCTTCTTCTGGCGGATTAATTTCTAACCCAAAAATGTCTGTTTATGCTGCCAGTAAATGGTCTTTAATTGGTTGGTCTGATAGTTTGCGAATAGAAATGAAACAATTAAAGAAGAACATTAATATCACAACTATTTTACCATATTACATAAATACAGGAATGTTTGATGGTGTACAATCTAAAATTCCGATTCTTGAACCTGAAGCAACTGCGCTTACCATTATTAAAGCCATCGAAAAAAAGAAAAGATTAATAACCATTCCTGGCTACATTTATAGAGTCACCAGAATAAGTCAAGGTTTATTATCTATTAATGTATTTGATTGGTTTACAGGAAAAGTGTTAGGTATTTATAAAACTATGGAACATTTTACAGGTCATAAAAAGAAATAAAATGATTAAACACTATATTAAATATTCAATATTTCTACTTTTCATTTTTTTATCATATAGTTGCGCTTCCAAAAAAATAAAAAAGACATTTCTTATCTCAAAAATTCTGTTGCTTTGGCAGAAAATTTACCAAAACTTAATGTTTTTAAAACACAAAAATCAGAAAATAATCCTGTTGTAATATTTATTCATGGTGGTTATTGGAAAGAAGGCAATAAAGATATTTATGGATTTCTAGGCAGAAATTTTGCTAAAAAAGATGTGGTAACTGTAATACCAAATTACACATTAAGTCCTAATGGAAATTATGATACAATGGCTAAAGAAGTTGCAGCAGCTATTGAATGGACTTATAAAAATATTGAAAAACACAACGGAAATCCAAACCAAATATTTTTGATGGGACATTCTGCTGGCGGACATTTGATTACTTTAGTGGGTACAAATCCTAAATATTTAGAAAGTACAGATATTATAAATGGCATTATTTTAAATGATGCAGCAGGTTTAGATATGAATTCTTATTTAGAGAAATATTCACCAACAGGAAAATATAATTATGATGTAACTTGGACAAAAAATCCAGAAAACTGGAAAGATGCATCACCAATTTATCATGTATCAGAAAAAACACCTCCAATTTTAATGATGACTGGCACCAAAACATATCCTTCAATTCTAACTCAAAATAAAGCTTTTGTTGAAAAACTAAATGAATATCAGCCCAATGTAAAAATAGATTATCAATCTAAAAAACACATTCCAATGATGAGCCAGTTTTTCTTTTGCTCAAATGAAAATTATGATAAAATCATTAATTTTATTAAGATTTATAAATAGAAATTAATTGAAATTATTTTTCATTAATTACCTTGCATCAAAATCAAGAAATGCCACAAAATCCTGAATTAGAACTTGCGCTTCAATTTATTCAAAATACAGATAGAAATTTATTTCTAACAGGAAAAGCAGGTACAGGAAAAACAACTTTTTTACATCAAATTAAAAACGAATCGTTAAAAAGAATGGTTATTGTGGCACCAACTGGTGTTGCAGCTATAAATGCAAAAGGTGTAACTATTCATTCTTTTTTTCAAATGCCTTTTGGTCCTATTTTACCAAATCAATCATTAACGAGTAATAATCCTCAGCGAAAATTTAGCAAAACAAAAATCGATATTATTCGATCTCTAGATTTAGTAGTTATTGATGAAATTTCGATGGTGAGAGCAGATTTGCTAGACGGAATTGATCAAGTTTTGCGACGTTATAAAGACAGAAACAAAGTTTTTGGTGGTGCACAAATGCTCTTTATTGGAGATTTACAACAATTAGCACCTGTTGTAAAACCAAACGAATGGAATTTACTGAGAAATCATTACGAAACCATGTATTTTTTTAGCAGTAAAAGTTTCCAAGAGGCGCAAATGGTTTCTATTGAATTGAAGCATATTTACAGACAAGAAAATCCAGAATTTATTTCTATTTTAAACGAAATTAGAAACGATACACTTTCTGCAACCTCTGCAGAAATTTTAAACAAAAGGTACAATCCTACATTTGTTCCAAAAGAGAATGATGGTTACATCACCTTAACCACTCACAATCGAAGAGCACAAAGCATTAACAATTCTGCTTTGCAAGAATTAGACAAACATCCTTATTATTTTGATGCCACAATCAACGGAAAATTTTCTGAAAGTGCGTATCCAAATCACGAAAGACTAGAACTAAAAGTTGGTGCACAAGTCATGTTTATTAAAAATGACTCGTCTCCAGAAAAAAGATATTTTAATGGGAAAATTGGGAAAATTATTTTTATTGAAGATGATGTAGTCGCAGTAAAATGTCCAAATGATGATTACCATATTGAAACTTCTTTCGAAACTTGGGAAAACATCAACTATTCTTTAGATGAAGAAACCAAGGAAATTAAGGAAGATTTGGCAGGTTCTTTTGCTCAAATTCCATTGCGTTTGGCTTGGGCAATCACCATTCATAAAAGTCAAGGTTTAACGTTTGAAAAAGCAATTATTGATGCAGAAGCCTCTTTTGCACATGGACAAACGTATGTTGCTTTAAGCAGGTGTACTTCTTTAGAAGGTATTGTTCTAAAATCGAAAATTACAAGTAATGCTATTATAAACGATGCTACAATTGATGTTTTTAATCAGAATGTGGCAGAAAATCATCCAGATGAAGATGTTTTATTAGCTTCAGAAAAACAATATCAATTGAATTTGATTTCAGAATTATTTGATTTCAATTCGTTTTTATACCCAATAAATAGATTGATTGATATTTTTTACAAGAATCAAACTTCATTAAAAGGAGAAATTATTGAACATTTAGTAACTATAAAAGATAACGGAATCGTAAATCTTTTAAAAGTTGCAAACGGATTTAAAAATCAGTTAAAACAAATTGATGAAGGTGTTTTAGCCGAAAATAGTTCCACGATTCAAGAACGATTTAAAAAAGCAGTTCATTATTTTAATGAAGAAACAAAGGCAAATATTCAGAAAGAAATAGATGCAATTTCTTTTTCTACAGATAACAAAACAGTAAAAAAAGATCTTGAGAAGCAATTTGAAAAACTACAAGAGTTAACGTCTATAAAGCTATTTTGTTTTGATAAATTAAAAGATGGTTTTAAAACGCAGTCCTATTTACAGATAAGAGCAAACGCAGTTTTACAAGATGTTTCTCCTAAAAAGAAGAAAAAAAGTGTGAAGAAAGATCCGCTTTTGGCGATTCAATTGCGTGATTTAAGAACTTCTATTTATGAAGCAGAAAATATTCCTGCGTTTCAAGTTTTTACTCAAGAAACGTTGTATGAATTGTGTGAAGTTTTACCTAGAAATTCAAAAGAATTATTGAAGGTTAAAGGAATGGGTAAAATTCGTGTGGCAAAATATGGCGAAGAAATTCTTGAAGTGATTGAAAAACATTGTGTAGAAAATGGAATTAATCATCAAAATAAACAAAAGCGAGAAGACAAAAAACCAACCAAAGAAATCACATTCGAATTGTTTAAAAAAGGATTATCTGTAAAAGAAATAGCAAAAGAGCGTAGTTTAACTTCTGGAACAATAGAAAGTCATTTAGCTAGTTTTATTTCTTCTGGAGAAATTAATATTTTAGATTTGATTTCCAAAGAAAAATATAAAAAACTACAAAAAACAATTGAAGAAACAGAGTTTAAAAACTTAACAGAACTCAAAGAAAAAGCGAGCAACACTTTTTCTTATATGGATTTAAGAATGGCATTGCTCGCTGTGGAATTTGAAAAATCTTCCTTATAAAAAATTATTCTATCGCTTTCTTAGTCAAATGAAATTCTTCATATTGCTTTAGTAAATTCATAAAAGCAGTAATTAAATCTTGAGTTTCTAGCAACAAACTAAAATATAAGGTTGTGTTTTTTGGACTAGTTTCGTCTGTTCTAATTCTATCTACTTGTTTTTGAATAGATTCAGACACATATTGTAATAATTCTTGCTTTTCTTCTAGTAAATGTGGCAAATTATCAAAATCTTTATCCGAAAAAATCTTACTTATTTTATTTAACAATTTATCTAAAACTTGTTCTATTTCTTTTAAATCTTTAAGCTGACCTTTCTTTAAATTCTTATGATTGTTATTTACATGCTTGTACGTTGCACGAGAAATATAACTTATAGATTGCGCGATATCTTGCAAATAACCTAAGGTTAAAATATAAAAACGACTCGCTTCTACAGAAGAAGCATCTAAAGATTTAATGTAGTAATAAACACCATCTTTCAGCTCGTCTATTTCGTTGTTTAGTTTATCTACGTGTTTGTCTGTTTTACGTAATTTATTGATATCGTAATTTATTAAGTCATTCATAACGTTACTGTAGAGCTTGTTAACTCTTTTAGAAACCTCTGCAATATGACTAGAACTTTCGGAAATTACTCCGTTTACGTTTATTAATTCTTCACGTTCAGTAAAACGTTGTTTTTTCTCTTCTTTCGATTTTTTTGAATGTTGAATCGTTGTTCTTGTAATCATAACCACAACCAACAATAATAAAACAGGAATCATTACAGATGCATTCCAACTGATTAAAAAAGCAATAATTCCAGCTGCCATAAAAGCAATAATTGCGGTTAAAAACCAACCACCAATTACATTAATTATACCTGCAACTCTATACACTGCACTTTCTCTTCCCCAAGCTCTATCTGCCAATGAAGTTCCCATAGCAACCATAAAAGTTACGTAAGTTGTAGATAATGGTAATTTCATTGAAGTTGCAATAGAAATTAAGACACTCGCCATAATTAGGTTTACAGAAGCTCTTACTAAATCGAAAGCCGGCATTTCGTATTCTTTATTTTTTGCCAACATTATAACAGGTTTTTCAAACTTAGAATTTACAAATTCTTGTGTTTTAGATGGAATTATATAGTTGAAGCCCTGATTGATAATCATAGAAAAACGCACTACAACTCTCGATAAATTATTTGGTTTAAACTTCTCATGCCCTTCTCCTTGACGAGAAAGATTTATCCCTGTTTCAATAACGCTTCTTGCTTTTTTAGATGTCCACAATGTTATTACCATTATTAAACCTGCCAATAATAATAACCACGTATTTGAGGGTACTTTTTTTGCTAAAGAACCCATAGCAAATGCATCTGGTGCAACACCAGAAACAGACCAAACTTCGTAAGAATTTAAAGCTGCAATTGGTACTCCAATAAAGTTAACCAAATCGTTTCCTGCAAAAGCCATTGCCAGAGAAAATGTACCAACACCTATAATTAATTTTAGAATATTTATCTTGAAAAGTTGAATTAGTAAAAATGAAATAAATGTCCAAGCTAGAAATCCTCCACCAATAATATAAAGCGGATTCCCATCAATAATCCAACTTAAACTCTCGTAAAAAGCTGTTCCTTTTAATCCTTTTATAATGATAAAATAAGTAATAGAAGTTAGCGCAAAACCTCCAAATAATGCGTTAATATACATTGGTCTCTTATCAAAATTGAAAGAAAATATTAATCTAGAAAGATATTGTACAATTGCACCAACTGTAAAGGCAATTAAAACAGAGGCGACAATACCTACAATAATTTCTGTAGCAGTTTCATTATTAATATAATTCCAGATTGCAGTTACAGATTCAGCATCGTTTGCACTAATTTTTATTAAAGCAATCGCAACAGAAGCACCCAACAACTCAAAAACAATAGAAACTGTTGTAGAAGTTGGCATTCCTAAAGAATTAAAGACATCTAAAAGCAAAATATCTGTAATCATAACCGCCATAAAAATGTACATAATCTCTTCAAACATAAACATGTTTGGATTAAAGATTCCTTTTCTGGCAACTTCCATCATTCCACTGGAAGTAATTGCGCCAAAAAAGACACCTACACTAGCAATAATCATTATAGATTTTATAGGAATTGCTTTAGAACCAATCGCGGAATTTAAAAAGTTAACAGCGTCATTACTAACACCAACTACTAAATCTAAAATTGCTAATGCTGCTAAAGCTACCAGCATTAATATATATGGATCTCCCATTTTTATTTTTTAATCAATCTCACAAAAGTAATCATCAACAAAAACTCTTGTGTTACTTTAATGTTATTATTTCTGGTTTTAAAAATACGGTAATTT
>Ga0115558_1002073_pt1 | contig 12029 bp, 12 predicted proteins | sample COGITO_mtgs_1104_4_FD_87279 | JGI IMG/M metagenome (GOLD analysis project Ga0115558, IMG submission 87279) | Pelagic marine microbial communities from North Sea - COGITO_mtgs_110426 | ecosystem: Environmental > Aquatic > Marine > Epipelagic | place: Germany:Helgoland, sampling site Kabeltonne... | reverse complement strand
TTTAGTCTTCTAAAAGCTCCTGAGTGGATTATACGATCACGATCTCTTTGGTAGGCTGATCGATGTCCACTATTATCTTCTTTAAAAAGTCTTCCCCGTGAGTTACTTGGGATTACCGCGTAGCTAGAATGCAAATCACACCTCCACCCTTGCAAAAAAATCTAAAAGTTATATGTATCCTACTATAGTGGAAATTATTCGGGTCTTAAAGATGGAATTGAAACTGCCGCCAAAAGTGACAGATAGAGCATTCACAAGAATTTTAGAACTTTCTGAATCAAAATGTTTAAGAATCGCAGTAGAAGGCGGTGGGTGCTCAGGATTTCAATACGATATAAGATTAGAGCAAAAAGAATCCGCGGAAGATATAGTGTTCAACAAAAATGGTGCTAAGGTTGTAATTGACCCGATTTCACTAGAATTTTTAGCCGGAGCTACGATCGATTTTAGTGAAGAATTAATCGGTGCTAAATTCACTATAGAAAACCCAAATGCAACTTCGTCATGTGGTTGCGGCACTAGCTTTTCTGTTTAAATCCAACTCTCGTATTAATAATCGCCAATAGATAAAAATCGCCAATGGATAAAAAAAATTGAAGATTGCTAGCTATAATGTTAACGGAATTAAAGCCCGAATAACGACTTTATTAGGTTGGCTAAAAGACTCAAAGCCCGACGTGGTAGTTTTACAGGAAATAAAAACTACTGACGAAACTTTTCCTCAGACAGAGATTGAAGAGCTTGGTTATAACATCATAACTCACGGACAGAAAAGTTTTAATGGAGTTGCACTTTTATCATTATACCCGATTGAGGAGCCACAATTTGGCCTTAAGGGCAACCCAGACGACACTCAGTGTCGTTGGATTGAAGCTAATATTAACACCTTAAAGATCTGTGGGTTGTATTTGCCAAATGGAAATCCATCTCCTGGACCTAAATTTGACTACAAACTAGAATGGATGGATAGGTTTTATCAAAGGGCCAAAGAAATCATAAAATCAGAACAAAGTGCGGTTATGCTAGGGGACTATAATGTTATTCCACAAGAGGAGGATGCAGCAAATCCAGAGGCCTGGTTGGATGATGCACTATTTGATTCTCAAAGCAGAAACCAGTTTTGGCGCATTTTAAATTTAGGGTTCACTGACGCATTAAGAGTATTGCACCCCAACGACAGCTTATTTACTTTTTGGGATTACCAAAAAGGATCTTGGCAAAAAAACAACGGTATAAGAATTGATCACATTTTATTAAGCCCCTCTGCAGCCGATTTATTAGAATCTTGTGATGTGGATAACTATCTCCGTGGGGAAGAAAAACCTTCTGATCATGCACCTATTTGGATAGAATTATCTATGCCTGGTCATCTTGGAAAATTGTAGCTGTAAAGCCAATCCAACTGTGATAACAAGAAATTCGGAGCAACACTAGAAATTAACTTTAACCCCAGGTGACTGCTAAATCTAACTGGCCCCCTTGTTAAATGGTACAGTTTGGCATTACGCAAAGATGCTTTTTGAACCTTTACAACTCTATCTCTTCGATTCTTGCTATACTCGTCCAATGCCTTCGGAATCGGTATTCCCAAGTTAGGAGAAAGAAAATAACCAAGCGATAGTGCGTCCTCCAATGCTTGGTTTGCTCCTTGCGCAAGGTAAGGAAGCATTGGATGACAGGCGTCGCCAAGGAGAGCGACAGTCCCCAAATTCCATCGCGTAGGATTATTATGTCCAAAAAGGCCCCATTTATGAACTGAACCAATCTCATTTAAGAGCTTATCAATGCCCTTAAAATTTTTAAAATTTTGTACAAGTTCAGAAATATCTGCTGGCACAGACCAGCCTTCAGAACTCCACTGAGGCACATCTTGACAAAACACCATATTCAGGAGCGATCGCGAAAGCAGTGGGTATAAAACAATATGTCGCCCAGGCCCAAGAAAAATTTTGACTTCAGGTATACAAAAATCACGTTCCACTTTTTCAAGTGGAACAGTAGTTCTATATGCTACCTGCCCCAAAAACCTAGGTTTAGAGACCTTAAAAAAAGATTCTCGCGAATTAGAATGAACTCCATCAGCCCCAATAGCAACGTCAAATTCAAAATTCCGCTTGTTCACACAGATTATGGATCTATTTTCATCAGTGGACTCAATCACAGCAACATTGCCAAAATTAAACTCAACTCCAAGGTCAACCGCCGTATCATAAAGTATCTTAATTAAATCTGATCTATGGATTTGTAAAAAATTAGCCTGGTATCTTTTGAAAGCTGAACCACCAAGTTTAATCTCCGATATTTGCTTATTATTTTGCCCGTTTATCAGAACAATTCTTTCAGGGCTGTAAGCAAAATGATTAATTTGAGCCTTCACTCCTAATTTATTTAGCGCTCTGAGACCATTTGGACTCAATTGAACTCCGGCACCAAAAGTAGAAATGGTGCGTGACTGTTCAAATACTGTGACCTGATGACCAATTTTCTTTAATGATATTGAAAGTGATAATCCACCAATACCACCTCCCAGTATTCCAATTTTTAAATAGCTACCTGACATCTAGCGATATTACGATCTATTTGAAATCTAATCCTACGCTCTTATAAAAGCATTATTATTCTTCTCTATGAACCCTCTCTTTTCGTTCATGGCGTTCCTGTGCTTCCAGACTCAGTGTGGCAATTGGCCTTGCGTCGAGGCGCTTTAGAGAAATTGGCTCCCCTGTTTCTTCACAGTAACCGTACGATCCATCAGCAATTCTTCTAATTGCAGCATCAATTTTGGTAATCAATTTTCTTTGTCGATCTCGAGTTCGCAATTCGAGGGCTCTATCAGTCTCTTCAGATGCCCTATCTGCAGAATCTGGTATATTTCGCGTATCCTGCTGCATACCCTCAATTGTTCCCTTACTTTCTTCAAGTATAGAGTTTTTCCAGTCAAGTAACTTAGCTTTGAAGTATTCAATCTGGGAATCGTTCATAAATGTTTCGTTATCATTTGGACTATAGCTTAGTTTCATCGTTTCATTGCTCATAATTGGAATCAAATTACCATGTTGGAATAAATATCTTGTCGATAACCGCAATTATCAAGTTTGTCACTACTAAGATTCAGATCTTGAATAAAACATAAAGATTTAATAAGTCTAATATGTAATGAAAGGACAGCAAATGAACTTTGATAGTACTGCGGAATATATAGCTACTTCAGATTTAAGTATAGCCGTAAATGCGGCTATCACCCTTGAAAAGCCCCTTCTTATCAAAGGTGAACCAGGAACAGGAAAAACAGAATTAGCAAGGCAAGTCGCAAACAGCCTGTCTGTCCCAATTATAGAATGGAACATAAAATCTACAACTCGAGCGCAACAAGGTTTGTATGAATACGACGCGGTAAGTAGACTGAGAGATAGTCAGCTAGGCAATGCTGATATCGATAATGTTACGAACTATATAAAAAAGGGCAAACTTTGGGAGGCCTTCATAGCCGATTCAAAAGTCGTGTTGTTAATAGATGAAATCGATAAAGCCGATATAGAATTTCCAAATGACCTTTTGCACGAGTTAGACAAAATGGAGTTTCATGTATATGAAACTGGTCAACAGGTGACAGCGAAACATAGACCTATCATCATCATAACTTCTAATAACGAAAAAGAGTTGCCGGATGCATTCCTTCGACGGTGCTTCTTTCACTATATTCGCTTTCCTGACCAAAGTACCTTGGAAAAAATAGTGGCAATACATTTTCCTAATATAAAAAAGAGTTTACTTGATCGCGCCCTAACCCAATTCTTTGAAATTAGAGAAACGCCTGGTTTAAAGAAAAAGCCCTCAACATCTGAAGTTCTCGATTGGCTAAAACTATTACTGGCTGATGACATTAATCCAAGCGAACTAAGGAGCGATCCAAAAAATATTTTGCCTAAATTACACGGAGCATTACTTAAAAATGAACAAGATGTTCAACTCTTTGAGCGAATAGCTTTTATGGCTCGTAGATAGCCCCTATAGTCACAGGATTGGAATCTTAATGGTTTTACCCATCGCATTCATAATTGGAGCACTGTTTGGCTCGTTAAAAGCAAAGAAACGGAATGGGAATAAATTTGATATACTTCATTATAGCGCCACCTATGGAATAGCTTTTGTATTGTTAGCTTTAGTCTTAACAATATTATTTCGGCGTTTTGGGCTCTTGTAACAATGTTTTTGAGATTTTTTTATGAATTAAAACGGTGCAAAATACCAGTTTCTCTCAGAGAGTTTTTGACCTTTTTAGATACACTTCAGCACGGCTTGGCTGAATTTGACATAGAATCATTCTACTTTTTAGCTCGAACTAGTCTTATTAAACATGAAAAAAACATAGATAAATTTGATCAAGTTTTTGCCTCTATATTCAGTGGGGCACAAGACATAAGCCTAGACGACCTGTTTAATTCTAAAGACATTCCAAATGATTGGATCAAAAAACTTGCTGAGAAGATTCTATCCCAGGAAGAAAAGGAGAGAATTGAAACTTTAGGCGGTTTTGAAGAACTGATGGAAACTTTAAAGAGACGCCTTAAAGAACAAAAAAAACGTCATCAAGGAGGAAATAAATGGGTTGGAACAGCAGGAACATCTCCATTTGGTGCCTATGGTTATAATCCTGAGGGTGTCAGAATTGGACAAGACCAAAGTAGACACCAAAGAGCTGTGAAAGTTTGGGATAAAAGAGATTTTAAAGACTTTGATGATAATACGGATCTTGGATCCCGAGGAATGAAAATAGCTTTAAAGCGGCTTAGGCTTTGGGCACGAGATAGTGCTGTGGAAGAATTAGACCTCGAACAAACTATTTCAGCAACAGCCCAAAGTGGATATTTGGATGTAAAAATGCGCCCTGAAAAATTGAATGCTGTAAAAGTAATTATATTTTTTGATATTGGTGGATCTATGGATCCACATATATCAAAAATTCAGGAGCTCTTTTCAGCCGCGAAGACAGCCTTTAAGCACATGGAGCACTATTACTTTCACAACTGTCTCTACGAGGGTGTCTGGACAGAAAATATTCGGAGATGGACAGATCAAACCCCAACTCATCAGCTTTTACGGACTTATGGAGCCGACTATAAATGTATCTTTGTTGGAGACGCAGCAATGAGTCCCTACGAAATAGAAATGCCAGGCGGTGCAAACGAGCATTACAATAGAGAGTCAGGTCGATCCTGGTTAGAAAAGGCGTTGAACCAATGGCCTAAACACCTTTGGATTAATCCTATTCCAAAAGAGTACTGGGGACACAGCCAATCTACTCAAATAATAAATGAAATTTTTGAAAATAAAATGGTTCCTCTATCTATGAAAGGTTTAGATTCTGGAATGAAGCTTCTAACCTAATTGGATTGAGACATGATCAAAATTCTTCTGTTGTTCCTTGCGCCACTGCTTCTGGGCACGATAACTAGCCGTAACTCAATAAAACGCAACAACAACAGACTTCATCGTGAGTCAACAAATCTTGCAGAACCAATATTAAAGGCGCTTACGAACCGCATAGCCAAAAGTCTAGGCTTAGACGAGATTCCTATTTCTATTCATGAGGTCAAAACGTTTAATGGGCTTGCGACATCAGATGGAAAAATATTTCTGACACGAGGGGCACTTGACGCTTTCTATAAAGGGGACGTAACTGCAGAAGAACTTTCAAGTATTATAGCTCATGAGCTTGGCCATGTCGCGTTAGGTCACTCGAAACGCCGAATGATAGATTTTTCGATGCAAAATGCTTTGAGGATTATATTGAGTTTAACTATTGGTCGACTGATTCCAGCAATTGGAACTTATATCGCAAGCTTTCTTACAAGCCTTGTTGCAGCAAAGCTTTCACGAAATGATGAATATGAGGCGGATGCATACGCCGCAGCCATTTTGGCTAAATCTGGAATCGGCACTGATGCTCAAATCAGCCTTTTAAGAAAGCTTGATTTTCTAGCAAAGGGTGGTGGAACAATGCCACAATGGCTTATGAGCCATCCTAAAACAAAGGACAGGATTATAGCGATTGAAAAATTAACAAGAGGTTGGAAATCATCTAACTAACCACCAATACATTTTGCAAGTCTTGAAAGACCATGCTTTTTTAAAAATGACTTTTTTGAAGTTAGAGCTGACTGGACTTTTTTTCTATTTAAATCAAACACTCGATCAACAAAGCTATTAATTAATTCAGGTTCTTGTGTAAATAATTCCCAAAGAAAACTATCTATACTTTTCCTTATTAATCCATACTCTGACAAAATCCTCTCTGGAAAATCTTTTAGGTTATTTGTAAGTAATACTTCAGCTTTGCCCACTAAAGCGGCCGCAAGTACATGCCTATCATCAGCATCGGGCAAAAATAGAGTATCTTCTAGAGCTCTATCGCGAGGTACTAAAGAATTCCTCCATTTATCCTTAATTAAAAGTATTTCAATTTTAATTGCTTCCGAGTCTTGTTCACTACTTTTAGAAGCAACAAATTGCCATTCTTCAAATATTTTGTCAGACCATAGAGGTATGAATAAATCTGCACTCGCGGCTTCAAGAAGAATTTGCCGTACAGATCCTGGAACTAGTGCACAAGTATCAAGAAGTACGTACATTGAAACAGCACTCTGTCATGAAAAATAACTTATTCGACCAGTTTCAAGACTGGCATTAATTAACCATTCTAGAATAAAGTCACTCACCGAAGTCATAGAGATAATAAATGCTTCAGTCTCGTTAAAGCTCCATATCGCAACCGCTACATTTGCTATCCGAGTCCGTCGTAATACACCTTTTCCAAAAGCTTTAGGACTAAGATTTGCGGGCGTACCTTTAGATATAACTTCTCTCCAACCTTTTCCCTTTAAATGAAAACACCTCCGCGAGTCAGACATATTCAAACATAGGTGGTCATACTTTTTTAACTTTGATCCTATCCTATCGACTAATTTAATAGCATCGCTAGTTTCACCAAAAATTGCGTACTCGTCGGTAGACATCCACCCAACACTCATCTTTTTTCCGTCAGAAATTTTGCCGATTTGGGGGCATTGGGTTCCACTTATTGACTGAATTATCTCGCGCACCTTATTATCTGAAAGGTTGCCCTTTACTGTAACCATCCCAAAGTTCTTGACTTCCTCAATCGATACATTTCTTTTAACCTCAGGTTTAGACATTCTGCTTCTCACCTTCTTTGTCATAAAAAACTGGGTCAACCACCCTCGCCTTAATAACCTTTTCGTCTGAAATAGAAAAATCGATTAGCTCCTCTAATCGGTCCAACCCACCCTCAATTAATGCCATAGCGATTGATCGTCCTAGTGTTGGGGAGAAATAGGTAGAAGTTACATGCCCAATAATTTTAGATCTTCCATTACTCTTGGTACCCTCCACGGCATGAGCACCATCAGGCAAAACAATCTCTGGGTCTTCAGTCAATATTCCAACAAGTTTCTTTCTTTTAGGATCCATCATGAAACTTCGATTATGTGCCCGCTTACCAATAAAATCAGCCTTAACTTTTGATACAGCCCAATTAAGATTTAAATCTTGCGGTATAACAGTACCATCAGTTTCATCACCAATCATGATAAACCCTTTTTCTGCCCGCATCACGTGCAAAGCTTCCGTTCCATATGGCTGGATACCATATTTGGCCCCTTTTTCTATGCATTGTTTCCAAAACATTAAGCTAATTTTTGTTGGGACTGCTATTTCATAGGAAAGTTCTCCCGAGAATGAGATGCGATAAATATTTATAGCAGCGTTTTGATATTCGACCGTACTCATCCCCATAAAAGGTAAGTCATCCGATAAGAAGGATTGCTCCAAAACAGCCTCTAATACGTCTCGTGCGTGAGGGCCAACAATAGCTACTTGTGAAAATTGTTCAGTTATATTGGTAACAAATACCTTTAAGTTCCACCACTCAGTTTGGAGCCATTCCTCCATCCAAGAGTAAACCCTATCCGATCCACCCGATGTGGTATGACATAGAAAAGTATCATTATTTAATCTGACTACGACACCGTCATCAAACAAAAATCCATTCTCATTACACATAAGTCCATAGCGGCACTTTCCAACCTTTAATGTAGAAATCACATTAGTGTACATTAAGTCCAAAAACTTTGCAGCATCAGGCCCCTTGACCATTATTTTACCTAATGTAGATGCATCTAATAAACCAACCTTTTTTCTGGTATTTAAGATTTCTCGTGAAACCGCAGATGCAATAGTTTCTCCTTTTTGAATATAAGTGAAAGGTCTTCGCCAGTCACCTACTGGCTCCCAATGTGCACCATTAGTATCACTCCACTCATCTATAGCAGTTCGTCGGGTTGGCTTAAATAAACTACCACGTGCCTCTCCTGCAATCGAACCTAGGGAAATTGGCGTGTACGGAGGTCGAAAGGTTGTTGTTCCAACCTTTGATATGGGCTCGCCTAAGTGATGAGCTAACATTGCAAGGCCATTAATATTCGATAACTTGCCTTGGTCAGTAGCCATACCAAGAGTTGTGTAGCGCTTTGCATGCTCCACACTTTCATAACCTTCTAGCACAGCTTGTTTTATATCCGATACCTTCACATCATTTTGAAAATCAAGAAATGCTTTTGATTTCATTTTTGATCCAGCACCATCAGGTATTAGCCAAACAGGCTTTAGATTTTCTTCCTCAACCTCTTTTACTTTTGGAAGTTTAGATTTCTTAGACTTAAATCCGAGACCCGTAGTGATTTTAAATGCTTCTGATATGGCTGAAGTAAAACATTGTGAAGTCATTGCCGCACCTGCACATCCCCCAACAGGAGAAACAAAACCTTGTCCATCATCACCCAACGGTGGAGAATTGTCATTTGGCACAAACATAGCACTGGCCTCCACCCAGTTGAGTTTTCCACCACAGTGAGACCAAAGATGAACGACAGGAGACCACCCCCCTGACATGGCCAATACATCACATTCAATTGTTTCTTCTATTGTTCCTACACCATTTTGCGAACAGATCGAAACAGCCTTTACTCCGTTACTTCCTAATACTTTTGCGACACCTTTACCCATTTTGACATTGATACCAAGACGCTTTGCCTTAAGTACCAAAGCCCCATTCGCCTCATCTCTTACGTCAATTATGGCGGGCACTGATAAACCTGCTGCATTCAGGTCTATAGCAGTTCTATAAGCATCATCATTATTTGTGATTATGACAGTCCTATCTCCCGGAGATACTGCGTATAGCTTAACATAATCTCTGACAGCAGACGCTAGCATTACACCAGGAATATCATTACCAGGAAAGACAAGTGGACGTTCAATTGATCCAGACGCAAGAATAACGTGCTTTGCCCTAATTTTCCAAAGCCTGTGACGAACTAGTCCAACTCCAGGCGTATGATCAGAAACACGTTCATATGCCAAAACATAGCCATGATCATATATTCCTGATGCCATTATACGCTTCTTAATTGTAATATTACTTATTTTTTTTATTTTTGAAACTATCCTCTCCACCCAATTACTTGAGGGCTCCTCATCAATTTCAACTTCATCCACGACAGCGCGGCCACCAAAATAAGAAGACTGCTCTAACAAAAGTGTATTAGCTCCAGATAGCCCAACTTGATGGGCCGCAGTCAAACCGGAAAGTCCTCCACCAATAACAAGGACATCTACATGGCAATAAAAATGTTCATAACGGTCAGAATCGGAGTACGATGGAGCACGGCCAAGTCCTGCGGAGGACCGAATGATTGGCTCAAATAGGTACCTCCAGGCAATTCTTGGGTGGATAAAGGTTTTATAATAAAAGCCAGCTGAGAAGAATGGAGATAATAAAGAATTTATCGAACCTAGATCAAACCTTAAACTAGGCCAATTGTTTTGAGAAGATGCTCGCAAACCATCAAACAATTCTACAGTTGTTGCCCTTTGGTTCGGCTCAAAGCTTTTACCTTTGCCAAGACCAACTAAGGCGTTCGGCTCTTCAACTCCACAGGCAACCAACCCTCGCGGCCGATGATATTTGAAAGATCGACCCACTAGAGTTTTATTATTAGCTAATAAAGCCGATGCTAAACTATCGCCAGAAAAACCAAAATATTTTTTTCCATCAAAAGAAAAGTTTAGTTTTGTTTCAGGATCAATTAAAATACCACTTTTTGATAATCGGCTACTCATTTCAAAAAGCCTTCCCACTCAGGCCTTCTGCTTTTTATTTTTCGAAGGAGAGCTCCGGGCGGCTTAAGCGTTTGTGCACTATATGTACCAAAAACTTCCATAGTAAAAGTGCACCGAGCCGCAATAAACCATTTTCCACAACCAAATTGGTGAAGCCACCTTTCAAAGTGCACCCCACGTGGGTTTTTCCGCTCAAATAAATATGAAGAGAACTTTTTGTCAGACGAAGACCCAGATTCACGAGTGATATGAGCCTCTCCACCAGGTGACAATTCTGTTTCATCAGCTATAAATTTACAGTTTGGACATTCAAACTTCAGCATATATTTCTCCTAATGTGCAACGGCTGCAGCAACACTCTCATCAATCATTCGACCCTCTTTGAACCTACTTAGACTAAACGGAGCGGCTAATTCTTGAGTTTGGGCATCTGCCACAAGTTCAGCTGTTGCCCATCCAGATCCAGGAATTGCTTTAAAACCACCAGTTCCCCAACCACAATTTATGAATGCACCTTCCACGGGTGTTTTTGAAATAATTGGCGATCTATCGCCAGTCATATCAACTATTCCACCCCATTGACGTAAGTTTTTTAACCTACTTATAATAGGAAACGTCTCAATGAGTGCAGTGACAGTTTCCTCAACATGTTGAAAACTTCCCCTCTGAGTAAAGTTATTGTAGCCGTCCGCACCGCCCCCAATAACCAATTCACCCTTATCCGATTGGCTCATATACCCATGAACAGTGTTAGCCATTACGACACAATTAATTACTGGCTTTATAGGTTCAGAAACCAAAGCTTGTAAAGCAACGGACTCAACGGGCAACCGAAAACCACACATATTAGCAAGTTCGCCTGAATGCCCCGCTACCACGATACAGAGTTTCTTAGTTTTAATTGTACCTTGATCTGTTTCTACTCCAGAAACACCATTTTTATCCTTTATTACAGCAGTAACGGCACATTTTTCAATAATGTCAACTCCCAGATCTGTTGCAGCTCGGGCATAACCCCAAGCGACAGCATCATGACGGGCTGTTCCTCCACGAGGTTGCCATAAACCACCCAAAACAGGAAATCTTGGGCCATTAATATTAATTATTGGCACGATATCTTTAACTCTGTGAGGTCCGACCAGTTCAGTCTTTACTCCATGCAATCTATTTGCGTGAGCAGTTCTCTTCATTGCACGTAATTCATGCTCTGTTTGACAGAGCATCATAACACCTCTTGGGCTAAACATAATATTATAGTTCAAATCTTGACTCAAATTTTCGTAAAGAGATCTAGATTTCTCATAAATAGCTGTCGATTCTTCCTGAAGATAATTTGATCGAATTATAGTCGTGTTTCTTCCCGTATTACCTCCACCAAGCCAACCTTTTTCAAATACACCAACATTAGTAATACCGTGATTTTTTGCCAAATAATAAGCAGTTGCAAGACCATGACCGCCGGCCCCAACCACGATGACATCATAACTCGATTTAGGTTTAGGTGACTCCCAAGCTTTCTCCCAACCTTCGTTAGATCTCATTGCTTCTCTAAATAAAGAAAAAACAGAATAGCGCTTCATTAACCCAAGCTCCCTAAAATTATAACGCTCGCTTCTATAGTAAAATAACTAAATTACGAAGCCAAAACACCCGGTTACCTTTACATAAGTAAATTATAATACTAATTGATTTCTTTCAATACGACAAAAAGCGACATTTTACTGGAAAAGAGAGTAATTAGTAGAGAATTGTTAATAAGGATTACGATACTGACCAAATCAAGAAGGCTAACTTATAAATTATTGAGCAATGGGGAAAAGTAATGAATT
>Ga0115558_1002069_pt1 | contig 12041 bp, 9 predicted proteins | sample COGITO_mtgs_1104_4_FD_87279 | JGI IMG/M metagenome (GOLD analysis project Ga0115558, IMG submission 87279) | Pelagic marine microbial communities from North Sea - COGITO_mtgs_110426 | ecosystem: Environmental > Aquatic > Marine > Epipelagic | place: Germany:Helgoland, sampling site Kabeltonne... | reverse complement strand
TGCTGCTGTACTGTGTCTCTCGTCAGCATGATCTATCTCATGTCCCATTACTCCTGCAAATTGATCTTCGGAATCTAAATACTTAATTAGCCCTGTATACACATATATGTAGCCACCAGGCGTACAAAAAGCATTCAACGTACTATCGTCTTTAATCAATCTTAGCTGCCACTCAAAATTATCTTTGTGCACCACCTTTCCGGAGTTTAAGATGCTATCCCGAATAGCATATAAATAGGCATAGGCTTCTACATGTTGGGCACTATCCAATATGTCATATGTCCCAGGATCATTTTCTATCTCGGCTGCTACTTGTGCACCAAATTGTTTATCATCTTCCAGCGAAAAGAAGTTTAACCCTCCTCCTCCCGGCTTGTCTCTACACGAAGCTAGAAATAGGCTACATAGCACTAAAAGCGCTAAAAAATGAACTTTATACTTCATACTATTATCTGATGATATTGTTTTATACTTATGAACCTTAAAAAGGGAATCCGATGGCAAAATTAATCGCCGTATTGTCAAATACCCATCTCTGGTCAGAAAAATCTTTAATCACCCACCTTTGAGTCTCTACTTTGGAGGGGTCATGCAGTGCTATACCCCAGTCTGTGCGAAATACTACGTAAGTCAAATCAAAGCGAAGTCCAAGTCCACTATTGAGTGCTATTTCTTTGTAAAATCGATTGAATTGAAACTGACCATTTTCGAAATTAGGCTCATCTTTAAACGTCCATATATTCCCCGCATCTGCAAACACCGCTCCATCCACATATTTATCTATGATATCAAACCTAAACTCTGCACTGCTTACCAGCGAAAACTCACCGGTCTTCTCTATACTAATTGCCGTCGTATTGTCACTGTAACTTCCTGGCCCGATAGTTCGTGGCCTCCAAGCGCGCAGGTTATTACCTCCTCCTACAAAAAATCTTCGCTCAAAAGGCAAAAACAATGTATTCCCGTAAGGTAGCCCAGCTCCGGTATAGAATCGGCATGCCCATGCGTTGTTTTCATCAATTACATGATTGTATGTGACATCTATATCACTTCGCACATACTGAGAGTACTTCACCCCATTGATCTCCTTATTCGGACCCGTCTCATCTGTGAATAGGTTGAAATACAAGTCTACTAGATTACCGGATAGCTCCACAGCATTAGACCGCACTTGCCAGTACTTTGACTTGGAGGCATTCTTATTGGTCCAGTAAAAAGAAGCGGTAGGTCCTAGAATAATATTATTGGTTAGCAGCTGATTGGTATACGTTTGAGTAGCTAAATCTAGTGAGGCTAAAAACCCTGGCTCTACTAAGGCCTGGTTAATACTGAGTCTCAAAGGAGTCACACCATAAGAAAACTTACCCTTGGAAAAAGCATACGTAAAACTAAATGGAATCACGTTTCTGGTAAAGTTAACATTTTGTTCGTGCAAGTAGGAAGCATTGAATTTGGTACTCTTTTTCACAAAAACCTTACTAAAGTGCTTTCGCTCAAAATAAAGCAGCGAAGGAATCACAAGCTCGGCATTAATACTTTGCCTAAAACTGTTTACCGGTTGCTGACCATCCTTTTTTAGTTGAGTTTCTAGCGCCGTGAGCGAAGTAATATTAAACGTCTCCGCACCCCCAAAGACATTTCTATTGGCGAGGGTTAGATTATTCGCAACACCAAAACTTTGCTCTAAATTATCTGCTTGTATACCACCACTCTGTCCGGTAAGAATAGCCTGTGGCTCCCAAATGAAGTCGTGCTTTGGGGCGGTCTGAAGTGTGATCTGAGCCTCTAATTTATGCAAACTGTCATTTTGGGCTGGCACAAACCGAATGGTTACAAAATTAAACAGGCCCATAGACAACAAGTTACTGTAAGTCTTCTGTACCTTACTGGCATCGTAAATATCCCCAGGTCTTAGAATTATACTTTTACTTAATGCCAATGGTTTGATGTAGTAGCTTCCTTCGATAAACTGCAAACCTTTAAAGTAGAGCGTATCCGTACTTGTAGCATCCCCTATGAGTACGCTTATTTTGGATATCGTCTGCTGGTAGTGCGGTTCTAAGTTTTTCTTGTTACGAATGTTTACTACCACGTCTGCCTTGTGCTTCACCTGATTGGTATCTACTTGAAAATCAATAAACGAGCTATTGAAATAGTAGAAACCCGTATTTTTCAATAAGTCATTGATGCGAGCTCGTTCTGCTTCTATCTTTTCAAAATCCAGACGTTGACCTACTTTTATTTTTTGCTGATCAGACGAAGTGGCAAGTAGTTCTTCAATCACGCGAGATGGCGAATGGTATACCAGGGTATTGATGGTATGATAACTCCCTAGCTTTACATTATACGTTACGGTTGCTCGTTTTTTTAGCAGCTTCTTGGGGACCACGGTATAACTTACCGTATTGTCAAAAAAACCTTCGCTAAAGTAATAATCTGATAGCCTAGTGGCCGATATAGCCATCTTATTCGAGTCTATTAGCACAGGAGCCTCTCCTACTTTCTCTGCCAACCTTCTGAGCCAAGGCTGTTTCTTGCGTATCCCCAGGCCTTTATTACCATACTGATACGCCCAAAGATGAAATTTTATAAACCCCAACAGCTCACGGTTTGGCTTTTGCTTGATGCTGTTTCGCTCATCTGATAAATCGATGTTTTTTGCCTCGGTACGTTGAATCTTATTGGCAACTAACAATTGCTTACCCTCAGGAACCACACGTGTAATATTACACGCTGTCAAGCTCATTAATACAGAAAGTATGGCACAATATTTTAGTTTTGTAAGCAAAATTATAAATTCATTGGCTAGCAAAGCGAAATTAAAACAGTACCAGCAACTTCGATCTAAAAAGTTTAGGCAAAAGTATGGTCTATTTATGGTAGAAGGCCTAAAATCTGTAAACGAATTAACCGCAAGCGAGTGGCCGTTGGAGACTATTCTATGCACTCCTGCATTTTTAGAGCGATATAGAGAAAAAATAGACTTCACTTTTGACCTGATTAGCTCAGAAGAATTCGCTCTTATCTCACACCTGGCCAATCCACAAGAAGTCCTTGCCATAGCACAGATTATACCACGAGATACTCCTGTATCTGATTGGCAAATAGCTTTGGACGGCATCAATGACCCAGGGAATTTAGGGACCATCATCCGTATCGCAGATTGGTATGGTATCAATACGATTTACTGCAGCAGTAACACTGTGGAGTTTTATAACAGTAAAGTAATCCAGAGTACAATGGGTTCTTTTTTACGTGTCAATGTAATCCATGGTGATCTCACCGAGCTGCTCGCAGGCAAAGAGGTATACGCGACCTTATTAAATGGAGAAAATATCCGCACTATCCTTAAACCCAAAACCGGAGTGCTACTCATCGGCAATGAAGCGAACGGTATCGAACAAGCAACTCTAGCTGCCGTGGCACACACACCCATCACTATTCCTGGAAAAGGCAACACCGAGAGCCTAAATGCAGCTATGGCAGCAGCTATCTGCTGTGAACGGTTAGTGGGGTAAGATTTATTTGAACTCGAGCCTAACTCCTAAACTGAGCAGATTCCCCAGAGGTTCTACTTTGTATTTTTCTTGTACATTCATACGCACAGCGGCAACAAGCCAATAATTAAAATTTGACCCACTATACACCTTACCTTGGTAGGATACACACGGATTAAACAACCAAATCTTATCTTTTAGACTTAGGTCATTGGCTGAAAAGTCACTGTTAATTCCAGTCCTCGTGTCTATGTGATTTAAAAAATAGCTACTTCCCAATAGACGCTGGACACCAATTCCAACACCTAGTCTATGCTCATAGTCACCAATTGCATCTGCAAGGAGATAATCTACATCCAATCCTATGGTTCTGTAAATATGATATCCAGAAATCAACTGATAATAAGATGGATTTATAAATCCTGCACTTGGATCAACCATATCAGCGTATCTCAATTTCCTTCCAAGTGTATCTGTCCTAGAAAAATGATTGTAGCTTAAGCCTATAGAAACTAAATTTTGCTTCTTCGAAGTAAAGGCTGCTCCTATTTTTAGGCTGAGCGGCAGTCTATAATACAACGGTTTATTTTTTTCATCTGCAGCAAATTGGCTGCCATCCAGTACTTTCCATTGATACGCATCGTGCGGCATATGCCTTATAGCTGGCATTTCCGTATTCAATACCTTATTATAGCTTATGTCACCATAAAAAATGGGCTTATTGCCTTGCTGTGCCATACTAACTAATGGATAGATGCACATACACAGAAGCGAAACGAGTACTTTCATAGACTCAAATATACAGGTTATGAACACAAAAACAGAGATTTCAACTACAAGTACATTTAGTAACATAAGTTGCCAGAGATTGCCGACCAGTAAACAAACGATGGTTTGATTACTACGGCTATTCTAGCCTCTTTAGAGACAGTGAAGCTAGGGTATTTCCTCTTATTTTACTGATAATCAGCATTAAACTTAAATGATATTCTAAATATTAAACTTATTCAATTACCTTTGCACCTAATTTTAGCAGCGGAGCACCACTGTCGAGATATAAAACCCTTAGTCCAATAAGGAGTTAAGAAATGTGCTCTATTGCTATACTAAACATATAGAATAACAATGAGTACATTTAAAGAAATGGGCTTAAAATCAGAGATTTTAAGTGCCATAGAAGAGTTGGGGTATGTCACGCCAACAAGAATTCAAGAATTAGCATTACCTGAAATTTTAGCTTCTAAGCAAGATCTTATTGCCTTTGCACAGACAGGTACAGGAAAAACAGCAGCATTTAGTTTGCCTATCCTAAACCAAATAGACACAAGCAAAAAAGGTATCAAATGCATCGTGCTAAGCCCTACACGTGAGCTTGGTCTTCAAATAGCTGAGGACATTAAAAGCTACAGTAAAAACATCCCTGGTTTCAAGGTAGTAGCCGTATACGGTGGAGCTGACATTACGCGTCAGATCAAGGACATTGAGCGTGGATGTGATGTAGTAGTAGGTACACCAGGACGTACACTAGACCTGATTAAACGAAATCGCTTAAACCTAGAAGGGGTAGAATTTCTTGTGCTAGATGAGGCTGACGAAATGCTAAGCATGGGATTTGCCGAAGACCTAGACGCTATCCTGTCTAACACTCCAAAAGAAAAACAAACACTTCTATTCTCTGCTACCATGCCACCGGATATGGTAAAGCTGAGCAAGAAGTATATGACTGACCCGATAGAAATAACTGCGGGTAGCAAGCAAGAGGCCAATACTAACGTAACACACGTTTACTACAAAATAAACAACAGAGACCGTTACCCTGCGCTAAAAAGAGCAGTGGATGTGTCTCCAGATATCTACGGTATTATTTTCTGTAGAACCAGAGCTGAAACCAAGGAAGTAGCAGAGCGATTAGCCGAAGATGGCTATAACACGGATGCACTACACGGTGACTTGTCACAAGCACAGCGTGACTACGTGATGGGAAAATTCCGTAACCGCTCACTGCAGCTGCTCGTAGCTACAGACGTAGCTGCTCGTGGACTTGATGTAAATGAGCTTACGCACGTGATCAACTTTAAACTGCCAGATGAAGATGCCGTATACGTACACCGTAGTGGTAGAACAGGTAGAGCAGGTAATGAAGGTATATCGCTGACCCTACTTACAGGTAATGAGGAGAAAAGACTTCGCTACTTGGAGAAAAAAATTGGTCGTAAATTTGAGCGTGTAGATATACCAGGAGGTAAAGAAATATGCCAAAAGCAACTCTTCAACCTCATCGATAACATCAAGGAAACCGAAATAGCCAACAGTCACATTGATAGTTTTCTTCCACAGATCTTTGAAAAATTTGAAGATATGACCAAAGAGGAAGTTATCAAAAAGATAGTATCTACAGAATTTAACAGATTCTTAGAATACTACCGTGATGCTCCAGATCTTAACAAAACTTCGGATAAGCGTGAGCGCGACCGCAATAGAGACCGCGACAACAATAGAGATAATGACAGAGGTGGACGAAGAGAGCGCGGAGACAGAGGTGGCGACAGAGGCGGAGAAAGACGTGAGCGTAAAGAGCACAAGACTGCTTCTAATATGACACGTTACTTTATCAACCAAGGGAAGAAAGACGGATTCAGTCCGAAGCTTCTTATGGGAATGATTAACTCTCACATGGGCGGAGCTACTCCAGAAATAGGTCAGATAGAAATTATGAAGATGTTCTCCTTCTTTGAAATGGAGACAGGGCATACCTCAGACTTACAGCGTGCTGCCAAGCAGATGGAATTCAACGGTAGAGAAGTAGCTATAGAAGAGAGCTCTCCAAAACCAAGCGGAGGAGGCAGAGAACGAAGTGAACGCAAAGACAGAGGCGATAGAAGAGATCGACCTAGTGAAAGAGGCGGACGAAGCGGTGGCGGAAGAGAACACCGAGGCGGAAGTAGCAGAAGTGGCGGAAGTCACGGTGCTAAGCGTAGAACACGCAGCTAAACTGCACTTCATAGGAAACACAAATGCCTCGCATCTATACGGTACGAGGCATTTTTTTTGCCAAAAACAATTAAACCCTTGGCAACTTATCCCAGTTTGCCCTGGTTTTTATTTTAATCTAATAGCTGCTTGACATACACTGCGTTTTAATGCCGTTTAGATTTTGTTGTGGTGTTGTTCTTTTTCTTTCCAATTAACAACATAGAATCTGCCTCCTCAAATTCAGCATAACTTTCAAGAGCAAGTATTTCAAAGTGTTTTTCAAAATATGCTCTCAGTGTTTTCTCTGAATGGTAATTTACAAAGAGACCTTTAAAAACTTCTGAGCCCGTCCCCTTCCAAAAAGAATGGCAGATAATTCCATTTGGATTTAGTATTTCATGTTGTCTTTCAAGTGAATTAATTAAATCAATGTCCTTCAAATGATGCATTACTTTGTTGGAGTATATTCCATCAAAACTCTCTTGAACATCTAGCGTAATTGCATCTAATTCAATAAATCTACCAGATGGATTACTTGAAACCAGATGACTTAGAAATTCTGGGGAATTATCAGAGCCAATAACTGTATAATCCTGATTCAGAATATTCCAGTCTGTTCCCGGCCCAGTGCCAATTTCAAGTATGATTGAATTGGAAGGTAAAAATCTTTTGAATTTTGCTATGAGTTCAGCCCCATTTACATCCTTTGCAAGTCTGATATACTCTTCGACTGATTCTTTGGTATTATAATAATCTTCTGCCATTCTATTTTCTATGTGTTCAAGGTGTAGGCTTCCCCAAAAATAGTGCTTAATTAAAAGTAGTGAACTTTTTATTAAGCACCAAAACATGCAGTAATTTTAGCCCTTGCTGTGTGTTCGGTTTTTATCTTTCCGCAGAATTATCCAAAGTAGAATAGCAGAAGTTAAAGTCACTAGAGTGAAAAATTTTTCAAAATTGGTTTTTGCTAAAATATTCCCAACAGTATTCAATCCAAATATTATAACGAATATCCATAAACTAATATTTACGATTTTCATTGACAAAAATTCTCTTATAAATTTCCCTTTTATAAAAAGGATGAAGCATAAAAAAAGGTTTATTACTATCGAAATAGTTTCAAACACATACATCTCAGAGTCATTTTTCAATCTCCCTCCCCAAGTTATTTCATATGGAACTATTTTTAGAATAATACTTAAATGAAAAAGTATTACCGCTAAAAGCACCCATAACATTATTTTAATAGCAGTTTTAGAACTCACTTTTTGGTATTTTATCACTAATTAGGTCAAAAGTATTTAAACTTTAGGCAACCTGTTTCTGTATTTTATAATTTTTTCTAATGCAACACAACACGTTTTGACTGTGATGGGTTTTAATGCCTTATAGTTTTTGTTGTAGCATGTTTATCGTTCAGACGAGACGGTCAAGTTTAAAAACATAGTCCAAAACTTAAATATACTGTTTCAGGATATCCAACTCCAGTTCGAAAAATGAAATTACCACCAGGTTTTTGAATCCGATAACCAATAGACCCCGATGGCATAAAAAAAGTATCATCAAGTTTACTCGGTACAGGCTCTCCAAAATAGTTTGCGTTACTGACATTGATTGGATGACCAACTTTGTCGTATATAGCCGAAGCTCCTAAACTGGCTTCAAAATGACTTTTCCCCAAGCCCGTTAAATATACTCCTCTGAGATTAAAAACTGGACCACCAAATCCCCAATTTGAGTAAAAGCCAGTACCAGCCTTAAGCCAAATAGAATAGCATGCGGAAGTTCCATTATCGAAAACCATTCTTTCATAACTAACATCTACCATGTAAATGAAAAGTATAGTTCCACCTGTGGCACAAAATGCATTTTTGCTTAAGGTAGTTTTTGTTGAGTCAGTTTGACTGTCTTAAGCACTAATTTGATTTGCAGTAAGAGCAATTATTAGCAATGTAAGAATTCTCATTTTTAAGAGTTTATTTTTTATATATAATATGCTACAACACCTGTATATTTTGTCAAGATCGTTATTATTTATATTTCACTAACACCGTCAGTTCAATTTGAAAGCTATTGGTAATGTGTATCTTACCCTTACCAATTTCCCTCTTTGTTTGCCAGGATACCAAGCTGGACAATTTTGGAGCAACCGGATTACTTCTTCATTACAGCCAAAGCCTACTCCTCTTAGGATTTCAAACTCGGATAGTGAACCGTCAGTATTTACAACAAATCCTACAATCACTCTTCCTTCAACACCCATTTTCATAGCTTCTTCAGGATACTGTAGGTTAGAGCTAAGCCAGCTATAAAATGCACTCATACCTCCAGGATATTCAGGCTTGTCTTCTACAATTGTAAACACTTCATCTTCCTTATTTTTCTCAGTCTCTGGATTGTTTTCTAGCATGAGGGTTGAGTGCTGGGTTGTGCCTTTTGCCTTAGTACCAATTATTGGCATATTTGATTTTTCTCCTTTGACCAATTCAAAAATAGCATTGTAGAAATCGATATACTCGGAGCTGGTAAAGTAGGCTGATTCCTTTTCTGTATTACTAAAAGCTTTATAAATACTATTGAAGCTCGTTCTTGACATTTTATACGGTGTATTGATGTCAGCAATAGAACTTAAAAGGTTCGCTTTTGGATATGCAACATCATACTGCTGATAACCATAATGATTTGTGGTTTTCCCAGGCGTAAAATAAAGAAACTCTCCTTTATACTTCGCACCATTTACTGAATACTTACCTTTTACAGTTTCCACATAATTGTAGGTTATTTTCTTTAGTGGATAAATCATTTTGATATTACCTGAAGGTTTGAAAGCTAATGAAACTCCTTCTTTTTTTGCATTATCTACACCGCTAACATTCTGAATTTCATTTACTTTTATTTTTGCTAAAAGGGCCTGGTCTTTTACCACATTATAATCAATCATTTTATTGATCTCACCCGTTTCTAAATAAGGGTTGTAATAATCCTTTTGAAAAGATGTTTTTAATTTAGCGTCACAATGCAGTGAATTAAAGTAATAGTAGAAATATAGATTGTAATCAAATACGGTATTCTGTCTACCAGACCACAGAATATCAGCTCCGTAACCCCCAAAATAGACGTTACTATAATGAATACTTTTTTTGAACGCCATTTTTTGTTTACTGCCATATTTAGAAGCGATTTTTACATTTACATAGCCATCTTGATCTCGCTCACTTAAATAGAAAGACACTTTATCTTTAGTGAGATTTTGAGCAATGTTATTATCCGGGATGGTATAGATTATGTACTGAGTACCATAAAAAATCAATATCGATATTTCCTTTGCACTAGATGTTAGCTTATTGCGATTAGTAACTAAATAGGGTTTTCCCTCTACTAAATTTTCTAAATCAATAAGGTCTTGTTCAATGGCAGGTTTTACTTCTTTGGCTATTTCAATAAAGCGTAATTCTTTTGCAGCTACTTTACTATATAAACTTGTAGGATAAGCATTAATAAATTCTGTAAGATATTCAGAGTTACTGGAAAGTTTAGCCTTTTCAAATAACCGTTCTTCAGGATTACGAGATTTTAAGGCTGTTTTTTTTGCTTCAAAATTTTTATTGTAGGCCTTTTCCACTTCACTAGCTTTGCGCATCCCAATGGCCAATTGGTTATTTTTTTCTTCTTTAAATTCCTCTTCCTTTTTAGCTAATGCTATATCTATTTCTTTTCCCATTGCGACCAAATCAAGAAACTCAGGCGTCTGTTGCCTTGAATAAGGTGTAACTTTCAGTAAGGTTTCATACGCTATTTTAGCTTTCACAATGTCTCCATTTTGGTAGTGTGCAGCCATCAACAAAGACTCAATCTTAGGATTTGTCCTTCCTAATTGAGATTTAGCTTTGTTCAAATAATTGATCGTTTCGGAGTATTTGAACAGGTCATACTCTTCTTTTGCCTTTAAATAATTTTCTTTAGTAGTTTGAGAAAACGAGTATGTTCCTTGTAATAAAAGTACAAGGAATAAGATCTTTTTTATTACTTCCAACTTCATACTATTTACACTTATATTTTCCCCATAACGATTCGTTGTCGGAATCAAACTCATAAATCACCTTTAAGTCTTTTGATAGTTTATCAACGTGTTCATATGTGACCCATGGTATCCATCGTTCATCACGCGCATTTGCTGTAGACTTACTGGTGTACTTTTTACTAGTCGTACGCTTAATTTGATAACGAGCTGCAACACCGTCATAAATAGTATATCCTGAAAAATTAATTCCCATCGAACTTAACTCCATAAAATCAGAAAAAGGTTCTGTAATTACTGGATTTCCTTCTAAATCAAATAATACTTTATTGTTGTGTTGGTAGCTCGAAGAACAAACATCACCTTCTTTGATTTTTGCAACGATACAATGTGATTTAACACCAACCCAATAATACTTAGCAGGCAGGATAATATTATTCGTATTACTGTACTTGACACCATACATTCCTCCTTCTTCAAACTTGACAGGGTATGGCTTTTCTACTTCAGAAACTTCACCCCAGAAATCATCTTTGGTATATGTGGTTTCTTTAGCTATTTCTTTCTCAGCTTCTTTCACTTCTTCTGAGGGTGAGGGTTCTTTTTCTCCTTTTTCGTATTTTTCAAAATCTTGAATAATCCCTTTTAATTCGTACATAGGCCATTCAAGATTTTCAATTTCAGCGTTCAGCGTAAATGAGGTAGTATTTTTATAAAGATACTTCAGCTCCTTGTTCAGTTCATCTTTCTTTGTTTGGTTGTAATTTTTAAACTCATCTTCGCTCTTATTAATCACATAACCTTTTGTGGGTCCAGATTGAGGAGAAGAGGATCGCCAAGCCCATCTCAGAAAACCATTCCAGTACATAGGGCTTTCAGGCACGGTACTCATACTCATTCGACCACTTTTAGAAACTAATAACTTAGCATCGGGTATATTATATAATATCGGAGCGTCTAGCGTATACGGGTCATAAGATTGCCCTTTTGTTTTATAAGCAATGCCTTTGTTGTAAAATGAGGCATAGGCAAAGCCGTTTCCACGTTTTACTGAGGTTGATTTCCCATCGGCATTACCATAGATAAATAAATCTACTTTATTCGGTCTGATGTTATCGAATCGTTTAACAAGATCTGGGTATTTAGAGAGTTGAGTTCTGCTAATCGATTTTTTTGAGCCATCAATTTCGACAGAGTAAGAACCTGTAGTGTTCCATAAAAAGCCATAGATTTCAATCGGTTCACCAAGCAACGTCCACCATTGTAATTTTAGGGTGAAGTCTTTCATCATCCCGGTTTCATCATCATAAGTTGCTCCTGTGCCTTTTATTTGTCCCATAAATCTCTGGTCACTATTTATATTAATAGTAGTTTGAGAAAAACAAATTGTACTAAGTAAGATTAGAACTAAAGACAATATTTTTTTCATATTTTTAGTGTTTGTCAGGACTGGTAAGCGTTTACAAATGGATAACCCGCTATTTGGTGGTATTGCTCCATTTAGTTTTTCCAATCACAATAATACACTATTTCTGATTCATCCATACGGCGAG
>Ga0115558_1002059_pt1 | contig 12074 bp, 7 predicted proteins | sample COGITO_mtgs_1104_4_FD_87279 | JGI IMG/M metagenome (GOLD analysis project Ga0115558, IMG submission 87279) | Pelagic marine microbial communities from North Sea - COGITO_mtgs_110426 | ecosystem: Environmental > Aquatic > Marine > Epipelagic | place: Germany:Helgoland, sampling site Kabeltonne... | reverse complement strand
TGTGATCATTGCTTGTTAAAAAGGCTGCAATATTAGGAGTTTATATTGGGAATACGGAATACTTAGGCTATTATTGACTAGTAAAAAAGTCTGCAATTAACTTTTAAACCATAAATGATAGAATAGAATGAATAGTACTACGACACTAATATTAGGTATGGCCTTGGCTATCACTATGTGGGGAATGGGATTAAACCTGGTCATAGATGATTTCAAACACGTATTGAGAAATCCAAAATTGGTTTTATTGGGCCTGCTTAATCAACTGATTCTACTGCCCATTATTGCTTTTATATTAGTATCCCTAATGCCCTCTACCCCAGAGGTAGCTGTTGGTATTATGATATTGTCTGCTAGTCCTGGAGGACCTACTTCTAATTTACTCTCTCTCTTAGCTAAAGGGGATACGGCACTATCTGTTACGCTTACAGCCATCACCAGCGTAGTTACGATATTAACCATACCCTTTATAGTCAATATCGCGTTAGAACATTTTGGTGGACTAGGACAAGACATACAACTGCCCATCTCAGAAACTATTTTAAAGATGGTATTGGTAGTTATCGCTCCAATGATCTTGGGGATGTTTATAAAAAGAAACTCTCCCTCATTTTCCGTGAAGATGGAGCGACCAATTCGAATTCTATCCGTGTCGCTGCTCGCACTTATCATCATAGGAATTGTAGTAAAAGAAAAAGAAAACATCGTTTCTTACTTTTTAGATGCAGGACTATTAGCTTTAGCATTAAATGTCATTACCGTTGGTTTGGGACTATTCACTGCTAAATTATTTAGACTTGGAAAGCGATCTGGTGTGACCATTGCGTTAGAATCTGGCATTCAAAATGGAACCATGGCCCTTTTTATTGCTGGCACACTCTTATCTAATGCTGCATACGGAATCGCTCCGGCGGTGTACAGTTTGATTATGTATATTACTGGTGGATTAGTGGTGATGTACAGTCTGAAAAAATAAAATACTCTAGCGGTCCAATAATTGTATACCTTTGTAGTATACAATCGAGATAAAAATGGCATCAATATTTACTTTTTTTAGCTTTTGCCAAAGCGGTCTCTTGTAATATTTCAACACATTTTTTATAAACACAATGAACATTTTCGTAGCAAGTTTGCCATTCAGTGCAGACGATCAAGACCTTAGAGAAATTTTTGAGCCATTTGGTGAAGTAACTTCTGCTAAAGTAATTTTTGACAGAGACAGAAACAGATCTAAAGGGTTTGGTTTTGTAGAGATGGCAGATGACGCATCTGCACAAAACGCAATAGCTGAACTTAACGAGTCTTCTTTCGAAGGAAGAGACTTAGTAGTAAAGGTAGCTGAAGACAGACCACAGAGAAACAATAGATATTAATACGATAGTTAATCAATTCTCCTAAAGAGCCCAAGGCATTAGTCTTGGGCTCTTTTTTTTTAACCTTGAGTCACTTCCTTGAAATACTCCTCCAGCTGCACAGCTATCTTGTCCCAACTGAACCGAGTCCTAGCGATAGCTAACCCCTGCTCTCCCACTTCTTGACGCTTAGCTGCATCAGCTAGTAGCATAGTTACTTCTTCTATGAATTGAGATTTCTCTTTGGCCATTATCACCCCTTGACCGCTTTGTATCTGTAGCCCCTCAAAACCTATGTGCGTGCACACTGTAGGTACACCCATGGCCATCGCTTCTAATACCTTATTTTGTGTACCAGCACCAAACCGAAGTGGAGCTATGACTACGCTAGCATGAGCGTACATATCTTTAAGGTCAGGGATAAAACCAGTCACCTCTATCCTATCACCTGCTAATTTTTGGACAGCATCCACTGGTCGCTGTCCAGCTATTATGAATTTGGTATTGGGATTAACCTCGGATATCGCAGGCCACATCTCTTTCACAAAGTACTGTACCGCGTCTACATTAGGCGCATAGTCCATATTACCTGTGAAAAGCAACGTATGATTATGGGAGTAATCGTGCCCTTCCTCTACGTCGAATGTATCTAAGTCTACACCGTTTAAGAGAATATCTATGTTATCTGTCTTATGTAATTTTTCTAAGTACTTTTTATCTTCTACTGAACAGACCAATGTTTTGTCATATGCAGTAATTACTTTCTCTGCCTTGGTTAGTCTCCCAATTTCAATGCCGTCAATTAAACGATTAATTAAAGGTCGGTCTGTTTCGTTACGGCGTTTAAAATACAAAGAAAATGCATCGGGTAAATCCAATATCTTAGGCATATCTAAATGCTTCGTATACTGACTCATACGCAAATGTTGCGTGTGCACCACATCTATTTTATACTGGTCTAATGCAAATTTCACCATTCGTTTCATCTTGCTACTTTTAAAATATGCAACTTGCAATGGCGTTTTGGAAAACAATGCGGGAATACCATTTAAAATGGATCTCCATTTGGGCAAATAGACCAGTTCTATTTCTTTAAAAAATGGCTGAATATCCTTGAGGTAGTTAAGTTCATCCCTAGACTCATAGAACGTAACCAAGTATAAATCATGCTTAGCAGCCAGTCGCTTAGTAAGATTATAAATCTTAAGCTTATCCCCTCTAAAAGGAGGGTAAGGAAATCTATTGGCTAGGAAAAGGATATTCACCGCGACAAATATGTGGTATAAAATCTTAAAAATTGTGACTTACCAAAATCCCTGAAGCCATTTTTAAAATTGTATACTTGCAATACCTTATTTATGAAAAATATTGCACTTACCTTTTGTATCCTTTTTGCGGTTCAACTCGCTTACTCACAAGACACTATTCGCGTAAAAGCTTTTGACTACAACAGTCAAACTAGAGATACCATCGTTACCTTTCCAGAAGGAACGGACTCGTACAGGCAGATTCTTATGCTATACAATATGAGATGTAAAGGTGCACGTGTAAGCACGGGAAGCAATCGAAATCTTGGCTGTGGAGAATGGGACTATAGTTGCAATACTTACGTGGAGGACAATAGTCGAACTGATTCGCTATCTGCTACCACCGCTGACTATTTTATCTCCGGGTTTAGCGGTACTGAATACAATTATAGTAACTCTCCTACAAACACCCATTATCGAAATATTCAAAAGAAAGCGACACTAAACATGGTAACTGACTCATCATCAGGATTTGTGGGTGCAGGAAACAATGAGGTAACTTATATGATTCCAATCAGTAATAATCCAGAAAGTGGTTATGCAGGAAAATCTCAGTTCATCTACTCTGCGGAAGAGCTAATAGCTGCTGGAGTATCCGCCGGTGAAATTGATGCAATAAGTTTAAATGCTAAGAACGTTGCTCAAGTAGCAAATCTACAGATCAATATCTTGGCAACTTCTAAAGATTCCTTTCAGTTATCAGATTTAGATTTACAAGGATTTACAAATGTGTTTAGCGATGATATTTCGTTTAACGCCTCCAATAAATTAATCACCTTCCATACCCCTTTTGTTTGGGATGGAAGTTCAAACCTAATTTTTGAATTTTCTGCTAATAGTAAGACTATATCTCTGCTTGAGATAGAAAGTCATGCCATTGACTCCACCGTGGGTATCGTTGCATTCAGTGGACATTCACTGTATTTCAACGGTGCTTCAAACTATGTCGAAGCGAATAGTTTTAAAGGAATTTTAGGAACAAATGATCGTACCATAGAGGCTTGGATAAAAACAGATAAAGTGAATGGAGAAATATGCAGCTGGGGAAATGATGCATCTGGAGAGAAATGGGTTTTTAGAGTAAATGGAGATGGGACTCTACGCACAGAGGTAAACGGAGGAGGACTAAATGGTACGACAAATGTTGCAGATAATCAATGGCATCACGTAGCTTGCGTTTTTTCTGGAACTGATGTTTCTGATATAAAACACTATGTAGACGGTGTGCTTGAGACAAATGGCGCTTTAACGAATAGGTCAATTAATACAACTGCAGGAATAAACGTAAGAGTGAGTAGAGGTATAAATAATAGGTACTTTAGAGGCGATATTGATGGATTACGCATCTGGGATGAAGCTTTGACAGCTACTAGAGTCGCAGATGTTAAAAATAGACTTATTAACCCACAAGATGAACGCATTGTCCTAAACTATAAATTTGATGTAGTGAATAGTGATATAGTCCTGTGTTCTGCCATAAATTCAAAACCAGGAACAATTATGGGCAACCCCACATATAATTCTTTACGTGCACAACAAATTTTTAAAGATTTTTACATTTCACCATATAGACCTAACATTCGTGTACATCAAGGTAATTTTGATTTCACCATTTCAGAAGTTTTTGATTTTGATTTAGTGCCAAATCACCCCAACAATGTAACCAGATATACAATCAAAAGTAACGTAGGTACCAACATTGATGATGAAAAAGTAATTGCAAAAACCTACAATAAGTGGGATGCAGATAAGAAAGAATATTTCTATGATGAAAACAACGTGCTGTATGATTCTGCTTCCGTTACGAGCGACGGCACTATTACCGTAGGACAACTAAATTACGTACGAAGATGGCCTTCTCGTTTAGAGATAATGTCTTTTGTAACTCCATACGGTATCGGACTAGATTTAGGTGCTGAAGGTAAAACATGGACTTTCGATATGACTGATTTCACTCCTATTCTAAAAGGAGAAAAACGAATATTCCTGAGTAGAGGAGGTCAAAACCAAGAAGAAATGGATATTGAGTTCCTATTTATAAAAGGAACTCCAGCGAGAGAAGTCTTAGATATCAAACAAATATGGCCTACGCAGCAGTATCAGCCTAACTTCTCACAAATTTTAGCAGATGATGTGTACTTCCCTCCTGTAGCTTTCAATACGTTAGACTCTGCAAAGAGTTTCAAAATAAGAAGTGCTATCACAGGTCACGGGCAGCAAGGAGAGTTTATACCTAGAACCCATTTTATCAAAGCCAATGACCAAAATTTTGAAAGGTCTGTATGGAAAGCTTGCGGTAAAAATCCGGTATACCCTCAAGGCGGTACGTGGATTTATGACCGTGCAGGATGGTGCCCTGGTATGGCTACCGATTTAGCTGAATATGAAATAAGTGATGTCTCCGGTGGCGATGTAATCACCTTAGACTACGGTATAGCTAATGGAGAAGGAGATTCTCGCTATATTGTAAATAATCAAATCGTAAGTTATGGTGAGTACAATCACGGATACGACCTAGGAATAGTAGATATCATGGAACCTTCCAATAAGGTAGAACATGCATTGAATAATCCAATGTGTATCAATCCTAAAATGAAAGTAGTCAACAATGGAGTGAATACCGTAAACAGTATTACCATAGAATATTGGGTTAACGACCCTAGCAATAAGCGTAGCTTTACGTGGCCCTGCTACTTATCTACAAATGGAGTAGAGGAAATACATTTCCCTATAGACAATGGTATCTGGAGTAGTGCAGTCCCTGGAGACAGTAAGTTCTACGCTAAAATAGTAGCCATAGACGGCAATCCCGGAGCAGATGAAGATGCGAGTAACAATACCTATGTCAGTGAGTTTGAATTCCCTGAGGTATATCCAAGTAACTTCTACCTATTCTACAGAACCAATAACGCAGCCGATGAAACTTCTGTAAAAATAGAAGACGAGTGGGGCACGGTAGTATTCCAACGGGATAATCATGCAAATGCTACCATCTATCGCGACACATTAAATCTTGGTCTAGGGTGTTATAAACTCACCATAGATGACAGTGACAATGATGGCATTAGTTTTTGGGCAAACAATGATGGCTCTGGATTTTTTAGATTATGGGAAGTAGGTGGAAGTATATTCAAGACTATCCAACCCGATTTTGGAAGTCAATCCATCGTAAACTTTACCGTGGTACATACACTGGATGTCCCAGAGCATGAAGTAGACTTAGGATACCATTTATACCCCAATCCTTCTACTGGCCAGATTACGGTAGATGGTGGAGATATGCAAGGAGCTGTGCCGACATTATATAATTCAATGGGTCAAGAAATCAACGCGCCAAGTCAACGCACTGAGTCTACACTTACGTATGATTTAGAGAACTTTCCTCCCGGAATTTACTATCTCAGCATAGTAAAGAATGGATACACTTGGACGCAGAAAGTGGTGAAGCATTAATCGCATCTACTTAAGTTATTCTGTGCCTTGTACTCTTTTCAGTGCAAGGCATTTTATTTTATAAAACTCACTGTTAAGTTAGATTGTTAGAACACTAAATAGAAAAGTATAAATACTACCTTTGCAACAATATAATGAGCGAAAGAAAATTAAACACCATAGAAGAAGCCATCGACGAAATAAAAAATGGCAAAATGATTATAGTGGTAGATGATGAAGACCGTGAAAATGAAGGAGATTTCCTTACTGCGGCTCGCAATGTAACTACTGAAATGGTCAATTTTATGGCAACTGAAGGCCGTGGGCTTATTTGCGTGCCTCTTACAGAAGAACGCTGCGATGAGTTAGACCTAGACCTTATGGTAGGTAAAAATACGGCTCAGTTTGAGACTCCTTTCACTATATCGGTAGACCTAATAGGCCACGGTACGAGTACAGGTATCTCAGCTTACGATAGAGCTATGACCATTCAGGCTCTTGTAAATCCTCAGACCGATCCTAGTGAATTAGGCAAACCTGGTCATATCTTTCCATTAAGAGCGCGAACTCAAGGTGTCTTACGCAGAGCAGGACATACTGAAGCAGCCATAGATTTTGCTCGATTGGCAGGATTTGAACCTGCAGGATGTATCGTAGAGATAATGAACGAGGACGGCACTATGGCTCGTCTTAAAGATCTATGGGCTGTTGCTGAAAAGCACGATATGAAAATAGTATCGATAGCAGACCTTATAGAGTATAGATTAAAGCACGAAAGCCTTATTGAGAAGCAAATCGATGTGAAAATGCCTACAGATTATGGTGATTTTGAGCTTTATGCATACAAGCAAGTCAGCAATGGCATGGATCACTTAGCCTTGGTAAAAGGACAGTGGGATCACGATGAGCCGGTACTTGTACGTGTGCACTCCAGTTGCTTAACTGGAGATATCTTCGGTAGCTGCAGGTGTGACTGTGGCGAACAGTTGCATAAAGCTATGCAGACGATAGAGAAAGAAGGTAAAGGTGTGATTGTGTATATGAATCAAGAAGGTAGAGGAATCGGACTACTCAATAAACTGAAAGCCTACAAACTTCAAGAAAACGGGCGAGATACTGTAGAAGCCAATATTGAACTTGGTTTCCAAATGGACGAGCGTGACTACGGTGTAGGTGCACAGATTCTCAGAGACCTAGGTGTTACCAAAATGAAGCTAATGAGTAATAATCCTAAGAAGCGTAAGGGGCTCATAGGATACGGACTAGAAATAGTAGAAAACGTAGCGCTACAAGTAGAGGCAAACCCTCATAACAAAGCGTACCTAGATACCAAGAAAGAGAAAATGGGACACGAATTGTAAATCCTTGTTCAAAACTATATGGAATGCCTTTCATTGAGTTGAAAGGCATTTTTTTATATTTGAAGGATGGCCAGTGCCGATTCAGCAAATGCTAGAATAAAGGATAACTCCCGCATGCGTGGACGATCAGTCTCACGATATAAAAAAATTAGACATCTTTATATTGGTCAAGGGAATGAATATAGCATACAAGCAATACCAAGCCTTACTCCTTCACAACTTGCCGCAGGCCGCAAGCGAGCAAAAGCTTAATACAAGAAGAGAAATATGAGGATTTACATCCAGATTAGTCTTCTCACTTTAGCGTCGCTTTCACTTATAGGCTATTTGGTTTATCAGTATTTGTTGCATTAAAATAACTGTGGAGAATTGCATTCAACATTTTGAGCTTTGTAATTCCTTTCTACGTTTCTTTTTTCTATACTTGAGGACTGAATGAATATGTCCTCTAAAAACGAACAAATCAAACCTAAAAAAGCATTAAATAAAGCTTTTCTCAAAGTAAAGCCCGTTAGAGATGACATAGAAAAATTTAAGGCTAATTTAATTGTATTGCTTGACGGCAGCAATGATACTGAGAGCGAAGAGTTTCACAAAAACTTGGTATCCGATTTTTTAAAGAAAACCTACTATGACCCAAATCACAGTATTAATACAAAGGGCAGAAACGACCTGGTAATACATAATGGAGTCAAAGCTGACAGCACCGTGGGTGTAATCATAGAAGCTAAAAAGCCTACCAACTCTGCCGAAATGCCTAAGGGTAAAGACCTCAGTAGTAAAGCCATGCAAGAACTCGTGCTTTATTATCTAAGAGAACGAATAACCCTTAAAAACCTAGAGGTAAAACACCTTGTAGTTGCCAATATATACGAGTGGTACATATTTGATGCTCAGGAGTTTGATAGATCATTTGCCCAAGACAAAAAACTCGTAAAGCAATTTCAAGACTTTGAAGCGGGTACACTGGCAGGTACCAAAACTGACTTCTTTTATAAAGAAATAGCTGCTCCAGCTTTGAGAGCAGGAGGTCTCTCCTACACGTACTTCGATGTTAGATATTATGACAAAGTACTACGAAACGGAGATAAAGCAGACGACAGGAAACTCATAGCACTCTACAAGCTCTTAAGCCCAGAGCATCTGCTCAAACTCCCCTTTGCTAATGATAGCAATAGCCTAGATAAAAAATTCTACTCTGAGCTACTCCACATCATAGGACTAGCAGAAGTAAAAGACGGCGGCAAAAAACTAATACAACGTGCCGATGCCAAAAGTAGAAACCAAGGCTCGCTGCTAGAAAGTGCCATACTGCAGCTAGATGTGCGAGATAAGCTGAGCCGAGTGAATAACCTTAGTAGCTATGGCAGTACTACCGAAGAAAAACTCTTTGGTGTGGGGCTAGAGCTCGCTATCACGTGGATTAATAGAATCCTCTTTCTCAAACTGCTCGAAGGTCAACTGGTAGCCTACCACAAAGGAGACCAAGCCTACCGGTTTATGAACTACGCCAACATAGCCGAGTTTGATGAGATGGACGCTCTCTTCTTTCAGGTATTGGCTAAGAAACAAGTCGATAGAGCAGCGAATATTACTAAGAAGTTTGGGCACGTGCCGTACCTCAACTCTTCCCTCTTTGAGCCGCAAGACATAGAGCACAACGGCTTATTCATAAGCGAACTACAAGACAATAAAACTCTACCCATACACAGCAGTACCGTACTAAAAGACGACAATGGCAAAAAACGCAAGGGAGAGCTCAACACATTAGAATACCTATTTGCCTTCCTAGATGCATACGATTTTGCCAGTGAAGGCACAGAGGACATACAGGAAGACAATAAGCAACTCATAAATGCATCGGTACTCGGTCTTATCTTTGAGAAAATAAATGGCTACAAAGATGGCTCCTTCTTCACTCCAGGTTTCATCACTATGTATATGTGCAAGGAGACCATACGCCGTGCCGTACTCCAAAAATTTGAGGAAGCCAAAGGCTGGAAATGCGAAAATATAGACGCACTCTATGAGAAAATAGACGACAAAAAAGAAGCTAACCAACTGATAAACAGTCTCACAATATGCGACCCTGCCGTGGGTAGTGGACACTTTCTGGTATCTGCCCTCAATGAGATGATTGCTATAAAAAGTGAACTCGGCATACTACAAGACCGCGATGGTAAAACCCTACGAGACTATGAGGTAAGTGTGGTAAACGATGAACTGGTAGTAACCAATGATGATGGTGAACCTTTCGAGTACCACGTGGGCAATGCTGAGCAACAACGGGTGCAAGAAACGCTCTTTCACGAGAAGCAGATCATCATAGAAAACTGCCTCTTTGGGGTAGATATAAACCCCAATAGTGTAAAAATATGCCAACTACGACTGTGGATAGAACTGCTCAAAAATAGCTATTACAAAAGCCCTACAGAACTAGAGACGCTTCCTAATATAGACATTAACATAAAGTGTGGTAACTCGCTCATCAGCAGGTTTGGTCTGGATGCAAGCATTAAAACTGCACTGAAGAAAAGTAAGTTCGGGATAGAATCCTATAAAGCAGCGGTGACCTCATATAAGCAAACTACTAGCAAAGAAGATAAAAAAGCCTTTTTAGAACTAATTAATACGATTAAATCTGACTTTCAAACTGAGTTCTATGTAGGAAGCCCAGAGAATATTAAACTATCTAAGTTCAGAGGTGATTTACAAAATGTAATTTCAAAACGAATTGACCTTTTTGGTGAGACTATGACCAAAAAAAAATTTAAGGATGAAGTTGAGCATCTTGAAATGATGATAAAGCTTCAGCAAGCCAAAGTCGAAGATATTAAGAATGATGAGATTTTTAAAAATGCCTTTGAATGGAGGTTTGAGTTTCCTGAGGTGCTAGATGATGATGGAAAGTACGTCGGCTTTGATGTGGTGATAGGGAATCCGCCGTATATAAACTTTCGTGATATTAAGAACCAGAGTGAAAAAAAATACTACATCGATCACTACACTGTTTCGGAGTATCAATCAGACCTATTTATACTATTTATCGAAATGGCTCTTCAAAACATAAAGAATGACGGAAAATTTGCGTTCATTATACCAAATACAATAACTAATAACCTAAATAACTCACTTGTTCGAAAGCAGATATTAAACACAACTAAAATTCATTCAATTGTTAACACCCCAATAGGAGTTTTCCCAGATGCAACTGTAGACACCGTTGTTATAGTCGCCACGAAATCAACTATTGAAGAATCAATTATTACTGTTTTAGAGACTAATTATCAGAGCTTATATTTAGTAAATGAGGTTAAGCAGAGTGAATTTGAGAACAACGAAAATTATTATTTTGATTTCCTAACTTCAGAAGAACAACGGCTTATTCTAGCTAAGATTGAGAGAAATAGTGTCTCGTTAAATAGTATATCAGACTCATCAAGCGGTATAAAGGAATATGAAACTGGTAAAGGAATTCCGCCACAGACAGTGGAGGACCGAAAAGCTAAAATATTCAACACCAGTAACAAAGTTGACAAATTCTATCGCAAACACATTCAAGGAACAGATGTGAACAATTATTTTTTAAATTGGAAAGGTGGTTACCTAAAGTATGGGAAATGGATTGCTGCACCAAGAGATCCAAAATACTTTGAAGGTGAAAGAATTGTGATCCGTGAAATTCCGGGGAAAGGTCGATTAATTGCGGCATATACTGACGATAACTATACTGTCAAAAACACGGCTCATGTTTTTAAAATGAATTCTGACTACGATTGTAAATCCACTGTTGCAATTTTAAATTCAAAGCTAATGGGCTACTATTTCGTAAATAAATTCTCTGAAAGAGACAGTGTTTTTCCTAAAGCAAAAATTGGTCAATGTAGATTACTTCCTATAAATGCTTCTAAAGCTTACGATAAGCCATTCAAAGAAAAAGTCACCCAAATCCTCGCTCTCAAAAAAGAAGATCCAGCTGCAGATACCAGTGCTTTAGAGGCAGAGATAGATGCTATGGTGTATAAGCTGTATGGGCTGAGTGAGGAGGAGATAAAAATTGTGGAGGGTGCGTAGTATGGGGAGTTTAACAGTAAAAAATATTGAGAATTATTCAGGTTTTAACCCTAAGGATAATTCTTTGCCGTTCATTAAAAAACATCAATTTAAAATACTAGATGAGAGTGTAGGCGGAGACGCACCTAAAGACGTAATAAGGGCTTATATTTTTGAGCCAGGAGTACCTAAGAATAGCCCTTCTCAATGGAAAAAATACATTGCAAAATTAGGTCATAAGTGGTATCCGTGTGAGAGTATCACTGAGCAAATGATAACTAGGATTGGCCAGTATTCTGGTTTCAATGTTGCCAACTCGCATATTGCGACAATTCAAAACTCTATACGATTTTTGAGTGAACACTTTCATAAGTCAAACCAAATTTTGGTGCATGGTGCAGAAATACTATCTAGACACTTAAATGAACACACAACACACCTCATAGATACTATAGAAAATGAAGGTAAAACAAGAGAATTCTTTGATATCGAGGATTTAATATGTGCAATTGAGGGAACCTATCACTCTGAAAAAATATTAGAAGATTTTTTTGAACTCATAGTATTTG
>Ga0115558_1002056_pt1 | contig 12091 bp, 9 predicted proteins | sample COGITO_mtgs_1104_4_FD_87279 | JGI IMG/M metagenome (GOLD analysis project Ga0115558, IMG submission 87279) | Pelagic marine microbial communities from North Sea - COGITO_mtgs_110426 | ecosystem: Environmental > Aquatic > Marine > Epipelagic | place: Germany:Helgoland, sampling site Kabeltonne... | reverse complement strand
ATTCTTTATAAGCATCTTTCAAACACTCAATTTAGAATAAATTATGGGTCAGGTTTTAGAGCTCCTCAATCATTTGATACAGATTTGCATATGGCATTTGCTGCAGGAGGGGTGTCACGTATTATGCTATCTCCAAACTTAAGGCCGGAGAAGTCCCAGAGTGTAAGTGCGTCATTGAATTATGATAAACCACGTGAGCATTTTATTTTGGGTTTTACACTAGAGGGTTTTTATACTCGGTTAGATGAAGCTTTTTATCTTCAACCTATTGGAAATGATAGTTTTGGAGAGCTTTTCGAAAAACAAAATGGTCAGGGTGCAACAGTTCAGGGAGCTACCGCAGAGTTTCGGGTTAATTATGATAAGAAAATTCAATTAGAATCTGGATTGACTATTCAAACAAGCATGTTTGATGAAAGAGTTCAATATATTCAAGATTTAGAAGGTATACGGGAATATATCAGGACTCCTACAAATTATGGTTTTGCAACATTATCCATATTTCCAAGTAATAAATTTAGATCGAATATAAATTATATCTATACTGGTAAGATGTTTGTTCCCCATTTTTCTGGCTCAGATAATCAACTTATTGATGAAATATTTGAATCACCGTCATTCTCAGAGGTGAGCTTCAAAACTAGTTATAGAATCGAATTAAATAATTCAAAATCAGCAGTTGAGTGTTACCTAGGAATTAAGAATATTTTCAATTCATATCAAAGCAATTTTGATATCGGAAAAAATAGAGATAGTAATTTTATTTTTGGACCTTCACTACCAAGAACATTTTATATCGGAATTCAGTTAACTAATAAATAAGTCTGATTTTTTCGAGAAATTTTAAAAACCTTTTTCAATGTCTTCCATTTCCGATATCCCCTCTGAGTTCAAGATAAGTCCTTACAAGTGCGATAAATATTTGATTAATGGAGATTTGAGAAAGTGGGAAGGAAAAACATCTGATGTTTTTTCCTCAATATCCACAAAAAATAAAGAAGGGAAGATAAATCCAACATTTTTAGGTTCTGTTCCTGATATTGATTCTAATGTTGCTGTGGAAGCTGCAGAAGCGGCCCATAAAGCATATGACAGAGGGAAGGGCGTTTGGCCAACCATGAAGGTTTCACAAAGGATAAAGTGCATGGAGGTTTTTGTTAAAAAAATGAAAATTTATCGAGACGAAGTGGCACTACTCTTAATGTGGGAAATTTGTAAAAATAAATCTGATTCTTACAAAGAGTTTGATCGGACAGTTGATTACATCTATGACACTATAGAGGCATATAAAAAATTAGATCGCAAAGGTGCAAATTTTCAACACGAATCCGGAGTATTGGCTCATGTTAGAAGGGGCCCACTTGGGGTCGTATTATGTTTAGGACCATATAATTATCCCCTGAATGAAACATTTTCATTATTGATTCCTGCTATAATAATGGGTAATACAACTGTATTTAAGCCAGCAAAGCAGGGTGTTTTATTGATAACTCCCTTATTGGATGCTTTTAAAGAGAGCTTTCCACCTGGTGTCGTAAATATACTTTTTGGTAGGGGCAGGGACATTGCAGCGCCAATAATGAAAACTGGTATTATCGATGTTCTCGCATTGATTGGTCATAGTTCATCTGCAGTTGCACTCCAAGATTTACATCCAAACAAAAATAGATTGAGATTAATCCTGGGTCTTGAAGCAAAAAATCCAGGTATAATCCTTCCGGATGCAGACCTGGATCATACCATTCAAGAGTGTATTTCAGGAACACTTTCTTACAATGGACAGCGTTGTACTGCGCTTAAGATCTTATATGTACATGAGTCGATTGTTGAAGAATTTAATCTACGGTTTTCAAAAGCCGTCGATAATCTAAAGTTTGGAATGCCATGGGAAAACACTTTTTTAACACCATTGCCAGAACCTGGGAAACCTGATTATATTCAAGGATTAATTGAAGATGCAGAAAATCAAGGTGCCAAAATAATTAACAGAAAGGGAGGGGAGCGATTGAAAAATTATTCTTTTCCGGCAGTGCTATATCCTGTAAATGATAAAATGCGACTTTTCCATGAGGAGCAGTTTGGCCCAATTATACCTATCGTATCTTATAGCGATATCAACGAGCCTCTAAATGATATGTCAAAATCTAATTATGGTCAGCAGGTTAGTTTATTTGGAAGTAATGTTGATGAGATTGGGCCCTTAATCGACTCTCTTGCAAATCTAGTTTGTAGGGTAAATCTTAATTCTGCCTGCCAACGGGGACCAGATGTCTATCCATTCACTGGTCGAAAAAATTCTGCAGTTGGAACCCTGAGTGTCTTTGACGCTTTGCGATCATTTTCTATTCGAACATTTCTTGCAGCGAAATCAAATAATATTAATAAAGAAATAATTGAAAATTTACTTGACTCAAAGGCCTCAAATTTTGTCACTACTGAATACTTGCTTTAGCATTTTGAGTAAACTGTAACAATAGTGACGGAAATTTCGTTGCTGAAAGAATAATTTAATGAGTTGAATTAATTACTCGTTTTTTCTTCCCATTTTTTGCGCACCACGGTTTAGTTGATTTATTTATTTTGGTATAAATCCCTTTTGTCTTCAGTAATTTATGGAGTGCATTTCTTGCTGCATCAAAAGCATGTTCAGGTCCGTCTATCCATAATTCCAGGTGTTTATTGTTTTTAACAATGGTGTAATCAATAATCTCTGGATGAGAAAAAACGATTGTCCGCCGAATAAAATCGGGAAATAAAACAACCTTAGTTTTATTATTAATCCACTCAAAAACATCATCGGATCGCCCATCTATAGATTGAATCACATCAGATTTTAATCCACAATCACATTTTCCTTCCGTAATTATATCATTCATTTCGTAACGAATAATAGGCTGCGTTGAACGTTTAAGATCTGTAATTATAGGCTTATACTGCGTTTTGTTCAGCCATGCTTTTTCTAACAAAATGGAGTCATTGTTCCAATGCATTTTCCCATTTTCACAGGAATGTGCTAAAAACCCCTCAGTACACTGATAAACCTGATCAATTGTGGTTCCTGACCAAACCTGAATGCGTTTAGAGTCTTCCATGGTTAATACTTCAGCGACACTAATTACTTTTTGCACCTTCCAAGGTAAGAACTCAATATTTGAAATCTCTATTAGCCGAATTAAAACGCTAGGTTGCGCTACAATAATATCAGGCTTAGTTGTTCGAAGGTTTTGCCAATGCTGATCTAAAGGATCAAAAATATTATAGTAGTTAAATTTTAATATTTTACTCCTAACACTTTCATAAAGCTCACTATTTGCTCTTAAAAAGAACGCTACTGTTCTTTGCGATTTAGATAACCCTATGACTCTAAATAGAACTGATGCAACCCATTGCGCGCGTTCTTTTTCATTGACTAGAAAAATGCCACGATTTCCGGTCGATCCGCTACTTAAGCCAACTGTTATCGACCCAATCATACTATTTCTTCTTAGTCCTTTTTCTGCATCCTGACCAATCTGGAAAGCTTTTTCTTTTTGGATGCCATAAATATTGATTTGATTAAACTGACTCATGAAAAGAGATTTATTCCCAATGGGGAAATCCTCAAAAGATTTAAAAGTAGCATAGAATGGACTTTTCATCCGATTTCTATTGAACCTAAATAGATTGTACCTCTTTAAAACAATGAGACCTGTTGCCGATTGCATCATAGCCTGGGCTATTATTTCATAGCAAAGGGATAAGATTATTTTTATTTTAAATTTCAACAGAATCCGGGTTGATTTGCAATAATGTTTCCACGCAATGGCAAGGGATAATTTGGGTATTTGTTTTAGAATTATAATAAGTGTTTACCTTTTGAAGACTTACCCGGAAGTCTTTCCAGCTTGAGAAGAATAACTTTACAATTGGCGAAGGCAAATGCATTTCTTGATAATTTTTTTTAACCCAAGCCGCATCAGCAATAAAAAAAACTTCGCCATCTTCGGTTTGGAGTCTCATTCCTATCTGACCTGCGGCATGTCCTGGGAGTTGACATAGCAATAATGATCCGTCGGTGAATAGATCATATTCTGGCCCTAAAATATTATTGACTTTAATATGCTCGTTATCATTAAATACCAACAATTGCAACCGGCTTTCAAAATCATTAGGTAATAGAGATGGTATAAACCCTCGTCGTAAAGCACTAAACCCTCTTCGGTATTTAATAGAATCCCAAGCCTCTTGTGAACAAATAAATCTGGCATTTGGAAAATCTTTAACTCCAGCAATATGATCTGCATGAAAATGCGAAATAATAATGAATTTAACTTGTTCCGGCTCGTATCCTAAACTTCGCAGTCGATTTGATGCTGTTTGGTGTTCGCTATGAAAAACTGGAGTTATTTTGCCGTAGAGTGAAAATGGTAATCGACGAGTCGATTCAAAAAAATTGTTATGGTAACCAACGTCAAAAAGTATCAGACCATGCTTCTCGTGTTCTAAAATTCCTATAGTTGCATAAAAACGAATATTTTCTCTTTTTTCTCCTTGTAATACCTCTGATCTATTTGCGGTGCAGTATCCAGTATGGGTAAAATGACACTTCCAATTCATTAGTACTCTGTTTTTTTCCATTGAATAAATTCCTGAATTGCATCATCGGTTGACATAATTGGATTATAGCTCAAATGTTTTTTAGCTTTGGAAATATCAAAAGTCATTGAACGGGCTAAAGTACTTACGGAATACGTCAAAAGTGCAGGCTCTTTTTGAGTACCTATCCTAGATATTTGTTCCAATATCCAAGCTACACTGTACGCTATAGTTATGGGGATTTCACCTTGAACCTTTTCATATTTTAGGCTTTGTAAAACTTCATCAATCGTATTCCATAAAACAACTGGCTCATCATTGGTAATATTATAATCTTCATTTAGGGCTTCTTTCTTTTTGGTGATTATGGAGCAATAAATGGCATGGGCCATATTCTTGACACCAGTAAGATCACAAATATTTGAACCGTTTCCCATTCGTTTTAATTTACCATTTTTATGAGCTCGTATTAATCTTGGAAAGATTATGGTATCTCCCCGTCCCACGAGAGCTCTCGGCCTAAGTATAACATATGAAAGACCTGATGATTTAAGCATATTTTCTGCTACTTTTTTACTCCATGAATAAGCGTTTACTGGACGATACAATGGAGACTTTTCAGTGATGTTTATTCGATGTCGATGATTAACAAAAATGGAGGGAGATGAAACATAAATAAAACGAATATCATCCTCTTTGGTTGCATATTTAATTAATAGTTTTTGTGTATCAATATTCTCTCTTATGAATAAATATTTTTTACCCCAAGGAGAACTTAAACTCGCGCAATTGATTATCATTTTGGGACCTGAAACAAATAACTCTTTAACGTATTCCTCGTTACCGAGATCTCCAAAATGATATTCTATTCTTTTTGATTTAAAATGACGTTCAGGTCTTTTTGTACGTGCAGCTGCAATAATATGAAAATCGGACTCCGCTAAAAGATACTCGATTGTTCTGTACCCTAAAAAACCAGTGGCTCCGGTAATCAATAATTTCATCAGGTAATTTTATTAAATTGTAGAAGCGCAGCCCCTATACCAAATCCAGCAGATGTACCAACCAATAAACAGCGTTCACCATCAATAATTTGATTCTTTTCAAGATGCATAGATAATGTCATTGGAATGGATGCAGCGATACAATTTCCATAATCTTCTAAAGTGCTGACTACTTTTACTCCATATTTTTTTAAAGGGAAGCATGATTCAAATATAATTAGCCCAGATTTAGAAGCCTGATGTGGTATACAATGTTCTATTTTTTTTGGGTTGATATCAATTGCACCAAAGAATTCTGTCATGAAAATAGGGAGTTCTCTTTTAGCTAATCGCAATAATCTTTTGCCATTCATTCGGAAGGAATGAGTTTTTGCATCAAAATCATATGTTTTCGGAGGCATTTTATTACCTCCCCCTTCGATGATTGTATCATAGGCTCCAGCGCTGTAAGTCTTCAGCATGGAATTCATAAGAGTTATATTATTACCTTTTTTTAACACAAAAGCTGCTGCTGCATCACCAAAAAGTGTATATGTTTCCCTATTTTCCGAGTCTAAGCCATTTGAAGCAACCTCAGAACTTACTAATAATATTGTTTCAGCCCTTCCCAAAGCAATTTTATCAATCGCAATTTCTAAGGCAGATATGAAACTTAGGCAAGTAGTATCAACATCTATACAGGCTATATTCACAGCATTGGACTTATCCAGTTTTGATTTTATTATACTAGATTGATTTGGAAGTGGATAATCATATGTTGCGCCGGCAAAAATGATCAGATCAACTTCTTTGAGAGTCATCTTTGCAGCTTTTAAAGCTTGTAATGCTGCTTTAGCGCCCAATTCGCCATTCGACTCTGGGTGATCTACCCAGTGACGTTTTCTTACTCCAGAATAACGAATTGACCAGCCTTCAGGCCAGCCCATTTCTTGTTCAATTTGAATGCTTTGTACTGCCTTCGGGACGACCCATGCATGTCCTTCTATGTTGAATGAAATGTTCATAATCGTTTAGTTTAATTAATTATTTAAATTCTTTTGGTTCAAATTAATTTTTTGGATCGCCGGTTTATTAATTATTTTTAATTCATGACTTTTTTCCAATTCATTAATAAACGTTTTCGTTACTCCATTTTTTTCTGTTTCGTTAAATAGAACGGATGTAATTGTCACATCTTTAATTAGTCTATTAAACACCTCTGTTTCCAGCGAAAAACCTAGAGCACGACAACTCATAACAAAATTGACTAATTGACTTTTAGATGAAATTATAGCGTACCCAACAATACCCAAATAGCCAAATTTTGTTCTACAATCCCATGTAAAAAGAGAATACTTTTGAAAACTATTTTTTGTGAGCAGCTCTTTATTTAAATTGAATTGATTGGTTTTTGAGCTCAACTCAATAACACGGTCGTAATGGTCTTTATTATTATGCCATAATTCATATGAATAATCGATATCAATATTTTTGTTCTTTTTCTCATTGTCGTCTTCTAGCAGGTTCCTGTATTGATTTCTTCTTTCATTAATAAAATTCCCTTTACCTGAATTTAATAACCCAAGAATTTTAAGTTCTTGCATTAGAAAAGAAAAACTTCCATTGAATTGAATTGCATTTTGCATTTGTAATTCATCCTTTACCGATTGTATTTCTATTGGATTATCATCAATAAACACACAGTCATTAATGTGTATATTCAGTTTATTAACTAAGCTTTGGATTCTCAGATACTTTGCATTCCAGCCAGCATCAATACTCGTTATCCACTTATCCCAGCTTGGATCGATAAATGATAATGCGTTTTGAATACTTGTGGATTCATTTTTAGAGACAATTATTACCTGTGCTCCATATGAAGACTGCTTTTTCATATAAGACAATAAACTATGATAATTGCCATTTTTTGGCGATTCATAGTTTCGAACTATTTCATCCTTATTTTCTTCCCAAATACCTGGAAAAAAAGTGTTGTCTAGGTCAATGAAATAACATTTAATTGCGCCGGACTTCTCTTCACGAACAAAGTTTAAAATACATGAAGCAATATTATGCAAGGTCTTTTTTTTAAATGGCATCTGCGCATAATAACCAAGGGCAAAATCGTAATTAGAATAATCTGAAAGAAAGGATATTGAAGATGCGCTATGATTTAAGTCTGACAAAAGAAGAACTTTGTTAAATTCAGAGAACTCATCTACTTTTTTATTTATGAGATCCCTAGCCTCACGACTATAATTGCGATAAATATCGGAGAAGATAAAAACCACTAATTCTTTCTTGACTCTCGGAAATTCTAGCACTTCACTATAATGGTATGTAGCCGGAATCTTATCTTCCAAATGAGGTTTAATGAACAGGTCAGAATATATATATAATTTCATCAATATTATTAAATGTTACAAAGAGTTCGAGGCTTATAATACATATTTATATTTTTCACAATAGTCCTTCAACATAATCTTCATCTTAGTAATCATGTAGTCTTCTAATGGTGGGTAATCTCCTTTTTTATGATCCTTCACAGAAGTCAGATAGCTGCTTATTTTATGATGTGAGAACCCTTCTAGATTGAGATGATCAAATATGCTTTTTATGCTTTTTTCTGGATTGTCTTTTAGTTCGTTGTAGGAAATATCGATTCGATTCGATGAATCGATTTTTTGATTATCGATATCCCAATCAGATTCAATTTTAGCATAGGTTTCTAGTAAAGTGTTAAAAGTATTTTCTTTTAAAGAACTAATGTTCCCAAAAGTTTGCATCTCGTACCAAATCCGATACAAATTGAGACTAGATCGAACAACAGATACGGGGTTTCGATGGATATGAATAAACTTGGCATCAGGATACATTTTTAACAATAAAGAAATTCTAGAGGCATGGGCAGGAGACTTTAAGATTAGTCCTTTTTTTCCTTTCGATTTTCTACCAAGTTTTTGGATAAATCTACTATGTTGATTTTTCCAATCATTCACATCATTTTTTTTCATTTCTGATATTGAAATACAAGATTTAAAATAGTCTTGGCTAAAAGGAAATGAAGTCACTAAGTATGGCGTTGAAGTGCAGCAAGTAGCCATTGCAATTTCATCTTCTTGAGGTGTGTTCACATCCATTTTCATAGAATCAAATAATCGTTCTTTCGGAGTAAAAAATGAGATGATAGGTTTTAACCAAATATTGGTAAATAGAAAATGATAAGGCATTGCACATTCATATGTGCTGGGAGCAAACATTTGTCCTGTAGCTTCCATTAAGTTGTGTAAATGAGTAGTCCCTGACCTGTAGTGACCTACAATTATTACTATTTCTTTAGGATTCTTGCCTCGGAAAAAAAAATCTGGAATTGCAAGTATAGAATTAAATAGTCCTAATGGAATAAAACTGAAAAGTTTTATCCATCCAATTAAGTTAAAGTCCTGTCGAAATTTCCACGGAAATCGCAATAATCGTCTTAATGTAGTACCATAAAAAAAGGATACGCTCATGAATATTTAGAATAAAGGTGTGCCATTTGTTTAATCGTAATTGTTGTACCATGAGAAAATATTTCCATCATCATAGGGGAATTGTCTTCCCGAGACAGAAGGTCTTGAACTTCGGAACACAATAAAACTAATGAAAGAGAATCTCCTCCTAACTCTGAGAGGGAAGTATCCTGGTTCTTAAGGCAAAAACTAGAATCAATTTTTAATTGATCAGACCAGGCACTGATGATTGTACTAATAGTTTGTTGTGAATAGGATTGACCATCAGTCACGACGCTTGTTTTAGTTTCTTTTAGCAGGGTATTTAGGTTATTCTTCCATAACTCAATGCCTGTTCCAGCATGAACGGCAAGTCCAACTCGAGTGCCTTTTTCATGAGTAAGACTCAATGCAGAGTAGGGGCTTTGTGCACCAACCATGGGTATTGGGGTAAGGTCCAATGCTTCAAGACCAGGAGCGCTAAAGTCTAAAAGTTTTAGTCTTCCTAAGTCAGATAAAAAGCCAGAAGAGAAATATAGACTAGTTATTGTTGATAGCTTTTGGATTAGACGTATCAACAGAACTAATAAAAAGTGCGGTATTAAACCGAGTATCCATGAATTTAGGCTATTTGATAATGGCGTTTTATGATTTATTTGATTATTTAAATCAGTATTTATTTCTTTTATATTTTGATTTGGATGAACATCTAAATATATCGGTAAGGTCATATTTCCAAACCCTTTCAAACACTTCTGAAACTTTCTTAAATCAAAAGGAATAATGAATCTACTTTTTCTTCCAATAGTTTTTGTCGCCGAAAGAGATAGTGTTGCACTCAAATTTTTAATTTGATAAGGGAACGAAATACATTGAGCAATATTTTGTGAATTCCAAACTCCAGGTACTTTTGAAAGAATAATTTTAGATTTTTTATTAATCGTTTTACTTGTTACTTTCGGATAAGCATCTTTTTCTTGATATAATTTGAGATCAAAGGTCTCTTTTTCATTTCTTAATGCGGAAAATATATCTTTTAAGTGTTGAACATAGGCTACCCCATCCATAAGCACATGGTGGCTCTTAACTAGGAGGAATACATAATTTTCAAAAAGAATAATATGATGTTCAATTAAACATGATGAATAGTCAATTGGATTAATAAAAAGTTCATGATTAAGCCTAGGCTCTTCATTCCATTTATGAATGCTAACTTTTGCAGTTGTCGCACTTGTCATCGTTATTTTCCCTTTTTTGATTTTGCGCCTGTGTAATCCACTTTGGTCGCAAGCCTGTTGAATAGCTTTTTGGAAAATCTCTAATTCGAATCCATCATCTTTCTTAAGCTTTACAAGGATTTGAATCGCATCGCGATGTTTAAAAATAGAGTTTACGAGAAACAATCGTTCATTAAATGTTAAGGGGCGACTGTTATTCATATTTGAGTATTAAGATTCTTAACCTTAATGGGAAAAAGAATTTACCACGAAGCTTTTTATTAAAAATTTACATCGTGAACCTCTGATTAGCGTTTTGAATTCATCCATTCAAATGATTTTTAGATTTTTCAGGAACACTAGCAATAAAAAATACTGTATAAATTAAAGTGCTAATCATTGACCATTGAATTGGTTTTAGAGCAAACATTTCTAGAGTAAATATGATTACTCCAAAAGAAATTATGTTAAAAAGCCATAAAAATCTCCCTCCTCTTTGCCCCTCTTGTATAAATCCAATTATCAATGTTCCAAGGAAAATAAAAGTCACGAAAACAATTCCTTGAATTAGACTTACTTCTTGTTGAACAGCTATAAATCCAAGGAGTTGTACATAAAGTAAAAACGATCCAATATTTAAAATAGGATTATTATTCAATTGAGCTTTTGGTCTTTTCTTTTTTGTGAATGGCAAGAGATTAATTGAAATGGGGCTTCCTGACGAAAATGGACGCATCAATCCTAATTTAACAGGAACCTCTTTTAATTCCTGCTGGTGGGTTCCGTAAATTCTATCCCAAATACTAAAAGTTCCTCCACAGTTTTTGTTGTGATATTCGGAATTAATCCCATGATGAACTTTGTGAAGGGAGGGAGTTATCAAAATTGATTCCATCCATTTTGGATGATCAATTACATCATTATGATTATAAAACTGGATGAAATAATGGATAGATGAAACAAGTACAAAAATTTCAACGGGAATGCCTACTAGGGCCATTGGAATAAAGAAAGGCAATGAAGATAGAGATGAAAACCAAGAATTTCTAATACCAAGTGAAGAGTTAAAGTGTTCACCTTGATGGTGCACTTCATGAATCTTCCAAAGAATAGGGATTTTGTGATGGAAATTATGCAGCCAATAAAACTGATGGTCCCAAAGAACAAATGCAATTAGCGCTACCCAGCCAATATTCATATATCCAGTAAGTTCATAAGGTATCAGTCCAACTATGTAATAATAACCAAGTACCTCAAGTCCTCGTCCAAGCCAAAGTAGAATCTGTCCAGAGTTTAAATTCATTGTTATTTCTGCCCAAGGAATAGGCTTCTTTAAAAAGAATTTGATCACGAGTAGTTCTAAAGCAACTAGAACTATTAAAAATGCGGGGCCAATAAATATTGACATAGTTTAAATCTGTTTTATTTAAAAAGTATTATCAATTCCATTTCCTCTAAATGATTTAATTGAACTGATTCTCCATTAGAAAATTATAATGACATTTAAACTCTCTTATTGATATTTATTAAAAATACTAATCAAATATTAATGGATTATTGCATTATTTACCAGTTTGAATTTATTTTTCTCTAAATTATCTAAGAAAATATATCTGGATTTAATCTTCCAGTTATTTCGGCATCATTATCAATTACTTATTTTAATTGAATGCAACCAATTGCATTTAATAATCGTATGATCAGGTATGTAATATCTACCTCATGCCATTTGACACCAAAATTAGCACTGCTTGAGTTTTTATGATGGTTGTTATGATATCCCTCTCCCATCATTAAAAAATCAAAATGAAAAAGGTTTTTACTT
>Ga0115558_1002051_pt1 | contig 12105 bp, 7 predicted proteins | sample COGITO_mtgs_1104_4_FD_87279 | JGI IMG/M metagenome (GOLD analysis project Ga0115558, IMG submission 87279) | Pelagic marine microbial communities from North Sea - COGITO_mtgs_110426 | ecosystem: Environmental > Aquatic > Marine > Epipelagic | place: Germany:Helgoland, sampling site Kabeltonne... | reverse complement strand
CAGATGTAGCAGAAAGTGCTTCTCTCACCTCTATAGGCTTCATATCCTTTCTCTTCAGTGAAGAGTTCAGGTCTCTTAGTCTTCTAAGTGTGATTATTTCACCTGCCTTTACTTCGTTAGAATCTCCAGGCTCAGTAACTACACGTTTGTCATATAGATTATCATTTTCTTCTTTGAAGTCCTTTTTATTAACAGCAGAACCTTCGAGGAACTTAGTATCACCAGCTTCTATTACAGATACCTTCTGCATCATTTGCTTAATGATTACCTCAATGTGTTTATCGTTAATTCTTACTCCTTGAAGTCTATACACTTCCTGTATTCCGTTCACAATGTAATTCTGTACCGCAGATATACCCTCGATAGAGAGAATATCTTGTGGCGTAATAGAACCATCAGAAAGTGGAATACCTGCTCTTACAAAATCTCCGTCTTGTACGAGTATGTGCTTAGATAATGAGATTAGATACTTCTTAGAAATACCCTCCTTAGACTCTATAGTCACCTCTCTATTACCACGCTTAATTCCACCATAAGTAACTACACCGTCTATCTCAGAAACTACTGCAGGATTAGAAGGGTTACGAGCTTCAAAAAGCTCAGTTACTCTAGGAAGACCACCTGTAATATCACTTGTTTTACCTACTACACGAGGTATCTTAGCAATAATAGCACCTGAAGTCACCTTCTGTCCATCTTCTACTGAAAGGTAAGCTCCTACCGGTACGTTTAGTTCCTTAAGCACTTCACCTTTCTTTCCAATGATATGAATAGCTGGATTTACTTTCTTATCTCTAGAGTCAGTTATTACTTTCTCCTTGTATCCAGTAGCCTCATCCATCTCTACAGTGAAGGATACACCTTCCTTAAGATCTACGAATTCTACTTTACCATCTAAGTCAGAAAGAATAACAGCGTTATATGGATCCCAAGAACAAATCTTGTCTCCTTTTTTCAGCTTTTGCTTCTCTTTCACATATAAGAATGAACCGTAAGGCACATTATTAATGATTAAGACTTCCTTAGTTTTAGCATCTACAAGTTTTACTTCACCTGATCTACCAACTACGATTCCAACATCCTCACCATTCGAGTCTTTACCCGGTACAGTTTTCACCTCATCAAATTCAGCTATTGCATTGTATTTCGCTGTAAGCATTGAATCCTGAGCAATGTTAGAAGCAGTACCACCCACGTGGAATGTACGTAGTGTCAACTGAGTTCCTGGCTCTCCAATAGACTGTGCAGCTATAACACCAACAGCTTCACCCTCTTGTACAGGTCTTCCTGTCGCAAGGTTTCTACCGTAACACTTAGCACACACCCCTCTTTTTGACTCACAAGTCATTACAGAGCGAATTTGTACAGCGTCTATACCTGCAGCTTCTATAAGTTTAGCTTCATCTTCATTGATTTGCTCACCTGCTTCTACTATTACAGCATCCGTTTCTGGATGATAGATATCTAGTAAAGATACACGGCCTACAATTCTATCGTAAAGACTATCTATAACTTCATCATTTTCCTTCAATGTACGTACTTCAAAACCTCTAAGTGTACCACAGTCATCTATGGTTACAACTACGTCTTGAGCTACATCATGTAATCTTCTAGTTAGGTAACCAGCATCCGCAGTTTTAAGTGCAGTATCTGCTAGACCTTTACGAGCACCGTGAGTAGATATAAAGTATTCAAGAATCGAAAGTCCCTCTCTAAAGTTAGAAAGAATCGGGTTTTCAATAATCTCACCTGTACCTCCAGTACCCAGCTTCTTCTGAGGTTTAGCCATAAGACCCCTCATACCACCTAACTGACGAATTTGTTCTTTTGAACCCCTCGCCCCTGAGTCAAGCATCATATAGATAGGATTAAATCCTTGGTCATCTGTAGCAATGTCATGCAACAATGCGTCAGCAACCTTAGAGTTAATTCTTGTCCAAACGTCAATCACCTGGTTATAACGCTCATTATTCGTAATAAATCCATTACCATAAGCTTCAGTTATTTCCTCTACTTCTTTACGTGCAGATTCTACTAACTCCACTTTAGCTTTAGGTACTAAAACGTGCGAAATATTAAACGAAAGTCCTCCTCTAAATGCGTAATAGAAACCAAGTTCCTTAATAGCATCTAGGAATTTCGCCGTTTGTGCAACCCCAGCCTCTTTGATCATCATACCGATAATGTCTCTCAAAGATTTTTTAGTTAGGAGCGTGTTTATAAAGCCTATTTCCGCTGGTACGTTTTTGTTAAAAATAACTCTACCTACAGAAGTCTCTATAATTTTATCGACAATCTTACCGTCTTCTTTTACCTTAGTTTTCACTTTGATAACTGCGTTAAGATTTGCTTTTCCTTCGTTATACGCTATTTCTACCTCTTCATAACTGTAGAAAGTAAGACCTTCTCCTTGCACTACTTCATTTTTAGTAGATCTTCTCATCTTGGTCATATAATAAAGACCAAGTACCATGTCTTGCGATGGAACTGCTATAGGAGCACCGTTTGCAGGGTTCAAGATATTGTGAGAAGCAAGCATCAGAATTTGAGCTTCCAAGATTGCAGCGTTACCTAAAGGTACGTGCACAGCCATCTGGTCACCGTCAAAATCCGCGTTAAAACCAGTACAAACTAGTGGGTGAAGACGAATCGCCTTACCTTCTACCAATTTAGGCTGGAATGCTTGGATACCAAGTCTGTGTAGCGTTGGGGCTCTGTTAAGCAGGATTGGATGTCCTCTGAGGATATTTTCCAATATTTCCCATATAACTGGCTCTTTCTTGTCTACTATTTTCTTTGCAGATTTTACAGTTTTTACAATACCACGTTCTATTAGTTTTCTAATAATAAATGGCTTGAAAAGCTCCGCTGCCATCCCTTTTGGTAAACCACACTCATGTAGTTTAAGGTTTGGTCCTACAACAATTACAGAACGTCCAGAATAATCCACACGCTTACCAAGTAGGTTTTGACGGAAACGACCTTGCTTACCTTTAAGCATATCACTTAAAGACTTCAATGGTCTATTTCCATTTGCTTTTACTGCATTTGCACGTCTGGTATTATCTAATAAAGAATCTACAGCCTCTTGAAGCATACGTTTCTCATTTCTAAGAATCACTTCTGGTGCTTTGATTTCCATTAGTCTTTTCAGACGATTATTTCTAATGATTACTCTTCTGTAAAGATCATTTAGGTCAGACGTAGCGAATCTACCGCCATCCAATGGAACTAAAGGTCTTAGTTCTGGTGGAATAACTGGAAGCATTTTCATTATCATCCACTCTGGTCTATTTTCTCCAGTTTTTGTAGATGCTCTGAATCCTTCTATAACGTTAAGGCGTTTTAGTGCCTCATTTTTACGCTGTTGTGATGTCTCATTAGCTGCTTGATGTCTTAGACTAAATGATAAATCATCTAAATCTAATCGAGCTAATAAATCCCATATAGCCTCACCACCCATTTTTGCAATGAATTTATTGGGATCATTATCATCTAAGTACTGATTTTCTTTAGGTAAAGAATCTAAGATGTCTAAGTATTCTTCTTCCGTAAGAAAATCAAGATAGTTCACACCATCTGCCTCCTTTAGTCCTGACTGTATCACTATGTATCTCTCATAGTATACGATCATTTCTAATTTTTTCGAAGGAAGACCGATAAGGTAACCTATTTTATTAGGAAGCGACTTGAAGTACCAGATATGCACTATAGGAACTACAAGCTCTATATGGCCCATACGCTCTCTACGTACTTTTTTCTCAGTAACCTCTACACCGCATCTATCACATACGATACCCTTATATCTAATTCTCTTATACTTACCACAGTGACACTCATAATCCTTTACTGGACCGAATATTCTTTCACAGAATAAGCCTCCCATTTCTGGTTTATAAGATCTGTAGTTGATGGTTTCCGGTTTTGTAACCTCACCAAAAGAGCGCTGTAACACAACCTCTGGAGATGATAAACCAATTCTAAGTTTCTTAAAATTAGATTTTATTTTTACGTCTTTTTTGTTTGACATTTTCCTAATTTACTTTTTTAATTAATCGAAGGTTATTTCTATACCTAAACCTCTCAACTCGTGAAGTAATACGTTAAATGACTCAGGAAGTCCTGGCTCTACCATATTATCTCCTTTTACTATTGCTTCGTATGTCTTAGCTCTTCCTATGATATCATCTGATTTCACAGTAAGGATCTCACGAAGGATATTTGCAGCACCAAATGCTTCCAATGCCCAAACTTCCATCTCACCAAAACGCTGACCACCAAACTGTGCCTTACCACCTAGCGGCTGCTGAGTAATAAGAGAGTATGGTCCGATAGAACGTGAGTGCATCTTGTCATCCACCATGTGTCCAAGTTTAAGCATATACATCACCCCTACTGTAGTTCTTTGGTGAAATTTCTCACCCGTAAGTCCATTGTAAAGTTGAGCTGATCCGTTTAACGGAAGATTAGCTTTTTCTACTTGAGCATTGATTTCTGCTTCTGAAGCTCCATCAAATATTGGTGTTCCAAAATTTAAACCAAGTTCTATACCTGCCCAACCCAGAACAGTTTCGTAAATCTGACCTAAGTTCATACGAGAAGGTACACCCAATGGATTAAGAACAATCTCTACAGGTGTTCCATCCTCTAAGTAAGGCATATCCTCTTCTGGTACTATTTTAGCTACGATACCTTTGTTACCGTGTCTACCAGCCATCTTATCACCTACTTTAAGCTTACGCTTCTTCGCTAGATATACTTTAGCTAGTTTCAAGATTCCTGTAGGTAATTCGTCACCCACACTAATCGTAAATTGCTCACGCTTGTACGTAGTAGAAACTTCAGTATATTTAGCTTTATAGTTAGTAAGTATCTTACCTATTAACTCGTTTCTACCTGCATCAGATGTCCAGTTATTGTATGAAACTGTTGCAAAATCGATAGAAGCAAGATTCTTAAGTGTAAACTTAGTACCCTTAGGAATAACATCTTCGTAGTATACGTTTTGTACGCCTGCAGATGTTTTACCTGAAACCACTTTATAAAGTTTTTCTAACAGCGTAGCTCTTAGCTTATCTAACTCATTTAAATGGTCATTTTCAAGCTTGGTAAGCTTCGTTTTATCCTCAGCTTTATTCGCTCTATCTTTCTTTCTTCTTACGAAAAGTTGCTTCGCTACTACTACTCCTTCTTTTGATGGTGTAGCTTTCAGTGATGCGTCTTTCACATCACCAGCTTTATCGCCGAAAATAGCTCTAAGTAGTTTCTCTTCTGGAGAAGGCTCTGATTCACCTTTAGGTGTAATTTTACCTATAAGTATGTCTCCTTCTTTTATTCTAGCACCTACTCGGATAAGACCATTCTCATCCAGATTTTTAGTAGCTTCCTCACTTACGTTTGGAATGTCATTGGTAAGTTCTTCAATACCTCTTTTGGTATCTCTTACCTCTACATCGTGCTCCGTGATATGTATCGAAGTGAAATAATCATCTTTCACTACTTTCTCAGAGATTACAATCGCATCCTCAAAGTTATATCCTTGCCAAGGCATGAATGCTACTTTAAGGTTTCTACCAAGAGCAAGCTCTCCACCTTGTGTACCATACCCTTCACTAAGGACCTGACCTTCTACTACTTTATCACCTTTAACCACTAATGGTCTAAGGTTTACAGTCATATTCTGGTTAGTTCTTCTGAACTTAGTGATATAGTAAGATTTAGTGTCTCCTATGAAACTAGCCAACATCTCATCATCTGAGAGGTCATACTTAATTCTAATTTCATCGGCATCTACGTATTCTACTACACCAGTACCCTCTGCCAATAACTGAGTTCTAGAATCTTTAGCTACTTGAGCTTCAAGACCTGTACCTACGATAGGAGCTTCAGGATTCATAATAGGAACTGCCTGACGCTGCATGTTAGATCCCATCAATGCACGGTTAGCATCATCGTGCTCTAAGAAAGGAATAAGTGATGCTGCAATAGATACAATCTGGTTTGGAGCTACGTCCATATAGTCCACCTTGTTTCTATCTTCTATCGGAAAATCTCCTTCAAATCTTGCTTTCACAAGCTCGTTAGTCAGATTACCTTTTTTATCAAACGGAGAATTGGCTTGAGCGATGATATTATCATCTTCCTCCTCTGCGCTTAGATAAACTACATTATCCTCTATTTTTACTCTTCCTTTATCTACCTTACGGTATGGAGTTTCTATAAATCCAAGATTATTTATCTTAGCGTGAACACAAAGAGATGAGATAAGTCCAATATTCGGACCCTCAGGAGTTTCAATGGTACATAATCGACCATAGTGCGTATAGTGAACATCCCTTACCTCAAAACCAGCTCTTTCTCTCGAAAGACCACCAGGTCCTAGGGCAGACATTCTACGCTTGTGAGTCACCTCAGCCAATGGATTCGTTTGATCCATAAACTGAGAAAGCTGATTGGTACCAAAGAATGAATTTATCACTGATGATAACGTTCTTGCATTCACAAGATCAGTAGGTGTAAACACCTCGTTATCACGTATATTCATACGTTCTCTGATCGTTCTTGCCATACGAGCAAGACCTACACCAAATTGGTTATAGAGTTGCTCACCAACAGTTCTAACTCTTCTATTACTCAAGTGATCAATATCATCCACATCTGTACGAGAGTTTACAAGCTCGATTAGATATTGAATGATAGAAATGATATCTTGATTCGTTAAAACTCTGATATTGCTTTCAATATCCAGTTCTAACTTTTTGTTTATTCTATATCTACCTACCTCACCAAGGTCATAACGCTTATCAGAGAAGAATAATCTTTCAATGATACCACGCGCAGTTTCCTCATCTGGTGGATCGGTATTTCTCAATTGTCGGTAAATGTGCTCTACAGCTTCTTTACCAGAGTTGGATGTATCTTTTTGTAAAGTATTTAGAATGATTTGGAAATCGTTCTTATCATCTGTTTCTTTACTTAAGATTATAGTCTTAACGCCTGACTCTATAATTTCTGCAAGATGATCTTCTTCCAAAACAGTGTCACGCTCTATAACTACTTCATTTCTTTCGATAGATACCACTTCTCCAGTATCCTCATCCACGAAGTCTTCAATCCAAGAACGAAGAACTCTTGCAGCTAACCTACGTCCGATCACTTTTTTAAGACCGGCTTTAGTTACCTTAAGTTCCTCTGCTAGACCAAATAAGTCTAGGATATCTTTATCTGTTTCATACCCTATTGCTCTCAATAGTGTAGTTACAGGGAATTTCTTTTTACGATCGATGTACGCATACATCACGTTATTTACATCTGTGGCAAACTCAATCCAGCTACCTTTGAAAGGTATGATACGAGCAGAGTATAATTTAGTACCATTGGTGTGGTAACTCTGGCCAAAGAATACACCCGGGCTTCTATGAAGCTGAGATACGATAACACGCTCCGCGCCATTTATAATAAATGACCCAGTAGGAGTCATATATGGCAGGGTACCAAGATAAACATCTTGAACTACAGTCTCAAAATCTTCGTGCTCTACGTCGTTACAGCTAAGCTTAAGCTTTGCTTTTAGAGGCACTGCGTGAGTTAATCCTCTTTCAATACACTCTTGTATGGTGTATCTTGGTGGATCAACAAAGTAATCAAGAAACTCGAGAACGAATATATTTCGGGTGTCAGTGATTGGAAAATTTTCACTGAATACCTTAAACAACCCTTCGAATTTTCTGTCTTCAGAAGATGTCTGAAGCTGAAAAAATTCTTGAAACGATTTCAACTGTACATCTAAGAAATCTGGGTAATCAATCACCTTAGCGATTTTCCCAAAATTTATTCTTTCGTTATATTTTGATGACAAGACTATTTAATTGTTTGGTGTTAATGGAAAAAAAATATAAAAACGCCAAAAGACCCACTGAAAATCAGGGGTCTTTTGGACGTGTTATTTGTAAAAATTACTTAAGTTCAACTTCAGCTCCTGCTTCTTCTAACGCTGCTTTCAATGCATCTGCTTCGTCTTTAGAAACATTCTCTTTCACCTCTTTAGGCGCTGAGTCAACTAATTCTTTTGCTTCTTTAAGACCTAAACCTGTTAGTGTCTTAACCGCCTTTACTACTTGTAATTTTGCCGCACCTGCAGATTTCAATATTACTGTGAACTCTGTTTGTGCTTCCTCAGCGTCAGCACTTGCTGCTGGTCCTGCTGCTACTGCTGCTGGAGCCGCTGCTGGTTCGATACCATACTCATCTTTAAGGATAGTCGCTAATTCGTTTACATCTTTTACTGTAAGATTAACTAATTCTTCTGCTAGTTTTTTAATGTCAGCCATTTTGTTTTGTTTAAATTTTGTGTTTTTAATAATTAATTTTCTCTCTCGGCAAGTGTTTTAAGTAAACCTGCGATCGTATTACCACTAGACTTAAGTCCAGAAATAACATTTACAGCAGGAGAACGTAACAGTCCGATGATTTCTCCAACAAGTTCTTCTTTAGTTTTGAGATCTACTAGTGTACCTAGTTGATCATCTCCAATGAAGATGCCAGAGTCGATGTAAGCCCCTTTAAGTAACGGTCTATCGCCTTTTTTACGAAACTCTTTAATAGCGATAGCAGGTGCTTTAGGATTGGAAGCGAATAAGAGTGCAGTTGTACCTACTAATGTGTCTTTCAGTTCTCCCCACTCTATATCACTACGCTCTAAAGCTTTGCGAACAAAAGTGTTTTTGATTACTTGCATTTTGACACCATTCTTATGTAACAACTTTCGTAAGTCGTTGTTTGAGTTAGCTGACAACCTAGAGCTATCCGTTACGTATACGTATTGGTACTCTTTTAAGTTAGCCGCTAATTCATCTATTATAATGTTTTTTTCTTCTTTGGTCATTTCTCCGTATTATTAGATGGTTAGACTGTGAGTGCTTTTGTATCTACTTTAATACCAGGACTCATCGTACTGGAAACCGTGATACTTTGAAAATATGTACCCTTTGCAGCACTTGGCTTAAGTCTGTTCAGCGTATCTATCAACTCCTTTGCGTTATCATAAATTTTATCCGCATCAAACGATACTTTACCTACAGACGTATGAATAATACCCGTTTTATCAACCTTAAAGTCAATTTTACCAGCCTTTATTTCTACTACAGCTTTCGCTATGTCCATAGTTACTGTACCACTCTTTGGGTTTGGCATAAGGTTTCTAGGTCCTAAGACTCTACCTAATCTACCAATTTTACCCATAACAGCTGGCATAGTGATGATAACATCGATATCTAACCAACCACCTTCTATTTTAGTGATATAGTCATCTAATCCAACGTGATCAGCTCCTGCATCTTTAGCCTCTTGCTCCTTGTCTGGAGTAACTAATGCAAGAACACGTACTTCCTTACCAATACCATGTGGTAGAGAAGTCGTACCCCTTACCATCTGATTAGCTTGTCTAGGATCTACACCTAATTTTACGTCTACATCTACAGAAGAATCAAACTTTGTGTTCGTAATTTTTTTAACTACTTCACAAGCTTCCATTAAACTGTAGAGATTTTCCTTGTCATACTTAGACAAGGCTTCTTTTCTTTTTTTCGAAATTTTTCCCATTGATTTTTAACGATAATCTTAATTACCTTCCGGAAACTGTCCGGTAACAGTTACGCCCATACTTCTTGCTGTACCTGCAACCATTTTCATGGCTCCACCTACGGTCAACGCATTTAAGTCAGACATTTTATCTTCAGAAATAGCTCTAACTTGATCCCAAGTTATCTTAGCTACTTTTACTCTATTTGGTTCAGCAGATCCACTCTTCTTCTTAACAGCCTCAAGTATTTGAGCTGCAGCAGGAGGAGTTTTGATTATGAAATCAAATGAATTATCCTGATAAACAGTAATAACAACTGGTAATACTTTACCCGCCTTATCTTGTGTTCTACCATTAAACTGCTTACAGAAGTCCATGATATTTACACCCTTAGCACCTAGTGCTGGACCAACTGGAGGTGCAGGATTTGCTGCTCCACCCTTAACCTGTAATTTTACGTATCCTTTAATTTGCTTAGCCATAAAGCTTATTCTTTTTCTACTTGTATATAATTAAGCTCTAGTGGAGTCTTTCTTCCGAAAATCTTCACCATTACTTTTAATTTTTTCTTCTCCTCATTAACCTCCTCAATAACACCGCTGAAACCAGTAAAAGGACCATCTGTCACTTTCACAAACTCCCCAGCAATGTATGGGTTAACAGCACTCTCTCCTTGTTGGTTACTTTCGTCCACCTGTCCGAAGATGCGATTCACCTCGCTTTGTCTCATAGGCACAGGCTCTCCATCCTGACCTAAGAAACCAACAACACCGTTCACCGCTCTTATTGTAGGTACAACTTCACCCACTAAATTGGCGTGTATCAGTATATATCCTGGAAAATAACTCTTCTCCTTAGAAGTTTTCTTTCCATTCTTAATCTCGTAAACCTTTTGCGTAGGGATTAAAATCTCAGGCACATACTTTGTCAATTTAGCGTATGACAGTTCAGACTCGATAATCGCCTTCACCTTTTTTTCAGACCCACTTATGGCACGTACCACGTACCATCTAAATTCCTCCTGAGTATTCTCCATTGTAATTATCTGAGACTATTTTAAAAAACCATACAGAATATCCATAATACCACCAAAAGCTTTATCAATTAGTAATATTACAAGAGCAAAAAGTATAGAAGCAATAACCACTATTGTGGTACTACTTCTTAACTCTTCCCATGTTGGCCAAGTTACTTTATTAATTAACTCGTCCGTCGTTTCCTTCCAGATTTCTACTATCCTACTCATTTCATTTAATCTTGCACGGGTGGAGAGATTCGAACTCCCGGCACCTGGTTTTGGAGACCAGTGCTCTGGCCAGCTGAGCTACACCCGTTTCTGCCTTATATATTGTTATTTGATAACTTCAGTAACCTGACCAGCACCTACAGTTCTACCACCTTCACGGATAGCAAACTTAAGTCCTTTCTCCATAGCTACAGAGTTGATTAGCTCTACTGTGATACTTACGTTGTCACCTGGCATAACCATTTCAGTACCTTCTGGAAGTTTGATCTCACCAGTTACGTCTGTAGTTCTGAAGTAGAACTGTGGTCTATACTTGTTAAAGAATGGAGTGTGACGTCCACCTTCTTCTTTAGATAAAACATAAATCTCAGCTTTAAAGTCTGTATGTGGCTTAACAGATCCTGGCTTGATAATAACCATACCTCTCTTGATATCAGTTTTCTCAATACCTCTCAATAGGATACCTGCGTTATCTCCAGCTTGACCTCTATCAAGAAGTTTTCTGAACATCTCAACACCAGTACATACTGACTTCATACCTTCAGCTCCCATACCTATGATCTCTACAGGATCAGAAACATTGATTACTCCTCTTTCTATTTTACCAGTAGCAACAGTACCACGACCAGTAATAGAGAATACATCCTCTACAGGCATTAGGAAAGGCTGATCAGTCAAACGCTCAGGAACTGGAATCCAGCTATCAACTGCATCCATAAGCTCTTGAACAGTAGCAACCCACTTCTCATCTCCGTTCAATGCACCAAGTGCAGAACCTTGTATGATAGGAGTATTATCTTCGTCAAATTCGTAGAAACCAAGAAGTTCTCTTACTTCTATTTCTACTAATTCTAGTAATTCTTCATCATCCACCATGTCTACTTTGTTCATAAACACAACTAATCTAGGTACACCAACTTGTCTAGCAAGAAGAATGTGCTCCTTAGTTTGTGGCATAGGACCATCTGTAGCAGCTACTACTAATATAGCACCGTCCATTTGAGCAGCACCAGTTACCATGTTTTTTACATAATCGGCGTGACCTGGACAATCTACGTGAGCGTAGTGTCTAGTTTCTGTTTGATACTCAATGTGAGCAGTGTTAATAGTAATACCTCTTTCTTTCTCCTCTGGAGCAGAATCAATAGTACCGAAATCTGTTTTCTCTGCTAGTCCTTGACCAGAGAGTACAGAACTGATCGCTGCAGTTAGGGTAGTTTTACCGTGATCTACGTGTCCGATAGTTCCAATGTTTACGTGTTCTTTCGAACGATCAAAT
>Ga0115558_1002044_pt1 | contig 12130 bp, 10 predicted proteins | sample COGITO_mtgs_1104_4_FD_87279 | JGI IMG/M metagenome (GOLD analysis project Ga0115558, IMG submission 87279) | Pelagic marine microbial communities from North Sea - COGITO_mtgs_110426 | ecosystem: Environmental > Aquatic > Marine > Epipelagic | place: Germany:Helgoland, sampling site Kabeltonne... | reverse complement strand
TGTACCTTTATGGTGGGGTCCAATTCAACAAAAATTGTTTCCAGCCTATTGATTTGATTGAGGGACTCGGCGGCAACACAAAGCGTAGTGTTGTTCATTTGCCATTTACCTAGGTTCTCTACAATCTTGTCGAAATTCTTATTGAAAGACTGCTGTGCCTCTACGTCGAAATCGAAGGCAAAATCAGGTTGCATATAGCTTCGACTGCCGAATTCTACTTGCGCGTACCCATGAATATCGGAGACAAAAGTATCGGATGTTTCAAAGAGAGAGCTTGGGCTTAAAACTACCTGCGTATCAGTAGCCGATAGTATTTGATCAAAATTATCCGTGGCTTTCTGAAAGCACTTGTCAATTACATCTAGCGTTTGTTGATAATCCTTAAACCAAATTTTGGTATTGTTGGGAACAAAACTTGGAAATGATTGCCTTGTTTCTGCCAAGAGCCTTGTTTGAACATTAGGAATGATATTAATTTCCTTGATGCTCTCTTCGCTAAGCTGAGAAACAGGATCGAATGTTCTGATGCTTTCAATTTCATTGCCGAAGAGCTCAATTCTGTAAGGCAAATCATGTGCATAGGAGAACACGTCTAGAATACCACCACGAACTGAAAACTGACCAGCTTCATATACAAAGTCATTTTTCTCAAAATCGTAGGTAAGTAGGAGCTCCGAAAGAAAGGCTACATCTAGCTGCTCGCCCACTTTGGCCGAAAACGTATTGTTAGATAACGCCTTCTTGTTGATAACTTTTTCTGTTAAAGCTTCTGGGTAGGTCACTATGAGCTCACCCACTGAAGCCTTATGGTTTATTCGATTCAGAATTTCTGCCCGCATAAGGATATTGGCATTTTCTGTTTCATCGAATTGATAAGGCCTTTTGTAGGAAGTAGGGAAAAGCAGGACTTCTTTCTCTCCCATCAGGTTTTGGAGGTCGTTGTGGAAATAGGCAGCCTCCTCCTTATCATGCAATACAAAAATGTTTGTTTGCTTGTTGATCTGATAAGTAGCTGCAGCAAGCACCGCATCTAGGCTACCGATTAAACCCTTCAGTCTTAATCGTGATGGTTGGTTGGGCTTGATTCGCTCTGCAATAGTTTGAATCAGCGCGTCCTCTTTGTAAATCTTTATGAAATCTTTAACCTTCAATGAATCTTGCTCGAGTGGCCTGCAAATGTAGTATTTTTTGACCTTACGCCCAGTCAGGCTTAGTTGCCTTTCCAAGAAATAATTGTTGCTAAACTAAACCCTTTCGTTTATCTAGTTGTTACAAAGCGCAAATGAAAAAGCAAAAGCAAGGTTTAGACTTGAGAAAAGAGGCATTCAAACGCATTGAAAATATGCATCCGCACATGGTTTTACTTTATGTAAGCATGATCGGGAGTGCCGTTATTTTCTTGTTCACAGTAGTGGCTTTTACGGTTTCTAGACCTATAGATGCCGATTTCCTAACCATTAACTTTCCTAAATCGTTTGTCATTAGCACGTTTGTCTTGCTACTTTCTAGTTATAGTGTCACAAAGATTTTACCTGCATTTGAAAAGGACAATTTAGATGAAGTAAAGAAATGGCTAGGGTTTACGTTGCTCTTGGGTTTTGCGTTTTCCATTTCTCAAGTCGCTGGTTGGAAGGAATTACAGGCCTACGATATACTTTTTACAGGCCACAGATCGGGGGCCTATCTTTATGTGATTTCAGGACTACATGTATTGCATATGGTTGGTGTAATGATATTTGCTATTGTTTTGTTAATGGAATGTCATAAAACATCTCAAGATGCTGTAAGGCACCTGATGTATTCTACGAATCCTTATCAGAAGGTTAAACTGAAAATACTTGCAGACGCTTGGCATTTTGTTGATGCCGTGTGGGTTGCCCTATTTTTTTACTTCCTATTTAGTTTCTAGGGTTTTGTTAAAGGCGCTCAAAAATGAGCAATAAAAAAGGCCGCGTGACCAAACGCGACCTTAAGCAATTGACTTATGAAGTATTGTTTTTGACTTTTGGGCGCTGCCCTGAGTTGTATTAGTTAAATGTAATTGTCTTAATCTTTTCCCAAGAGATATACTTAGGGTCTCCGCTTCCAGAGAATACGAGTACACCATCGTTGTCTTCGTTTACATCTCTTGCATCTCCGATTAACAATTCAGTGCCATTCTTTAAAACCACTGTAGAGTAATCGTAATTTTTCGGGGTAATGCTCTTGATGCTACCCATGGTGATGATAAATTCAACGTCATCATCTTTTCCTTGTAGCATTTCATATGAATAAGCTTCGTCTAAGTCGTAAGTTATCTCGCCGCTAAGCGTTTCGCCGTCAACTGTGGTAACTGTACCAGAAAGCCTTTTCAAGTTTTTAAAGCTGTTGTAGTTCAAAACATTGCTTGGAGCATCTTTGAAAGTCACTTTCTTAAACTCTCTCCAAGGGATATCAATTCTACCAAAATCCGTACTTACAATTACGCCTCTGTTTTCGCTGTTCACATCGTTTGAACCTCTCAAGTACATTTCTCTACCTGATTTTGTTACAATGTTACTTCCACTACGGTCTCTTTCAATAGAAGCAAGTTTTCCGAATTCAATCTTTACATCGCCATCTCTAGTATCACCATCTAAGATATCGCTAGACAATCTTTCGTCGTGATCCCACTCTATAAAACCAGTGTATTCACCGCCATATATTTCAACAGTACCGTATAGTGGGCTACCCATAGTTTCGCTTAGTTTTTTAGGCGTTTCCATGAATTCTATTTTTTCAATTCGGCTCCATTTGAAAGAACTTTTACCGAGTTCGTTGTCCATAATGTGGATAGTCGCATTAAAGTCGTTAGACCCATCCTCAACATAGATGGTTTTGCCATCTCTCATGGTCATTTTTACTTCCGAACGTCTGTTGATTTCTAATATGGATATATTTCCAAATTGCGCTTGAAACTCGTGTGTAGTTTCATAATCGCGGTTACTGCCCCAGCTAATGTTAATGCCGCTCCAGTTACCCCTGTCTCTATCTCTTAATTCTCTTTTTTCTTCTCTAGTTAAGTAGCGATAGTTTTCATTGTCTTCTTTAGTACCGTTGAATACATCTACCCAAAGTGCTTCTTCTTTACCCCATCTAATTTGACCAGTATAAGTATCGCCGTCAATTGTTGTGAGCTTTCCGTAAATCAGTGCTTCGTCTTGTGCCGTCGCACTCATAGAACCGACTAAGGTGAAAATGGCGATCAGGGTGATTTTTAATTTTGAGTTCATGACCTTTTTATGTTTTAGTTGTTTTTTCATTTTTGATACTTCAAATATGTAGACAACAAAAAGGTTCTGAAATAGAGAAGGGTTCTATCGGGGCATTTTCGAACTGAAACGGGAGGGTCTGATACCGAATCCGACGGGCTGATTCAGTTTATTGGTCGAGCCACCTTTTAAACAGCGGAGTTTTCTCACTACTCACCACTATATCTTCCTCAATAGAAGGGTTAAGTCCTAGCTTTACACGACCTTTAAAATAGGGGTGAATATCTGTTACGGAGTCGAAGTGTACGAAGAATTTACGGTTGACACGATAGAAATGCTTGGGGTCAAGTAACGACTCTAATTCTTCTAGGGTCTGATCTATTGGTAGCTTCTGACCTTCGAATGTTATGAGGTATGAAAGCTTATCCTGAGAAAAGAAGTAAGCGATTTTTTCGATAGGCACTGCCCTAATCCGCTGGCCTAGCTTTACTAAAAAGCGAGATTTATAGTCTTTTGACGCACCGGAAATGACCGCTCGGATTTCTTCCATGTTAATTTGAGGGCTTCCGGTGTCAGAGCTTTTAGTGCTATCGTATTTATCAAGCGCATTAGCCAGTTTTTCTTTTTGAATCGGCTTCAGAATATAATCTATGCTGTTTACTTCAAAGGCCTTAATGGCATACTCGTCATAGGCTGTGGTAAAAATCACAGGCGTTTTAACCTCAACTTGGTCGAATATTTCAAAGCTTGAACCATCAAGCAAATGGATGTCGCTGATGATCAAGTCGGGGTGTTCGTTGTTTTGTAGCCATAAGACAGCAGCCTCTATAGATTTCATAGCGGCCAGCACCTCAGCCTCAGGCTTTAAGGTCTTTAAAAGCTCGATCAGTCGATCGGAGGCTAATTTTTCATCTTCAAAAACAACTACTTTCATGGTTATTGTGCCTCCAAATCTACTAAAGGAATTTTGACAATGAAGTTATCTGGGTTTTTAAACACCTGGACTTCTTTGTCGGTAAAGTAAGAATACCTTTTTTTAATGTTTTCTAAGCCCGTTTTGCCGCTGTTTCTCATGTCTACCTTCTTTTCTCTGAGGGTATTTTTCACAGATAGATAGCCATTCTGACATGATATGTGAATTTTTAATGGCCTCACTTCTGATATGGCATTGTGCTTAATGGCGTTCTCGATCAACATTTGCAGGGTAAGTGGCGGTAGGTAAAGCATGTGCGCTTTGCTCTCAATATCAATAAAAGTTTGAATCGTATCCTCAAACCGTATTTCTAAAAGATATAGGTAGGAGGCTATGAACCTGAGCTCTTCATTGAGTGTGACTAACTCTTCTTTACTACTCTTTAAAATATTGCGATAGACATCGGCAAATTTCTCCAAGTAGGTTTGAGAAAGCTCGGTGTCTATGCTGATTAGTGATGAAAGGATATTGAGGTTGTTGAAGAGGAAATGAGGGTCTAAATGATTTTTTAACGTGGTTAGCTCGGCGCGAATCGTTTCTTTTTGGAAGGTCTCGGAATTGACCTGAGCAGTTTTCCAGTTGCTTAAAAATTGTATGCCAAAATTAATGGATATCGTAGGCAGAAGGATCAGTATGCCTATGACATTCATAGATAATATCTGCCCCTCATTTGGCGGAGCGGTGGTGAGCCCAAACTTTAAAATGAAATAACTGATGTTAATGATGATGAGTGACATCAATATTCCGACTCCAAGTTGCCAGTAAAACCGCTTAGTGCCGTGCTCTAACCAGGGCAGTACCCTGTCCAGTTTTCTAGTCAGAAAATGGTTGAACACCCAAACCAAAATCAAAGTAATGACTAGCCAGCTGGCGGTGAGATAAAGTTCTCTGTCAGCACTGGTTGAGTACAGTATTAAAAAGACAGCCCCGGTTAATACGGAACTGACTATTAACTGATTTCTAAATTTTTTCGACAGCGCCACGGATTCAATTTAATCAAAAATGATTTCATCGACTTGCGACCACTTGATATAAACAGGGTCGGCATTTTTAGAAGGGAAAACTAAGATGCCGGCATTCTTTTCGCTTACGTCTCTGTGGTCTCCCAGTAAGAGGCGTTCGCCATTTCTAAGCTCTACCATAGAGTAGTTATAGTTCTTCGGAATAATGCTTTTAATGTTTCTGAATACTACCTGAAACTCTGCCTTGTCATCATTGGCGTCTAACAGTTCAAACTCCCAAGCTTCATCTAAATCGAAAGCAATCATTCCTTCATGCTCATCGCCTTGAATTGTCGTTACTTTAGCTCTTAGCCCACGCGAAGAAGGGAAATCATCGTAAGACATACGCAGACTTTCACTATCTGAAATTTCGAGTTCGATAAAGTCTCTCCAGTCAATCTTTACCTGCCCTACGTTTGGATCGTTAATTACCACGCCTCTATTTCCTTGATTTACGTCGTTACTTCCAGTCAGAAACAAAGTTCTGCCAGATTTAAGAGTTAAATCAACGCCATTACGACCTTTTACAATTTTTTGAATACTGCGAAAGGGAACCTTCTTATCCCCATTACGATCTTTTCCGTCAAGAATTTCGCTAAGAAACCTCTCATCAGAATCCCATTCTATTTGCCCACTAAAAGTTCCTTTTCTACCAGCATTTACAATACCATATATCGGCTTACCAAAACCTTCTTCCTGACTTTTTGGAGCAGCCATAAACTCTACTTTTTCTACTCTGCCCCAAGACAGCATGACTTCGCCTAACTCAAAATCATAAACACCAATGCTATTCCCAATGTCTTCACTATTTCCGCCTACTATTTCTAAAGAGGCGCCGTTCTTAAAAGTGATTTTTGCACGGTCTCTGCGCATAGGCACAATGGACTTAATATCGCCAAAGCGGGCTTTAAATTCATGCGCCGTGTCTGAAAACTTATCTTCCCAAATGCTAAGCACACCTAAATCAATATTCAACCAGGAGCCGCCTTCCTCTTCCTTTTCAGAAAGTGCCTTAACTTCTGCTTTAGACAAGAATTTCATAAAGTCGTTAGATGCTTTAGTTCCATTCAGCACTTCTACCCAAAACACTTCTGCTTTTTGGGCGCCTTTGCCTCCCCACTTTATTGGTCCAGTATACACGTCACCACTAACCGTAGTTACCTTACCGTAGATTGCCGTGTTCTTTTGTGCCTGAGATTGGTTGTTGATAATAACCAAGCCCACCACAATGCCAATAACGAGTATTATGCCTCTGATCATTTCTCTATTGATTTGATTCTGTCTATGCATACTACAAACGTATACAGCCTGTTCTTTAAATTGAACCCTATTAGGCCAGACTAGTGCTTTCATATTCTGAATCGGGAAAATTGACTACTGAACTTTTAGTTAGTTAGGAAAAATGCTTGAATCGATGTCTGGAATAATGCGTAAGGCATTTTTATAGTAGATCTTTTTCAAGACCTGATCCGATAGGCCCAGGCCATACATACGCCAAAAGGCATGATACCTTTTGTAATAAGGGAAATACTCATCGTTTGACTCCAGTACTCTGAAGTAAGTGGGATATTCCTCTGGCTTATAAGAATCTTTCCCAAACAGTACTCTATCCTGATACTTCTCCATAAACGCTTTTGCGAAGCGAGGCTGTCTTCCTAGCTCCGCTATAACAGCACCAATCTCTACCATCATGTTGGGCATAGCGTCTAAAAGCTCCCCTAAATGGTTGAGGTCATTGGCATACCAACCCATATGTGCTGCTATAAAGGTGGTTTTGGAATGCCTTTGAAAAAGGTTGTGTTGCTCTTGGATCAATTGCTTAAAAGGAACGGGGTTGTCATCTTCTCTTTTTCTTCTTGGATGTGTTTTTAGCTCTAACCACCTTTCGTTGTTGGCATCAAATGGCTCCCAGAATTGTTTTGGGTCAGCAGTATGGATGAGAACAGGAATACCGAGCTCACCACATTTTTCAAAAAGTGGCGCAAGACGAGGGTCGTCAACGGCGACACGATTGCCAGCTTTATCTTTTACGGAAAAGCCTAGGCTCTTGAATATCTTAAGCCCTCTGGCGCCTTGATTATAGTCTCTTTCTAATTGAGCGGCCGCTCTTGGCCCCCATTCGTCATCTATGTTGTTAAAGTTTGCATTGGCAAAGACTACGAAACGTTTTGCCTGATTGTCTTTAATGTTTTTTATGGCATCGACTATTGCCTTACCATTACCCCCAGAGAGGTTTACCATCAAACCCATGTTCAGGCCATCCATTTCAGAAGCCAGCTTGTTCAGATCGCGTTCGCCCATCCTCCATTGGTGACTGTGAATGTCTATAAAGGGGAATTTGGATTTGAAAATTGGGTTTTCAGGTACTACAAGTGAAGATGGTGGGTCGTACTCTTCAAAGCTTACGCCTTGACTGAATCCGAAATTTGAAATACCAATGAAGCAAAGAAGGATTAAAAAGTATTGTTGTTTCATAACGCGTAGAATCTCTTATGTTAATCGTATTTAAAACAACATGGTTTTTTTAGCCCGATTAACAATGTAATTTATCAGTCTAAATCGTTTTGTTCATGGAAATTTCTTTAAAAGGAAAAGTAGTATTGGTTACAGGAGGTTCTCGAGGAATTGGCGAAGGCTTCTGTCACGCACTGGCAGCAGCTGGTGCCAGAGTAGCCCTACATTATAATACGAATCAAGAAAAAGCCGATGCGGTTGTTTCAGCTCTAGAAACTACATCAAAGGCATTTGCCGCCAATCTTGAGAAACCTGACGAAGTTCTTTTATTGTTCGAACAAGTAAAAGAACACTTTGGTCAAATTGATGTGCTCATTAACAACGCAGGAGTAGCCATATCTTCAGGTATCGCCTTGGATGATGAGGCTTGGCTGCAAGATTGGGACAAGACATTTGCCATTAACACAAGAGCCACTGGCCTGCTATGCAAGAAAGCGATAGCGCATTTCCAAGAGATTGGTGGAGGTAGGATTATCAATATTTCCTCCAGAGCGGCTTTTAGAGGAGATACCTTAGATTATTTAGCCTACGGCGCCTCTAAAGGCGCGATACCTTCACTAACACGATCCATTGCTCGATACTGTGGAAAGGAGAATATTAAGGCATTCAATATTGCACCGGGTTTTGTAAGAACCGATATGGCGCAAGATTTCATGGATAAGTATGGAGAAGGGTTCGCGCTAAACGATATCGCACTTCCAGAATTGACAGAACCAAAGGACTTAGCGCCTATGGTAGTGCTACTGGCGAGTGGTTTGGCAGATCATGCCACGGGCAGCACCATTGATATCAATGCCGCTAGTTATGTGCATTAATGGGGATGGATAGTACCGTTTTGAAATAACCATTTTCTGTTTTGTAAATAAAACTGAAGCCTTGCTTTTCAGACAGTTGTCCACATATCCATAATCCAAGACCATTTCCGCTTTGAATTTGTTTTTGAATATCTATTTTATTCTCAAAAGAGACACTGAGAACTGATTTAGTCGTATTAAGCTCTATTTTAATAGGCTCACTTGTATTTCCATACTTCAGTGAGTTTTGAAGTAAATTGACAATTATACTTTCCATTTTGATTTTATCAGCTGAAACTTGTAAATGCTCCATATGCGGCTCAATAAAGAGGTTGAGGTGGAATGCTGCTGCCTTGATTGAATGATTCATTTTTTCAAGTACATCATATAGTAAATCGTCTATTCTCAAGGGTGCTATGTGTAGGCTTAAGGTATCAGACTTGAGTTGACTCATTAAGAGAAAATCCTGAACCACGTATTTTAGCCTTACAACCTCTTCTCTTTGACTTTCCAGTAAAGAGCGATCAGTAGAGCGCTGCTTTTGAGATATGCGTAGCTCAAGTTCCGCCAACATGTTGGCAAGCGGTGTTCTTAACTCATGAGCTGCTGAGGAAAAAAACTGATTTTGGGTTTTAATAGCAGATTCTATCCGCTCGATCATTTGATTTATGGTAGTAGAAAGCTCGGTGAGTTCGTCATTAGCAGTAGAAACGGGAAGCCGCTCCATTTCCTCAGATGCTTTAATGGATTTGGCTTTGTTAATTAACGCTTGGATTGGCTTGAGTGTAAACCTCGATACAAAGAGCGCTAGAATAAGTGAGATGACTGCCGCACCTAGGTTGGCAAAGACCATCCATCCACCGATGGTGCGTATTTGAGCATAGACTAACGCATTATTTTTGGCTAATACAAGACTAACACTTCCTGATGTGCCTTGTATTGTTTCTCGAGTTGAGATAGCGAAGGTAAATTCATCGATGTTTAGTATAATGGGTGTAGGGGAATTTGTTGAATAACCTTCGTCTTGGATCAAAAGGAAGAGTTCTTCGTAGGCTTTAGGAAAGTCTATGCGCTGATAGGTCTTCTGACTTCGTGATATGGAATTGAACCATATCTGTATAGGCTGCCCATTCTTTGTTAGCGGTACTTCATTTGGGTTATTGCCCATAGAAAGGGCTATACTTTCTACTTCTACAGATACGCTTTGCTCGTAGGTACTTAAAATGTTTTCTCTGATGATTCTAAAGAGGAAATAGTTGAATATGGAGAGCACCAAAAGAAAAACCATGAAAAAGATCATGGCGATTTTAAAACGGATGCCTTTAAAGAAATAGGAGGGTTTCAATAACTACTGTTTAATTAACTCACCATGAATTTTGTATCCATAGCCTACGTGTGTTTCAATCAGCTTAGGCTCGAAATCATGATCTATTTTCTTTCTTAATTGGTGCATATGCACTTCAATTACGTTGCTGCCCATATCAAAATTTATGTTCCAGATCTTTTCCGTGATTTCCATTTTAGAAAGGACTCTATTGGCATTTTGCAATAGTAGCTCCAAGATAGAGAATTCTCGTTTACTCAGTTCAATGAGCTTATCTCCACGAATGACCTGATGTTTTATGAGGTCAACCTCTAGATTTGCCAATTTGAAAATGGATGCTCTTTTAGAGCCAAATTTGCGTTGAACATTCCTAATGCGAGCTTTGAGTTCTTCAAAGTCGAATGGTTTTTTAACATAGTCCACTGCACCTAAATCAAGGCCTTTTATAATGTGATCGCTTTCGCTGAGCGCACTCATGAAAATGATGGGTGTTTCAATAGAAAACTCGCGTAGGTTTTTCAATACGTCAAAGCCACTTTGGCCTGGCAGCATTATGTCTAACAGAATAAGATCAAATTGCTCTACGGCTGCTGTTTCCAATGCTTGGCTACCATTTACTTCGTGAGCGACCTGATGCCCTACTTCTTCCAACCCTTTCTGGATAAAGGAAGCTAATTTCACTTCATCTTCAACAAGAAGGATTTTCATAGCGCAGTTTTTAAGTCAACAGTATTACTAAAAGTCTTACCGTCGATGGTGATTTTGGACGGAATCATGATTGTATAGCCCAGTGTGTTTATTTCTTCAGCCATTGTTTTTCGTACCCAACCAGCTATCGATACTTGTTTTCCTTCACTAATAATATCTGCTAAGCTCAAGGCTAGTACATCCCTTATCTGCAAATAGACTTTGTCGTTGACTAATAAACTTCTGAAACCGGTTTCTATAGTTTGTGGTGTTTTGATAAGGCTAGTCTTATTTACTTTTTCAGGATAGTGTATTTTGGTAATTACGCCTTCATAGGTACTGACTTCAGTGTTATAGTGATTGTTGACATTCACAAAACTGTAGTAATCATCGGTGTATAGGGTGTCTAGTGCAGAACAAATAGCATAGAGCATATTCTCTTTTTTGCTTTTTGCATGGCCATCTGGTGTTAAGGATTTGTAGTATAGGGTTAAATCTGCCGCTTCGTTTCTTTCGACAAAGGATTTTAACTCTTGCGCGTTTTTCGAGCTGAACTTGAAAATAGACATGCCACCATCACTATTAAACTGCATTTGGTTTATTAGCCCTCTTTGGTCCGATAGAAGCTGGTCAAAAGTACCCGCTTTATTATCTATTAATACACCTTGCTGGTTCATTATAGGCACCCTGTAAATAGTATTCCCCTGCTTTATTAGGTTTCCTGCACTCATGCGAAAGGTATTATTGGTTTTAAAAAGGTACCCTTCTTTTTCAGACCTTATCGGCCGTAAATAGGATAACCTGTTGTTATCCATCTGCTTCTTTACGGTTCCAAGACTATAATGATCTAGGCTATCACCATTTTCTAAAATGATTAGAGCCCTTCGGCTTTTAAGCTTGACAATTTCTTTTACCCCGATGCCTATTTTGGTTTCATAAGCTGTGTTTAATACAGGAAAACGTTCCTTAGGCTTTTCATCATTGAGCACATAAGCACCTGATGCCGTGTTAATTTCTTTCAAAAACCCAGCCCCAGATATTTTATCTTTTAGCTCCTTTTCCAGTGCTTTAGTTTTAGAGTCTCTGTATAAAAGCTTCTTTAGTAGTATTGGATCTCCCGTTACCTTGACTTCGACCTGCTCCCCTAATTTTAGATAGGGCTTAATATTGGTTCCCTCATAGCCATTGATCCATAATTTGATCAGTTTACCATCTGACTTACGAAATATAATGCCGTTTAAGTAGCTGTCTGAACGAAAGCCATTGTAAGTCAAACGTTCTATTTGACCAGTGTAATAAGTGGTTATGTGTCCTTTTGTTTGAGCGTTTCTTTTGACTTGTGCTGCGAGTTTGGTAGGAACATCCTGTGCTAAACCGATGGATGTAATCAAAAATGAGAGCAGGAACAGGCTAATAATGAATTTTGAGTTTTTCATTTCTTTTGAATTTACTCAAACATATATCAGAGATATTAATATGAGCTTAAATTGAAATTAATGTTTCTTAATTTAAGCAGATGAAAAAAAGATGCGCTTGGTGTGAAAACACTTTTGATGCTTATATAAAATATCACGACGAAGAATGGGGAGTACCTGTACATGACGATC
>Ga0115558_1002035_pt1 | contig 12157 bp, 14 predicted proteins | sample COGITO_mtgs_1104_4_FD_87279 | JGI IMG/M metagenome (GOLD analysis project Ga0115558, IMG submission 87279) | Pelagic marine microbial communities from North Sea - COGITO_mtgs_110426 | ecosystem: Environmental > Aquatic > Marine > Epipelagic | place: Germany:Helgoland, sampling site Kabeltonne... | reverse complement strand
CAATCGGATATATCAATGTCGCAGTGGAAGAGTGGGTGAGAGGCTGAAACCAGTCGTTTGCTAAATGACCGTGCGGGGAAACTTGTACCGAGGGTTCGAATCCCTCCTCTTCCGCCATTAAAACAAAGGCTAATCCTTAAAAAAATCATTAATTGGAATAGGTTTTTTTTCAATAATAATTTATGTATTTAATCTCAAGTCTATTAGAGAAAATTTCAAATTGAAAACTTATGTGATTTTTTTACACGTAAATAAAAGATGTTATGATGAAAAGCGGGACATTTTCTAAATCTCAAAAAAAGTCCAACTACCATAACCAAAAAGAAGAAATCCTAACAAAGTATAAACAATCATAAAAGTTATCATAATATAAAACTTAATATAACTTTTTTCTTTGTAAAGTTTTTGTGCAATTAGGTAGAATAAAATCCATGAAAATAAATAGATAGCAATACATGGAATTAATAAAACAAAATTATTACCTGTGAAATAAAAGACTGCTAAAAATGGTAAAATAAATAAAAATATTACCAGATACTGACCGTCATCGCTCATTGATAATATTTGCATGAAAATTTTTTTCATTCTGACAACTCTATCATATGAAAGTATAAAATACATACTGCACTTATTAACAAATTATTAAAACTTTTATTTGTGAATTGTGTATTTTTTTTGAGAAAGCAAATGAGGTTTTTGTTATCTTGCCAAGATTATAGTCGAGGGTTCGAATCCCTCATCTACCGCCACTAAAATAAAGGTTGTGCCTTAAAAAAATCATTCATTGGAATAGGTTTTTTTTCCAACATATATCTATAAACATTGTAGTTTTCTAATACTCGCTGAACATAATTTCTAGTTTCTCTAAATTTTATTAGCTCTACCCAATCAATGAAATCTATTTGTTTTTTTTGAGGATTTTTATTTATTTTTTTCCAATATTTAACTCTATTAGGGCCAGCATTATAAGCAGCAACTGCAAAAGGGTAGGCACCATCATATTGTAATATTAATCCAGCTATATAGTGCGATCCTAAATTAATATTATATTCAGGATCTGTAGTTAATCTCGATTTTGAATATGGAAGTTTTGCTTGTTTCGATACTAGTTTTGCAGTGTAAGGCATAAGTTGCATTAATCCTTTTGCTCCTGCATGACTATTTGCACTTAAATCAAACTCACTTTCCTGTCTAATAATAGATAAAATAAAAGCACTTTCGGGAATTTTTCTTCCATTGATTTTTTTTGGTGTACTAATAATTGGGTAATTAAATTTATTATGAAATCTTTTTTGATATGATGCTAATTTTGATACTTGGATTGCAAAATCAAATCTTTCTATATTAGTTGCTAATTCAGCAGCTAAAATTTCACTTCCTCTTTTAATGTTATCATTTGCAAGATGTCTTAGTATGAATTTTGTGTATTTATCTTTTTTTAATTCATCTAAAAGATAAGTAATTTTTACAAGTTCTTTGTTAAAGAAAATATATCTATACTTATTGTCAACTTCCATGTCTTTGTTAAGTTGAAACTTTCCATTAGGATTTAATTTTAAAAAAGCTAATTGACCATAGTATGTTGTAAGAAATTTAGATGCTTCTTTGTACCATGTTTGTGATTTTTCAATGTTTCCAAGTTTTTCATAAGTTTTACCCAGCCAAAAAGCACCTCGAGCTGTACTTATTGGATAATTTACATTTTCATAAAAATTTTTAAAGTGATCTTTAGCAATTAATGGATCATTTAAAAAACTTAAAGCAATCCATCCACTCATCCATTCTGCAGCAGCAAAATCAGACCCATTAGTCATCCCATGATTACTAGAAATTTTATAAGCAGTTTCATATTTCTTTTTATAAATTAAAGACCTTGATATGATTTCACGTTCTTTCCACCATTTTTCTGGATAGACCAAATAATCTTTATCATTTTTAATTTTTAATAAAATTTCAACAGATGAGTCTATGCGACCTTTTTTTCTTCTCCATTTCAAACGATCATAATTTAATCCAGAGTTATTTTTTAATTTTTTTGGAACATTTTTAATAGCTTGATCAACACCATATCCTTTGCTCATTAATATATGTCTAGCGGTATATAAAAGTTCGTAATCTTTAGGTAAATATCTTGTTAATCTTCTTAAATCCCAATATTTATTATTCCACGCTAAATAATCAGCTCTTTTAATGTAATCATCTGCATCCAAATATTTTTTAAATTTTTTTCGAAAAAATATTAATTCATTTTTAGATAATTCAGCATTTATCCATCCTTCTTTAATTAATTTAGTACCAACAGCTACACTTCCTGTTAATGCATGACTTTCACCCAAAATCATTTTTCCATAACCGCTAAGAGGCACATCTTCACCAAACCAATTTATTATTTTTTTAGGAGATATCTTTGCGGTCGAAAGTTTGTGTTCTGCAAGATATTTTAATCTTCCTATTCTTGGGTAATTTTTATTTTGGTCAATGAATATTTTGTAATCATAAAAAGACGCAGAATTTCCAGTTGTTAGCAAGTATCTCCAGTTAATAAAGTTATGAATAGATTTATCTTTAGCTTTTTTTGCAACTTTCAAGGATGTAGACCATCTACTTTTCTGCATTTCAGAAATCGCTTTCTTGGCTATAGCAAAATCTTTTTTACTATAATATTTTGATATTTTTACCTTACTAGCAGTATATGATCCTGTGATTGTTGGTTTCTTTTTAGGAATATTAAGTGATAATATTTTTATATTATTTAACTTAACAGTTTCACTAGTTGTTATTTTGATATTATTTTTTTTTGGTTTTTTGACAGGTTTAAGAATATTTTTAGATATTCTTATACTTATTTCATCTTCTGTTAGTTTTGGTTTTTTTAAAGGAATTAAAATTTCAGCTGAAAGGTAATTAAAATTTCCAAGAAACAATCCTAACAAACTGACAAATAATAATAATTTTTTACACATAATCTTTTACTATATGAATCTATAAACTATGTTATAAGTATTTATGTTCAAAGGATCAAATGTTGCGTTAATTACTCCATTTAAAGAAACTGGTTTAGATGAAGATGCATATATTAAATTAATCCATTTTCATTTAGAAAATGGTACAAGTGGTCTTGTGCCAGCAGGTACAACTGGCGAGTCACCAACACTCAGCCATGCAGAACATCAAAGAGTAATAGATCTGTGTATTAAAGAAAGTAATGGTAAAATACCTGTTATCGCAGGCACTGGGTCTAATTCTACTGATGAGGCAATCTCTTTAACATCTCATGCCGAAAAAGCTGGAGCAGATGGAGCTTTAATAGTCACACCATATTATAATAAACCTACTCAAGAAGGTTTGTATCAACACTATAAAGCAATTAATGATAGGTGTGGAATTCCAATTATAATTTATAATATACCCGGAAGATCTGTAATTGATATGTCGGTTGATACAATGGCAAGACTGTTTGAATTAAAAAATATTGTTGGTGTTAAAGATGCTACTGGTGATTTAAATAGGGTTGAACAACAAATGTTAAAAATGGGTAGTGAATTTATTCAATTAACTGGAAATGATGACAATGTATTTGAGTTTAATAAAAGAGGTGGTGTTGGAACAATTAGTGTAACAGCAAATATAGCACCAAAAATGTGCTCAGATTTTCAAAAACTTTCAATTTCAAAAAATCAAGATGAGCTAAATCAGGCAAAAAATTTAGATAGTATTTTACAACCCGTTCACAGTGCAATGTTTGTGGAGAGCAACCCTAGTCCTGTTAAATATGCGGCAAAATTAATGAGCTTGTGTGATGACTCTGTAAGATTGCCCCTAGTTAAAGTTACAGATGATGCAAAATCAATTATTAAAAAAGCATTAGAGTTAGCTAAATTGATTTAATGAATAAAAAAACCAATCCTGGTTTAAAAATTATTTGCTTAAACAGAAAAGCAAGCTTTAATTATTTTTTTGAAGATCTTTTGGAGGCAGGAATTGTTTTGAAAGGATCAGAAATCAAATCAATTAGAGATGGAAAAGTTAATATAGCAGAGTCATATGCCGTAGAAAAGAATGGTGAGTTAGTTTTGATAAATGCACATATAGCAGCTTATAAGCAGGCAAGTTATTCAAATCACAGCCCTACAGATGAGAGAAAGCTTTTACTCAATAAAAAAGAAATAAATAAGCTAATTGGTAAAATGCAAAGAGATGGTTTTACTATAGTTCCTACTAAGATGTACTTTAAAAATGGAAAAGCAAAAATTGAATTAGCACTTGCAAAAGGTAAAAAACAATTTGATAAAAGAGCTACCAAAAAAAATAGAGATTGGAACCGTGATAAAGCAAGATTTATTAGAAAATCAAGTTAAAACAGTTTTTCTTGGTATTGGCTCAAATTTAGGGAACAGAATAATCAATATACAAAAATCTAAATCTTTATTAGAAGAGAAAAATCTAAAAATAATCTCTGCATCAAATTATTATGAAACTCCATCCTGGCCAGATCCAAAAAAACCAAAATTTTTAAATATTGTTTTAAAAGCTAAATGTTTGCTAACTCCACAAGAATTATTAATTACATGTAAATCTATAGAAGTTAAATTGGGAAGAAAAAAAACCCCAAAAAACTCACCACGTGAATGTGATATTGATATTATAGATTTCAATGGCTTGATTTTAAAAGGTAATTTAAACCTACCTCATAAGATGATGCATATAAGAAATTTTGTTTTATTCCCATTGTTTGAAATTGAAAAAAGTTGGTTTCACCCACTTAAAAAGGAAGATATAAAAAAATTGATTTTTTCCCTACCAAATGAGGATATTAGATCTATTAAACAAATTTAATTTAATGTTATAGTAAGGAATGCTTAATTCTAACGACCTTATTAAAAAAGTAAAAGTTTATAATAAATTCTTAAATCATGAAAGATTAGATAAAGCTTATAATTTTGCGGTAAAGGCTCACAAAAATCAAAAAAGAGCTTCTGGTGACCCATATTCGGTTCATCCAATTGAAGTGGCAAATATTTTAACAGATTTAAAATTAGATAGTGCAACAATTACAACTGGATTACTTCATGACACAATCGAGGATACTTTTGCAACATATGAAACTATAAAAGATGAATTTGGAGACGAGGTTGCTGATTTAGTTGACGGTGTTACAAAGATTTCAGTTTTTGAAAATACAGCTGGTGCCAACTCTAAAGTTGAAAATTTTAGAAAATTAATTCTAGCAACATCAAAAGATATTAGAGTCTTGTTGGTAAAAATTGCTGACCGTTTACATAATATGAGAACAATTAAGGCAATCTCTAAAGAAGATAAAAGAGAAAGAATAGCTCAAGAAACTATGGAAATTTATGCGCCCTTAGCAGATAGAATGGGTATGCATACTATTAGAGATGAGCTTGAAGATTTATCATTTGAAATATTAAATAATGAGGCAAGAAAACTCATAAAGAAAAGACTTGATGAAATTAAATTAGATACAAAGGATATATTTGAAATTCTTTCTTTTGAGTTAAGTGAAATTTTAAATGAAAACCATATTAATGCTGAGATTTATGGAAGAGAAAAAACACCTTTTTCTATATGGAGGAAGGTTCAAAAAAAAAGAGTATCACTTGAACAAATAACAGACATTATAGGGTTTAGAATTATTCTAGATAATGTTGATGATTGTTACAAAACACTTGGAATTTTTCATAAAAAATGGAACTGCATACCTGGGAAGTTTAAAGACTATATATCGTCGCCAAAAATTAATGGCTATGAGTCAATTCATACTTCTGTAATAGGTTCAAAAAAAAAGCCTATAGAAATACAAATTAGAACAAAAGAAATGCACGAATTTGCAGAACGTGGTGTTGCCTCTCATTGGCAGTACAAGTCATCAGAACGTTTTAATGCATTAAGCTGGAAAGAGTATGATTGGTTAAAAGATCTTGTTGAAATTATTGAAAAAAATGAAAACCCTGAACACTCATATGAGTACACAAAACTTCAAATGTTTCAGGAAAATGTATTTTGCTTTACTCCTAAAGGTTCGGTTATTAAATTACCCAAGGAAGCCACGGCAATTGATTTTGCATATGCTGTTCATACTAAGATAGGTAATACTGCAACAGGATGTGAGATTAATGGTAATAAATCTGAGTTACAAGATGTATTGAGAAATGGTGATAGAGTAAATATAATAACCTCCAAAAATCAATCACCCTCACTTCATTGGATACCAACAACTAAAACAGGTAAAGCTAGAGCCGCAATAAGAAGATATTGGCATGATAAGGGAGAACAAAAAGAAGAGAGAATTAAAAAATATAACACTACTTTATGGATATCATTGCCTGATCAACCAGGACAACTAGGGGATATAAGTTCTTTAATTGGTAGCCATAAACTTAATATATCCAATGTAGAAATGGCTGGAAAAAACCCAAAGTATATTAACTTTAAATTCAAATTAATAATAACTAACCTTAAAAACTTTACAAATTTTATTGCAGAGCTTAAGCAAAAAGGTATAAAATTTAAGATAATCAGACACGAAGATAAAAGAAATGCTTTCACACAAAAAATCCTTAGATATTTTAAAAAAAACTAATGCACTCTTAGAGGGTCATTTTGTTTTGTCATCTGGTCTACATTCTTCAAAATATATTCAATGTGCAAAACTTTTAAGCCATCCTGTTTTAGCTGAAAAAATTTGCAAATCTTTAGCTAATAAAATTAAAAAAAAATATAAAATGATTGATTTAATTTTAGCACCAGCAATGGGAGGAGTTATTATTGGTTATGAAATAGGTAAATTATTAAAAAAAGAAACAATTTTTTGTGAAAGAGTAAATGGTAAATTTGCTTTAAGACGTGGCTTCAATATTAAAAAAGGATCAAAAGTTTTGATAATAGAAGATGTTATAACTACAGGAAAATCAAGCTTAGAATGTGTAAAACTAATTAAAAAAGCAAATGCAACACTTTTAGGTTTTGCATCAATAATTGACAGATCAACAAAAAAATCACTAAAAATTAAAACAGGTATTACATCACATCTTAAAATTGAAGTACCGACATTTAATGAAAAAAAATTACCTAACAGCCTTAAAATGATACCTATAACGACACCTGGAAGTAGATTTATTAAGTGAAAAGACTTGGTGTAAATATTGATCATATAGCAACTGTAAGAAATGCAAGAGGTGAGCACCATCCAGATCCTTGTTATGCAGCTTCACAAGTAGTTAAAATAGGAGCTGATTCAGTAACTATACATTTAAGAGAAGATAGAAGACATATAAACGATTTAGATGCTAAAAAAATTTGTAGTTTAAAAAAAGTTTTGGTTAATCTTGAGATATCTATGAATGACAAGATTATAAAAAATGCACTTAAGATAAAACCTAATTATATTTGTATTGTCCCAGAAAATAGAATGGAAATCACTACAGAGGGAGGGTTAAACCTTATTAAGAATAAAAAAAAATTAAAAAATATAATTCAAATTTTTAAAAAAGCTAAAATCCGTACAAGCTTATTTATTAATCCATCGATAAGAGACATTAAACTTTCAAGTGAATTAAATGTTGACTGTGTTGAAATACATACTGGAAAACTTTCAAACTTGGTGAAATTAAAAAGAAACTTTAATGAAGAGTTAAATAGAATTAAAAAAAGCTCAATACTTGCAAAAAAACTTAATATTGAAGTACATGCTGGTCATGGGCTTGATTACAAAACAACCAAAATACTTACTAAAATTAATGAAATTCAAGAATTTAATATTGGTCATTTTATCATTGGAGAGTCTATTTTTTTTGGTTTATCAAAAGTTATTAAAAATTTTAAAAAGATTATAAAAAATTAATTTATGAAAATTCTTGGTATAGGAGTTGATATAATTGAAAATAAAAGAATTAAAAACTCATTAAAAAATTCTAAGTTTAAGAAAAAAATTTATAGTGATAATGAACTAAAACAATCCTCTTTGTCAAAAAATAAAGTAAGTTATTTTTCTAAGAGATTTGCAGCAAAAGAAGCTTTTGCTAAGGCTTTAGGAACTGGTTTTAGAGGAAATCTGAACTTTTGTGATATCGAGGTAGTCAATGATAAATTAGGTAAACCTTATTATTTAAAAACCAAAAAAATTACAGAAATAATTCAAATGAAATTTAAGATTAAAAAATTTAATTGTTTTCTTTCAATTTCAGACGAAAAAGATTACTCAACAGCATTTACTATAATTCAATCAATATGAAACTTGATAAAGATTTTTTTTCAGAAAATATTAAGACTTTATTTTATGCATTAATAATTGCTGTTGTAATTAGATCATTATTTATTCAGCCTTTTTATATTCCATCCTCCTCCATGGAACCGACTTTACTTGTTGGAGACAGACTTTTTGTAACTAAATATTCTTATGGCTATAGCAAACATTCATTTCCTTTTAGTCCACCAATATTAAATAAAAGAATTATGTTTAATAGTCCTGCAAGAGGGGATGTTATCGTTTTTAAAACTCCTGCAGACAATAGAACAGATTATATTAAAAGGTTGATAGGATTGCCTGGTGATAGAATTCAATTTATTGACGCTAATTTATACTTAAATAATAGTGAAATATTTAAAAATAAAGTCATTAATAAAATTAAAATATATTGTGGCAATAGAACGATAGATGTTTTTAAGTTTGAAGAAAAATTACCTAATGGAAAAAAATTTCATACAGTATATCTAAAAGATTACACCTATCAAAACTCAGATGTTTTTATAGTACCAAAAGATCATTACTTTTTTTTAGGTGATAACAGAGATTGCTCTAAAGATAGTAGATTTTTATCTAGCGTTGGTTATGTGCATAAAAACAATTTAGTAGGTAAAGCTCAATTTATTTTTTTCTCATCAGATAAGAAAATTGGTAGCATCTTTGCTTTTTGGAAATGGCATAAATCAATAAGATTTGACAGAACTTTTGACAAAATAAATTAATGAAAATTAATTACCCAATATTAGAAAAAAAAATCAATATTAAATTTAAGAATAGAGGTTTATTATCTCAATCACTTACACATAAGAGTTTTGATTCAATCACAAATAACGAAAAACTAGAGTTTTTAGGGGATAGAGTTCTTGGTTTGGTAATTGCAAAAAAACTTTTAGAAATTTATCCAAATGAAAAAGAAGGAATTTTAGATAAAAAATTTGCATCTTTAGTTAATAAAAATACCTGTCTTGAAATTGCAAAAAATATAAGATTAGAAAATTACATTTTAACATTTAACCCAAAAAATAAAAAAATTAAAATAGAAGATAAAATCATATCCGATTGTTGTGAGGCTTTAATTGGCGCAATCTATCTTGAAAAAAATTTTAATATAGTTGAAAAAGTTATTCTAGATTTATGGCAAAATCACATTGAAAAAAGTGTTATAACACTTATTGATGCTAAAACTAAGTTGCAAGAGTTTGCTTTAAAAAATTTCAAAAAACTTCCAATTTATAAATTAATTTCTAATACTGGACCGCGTCATAAACCATTGTTTAAAGTTGGTGTAAAACTTCCTAATACAAAATATTTTATTTCTTTAGGCAAATCTAAAAAAGACGCAGAACAAAATGCAGCTATTGAATGTTTAAAAAGTATAAAATAAATAGATTATGAATTGGATAGATGAAGGTTTTTTAATTAGTAAAAACAGATATAGCGAAAATTCATTAATTGCTGAATTATACACTAAAGATTATGGAAAGGTATCAGGTATAATATTTGGTGGTACTTCTAAAAAAATTAAAAATTATTTACAGATAGGCAATAAATTACACGTAAATTATAATACTAAAAATATTAATAGAATTGGGTATTTTAAAATTGAAATTTTAAATGCTTATAGTCCTTTATATTTTGACCACAAACAAAAACTATCTTGTATTACTAGTGCAATAACCTTAGTTAAAATTTTAACTGCAGAGTCACAATCTAATATCAAAGTTTACAAATTAATGGAGCATCTTTTTTTAATTTTAAAAGATAATGATTGGTTAAAAAAATATATTTTTTGGGAATTAGAATTGCTAAAACTTCTTGGGTATGATCTCGAATTAGAAAATATTGTAGAAAAAACTATTGTAGAAAATGAAACTGTTTATTATGCTAGTTCTTCATCAGACAAAAAGTATGTACCTAATTTTTTAATTGAAAAAGATTTAGAAATTAATGATATTAAAACATTGCTTAATGGATTAAAATTAGTCGGTGATTACCTTGATAAAACTATTTTAAAACCAAATAATCTAAATTATCCAAATAGTAGATTGTTATTTATTAATTCTTTTAAATAATTACTTTATAATTTTGTCAATTCTATCGGCATAATAGCTAACAATTGCATTAGCTCCAGCTCTTTTAAATGCTACTAAACTTTCATAGATTGCATCTTTGTTTATCAATTTTTTTTGAATAGCATTAGAAATTAAACTATATTCACCTGAAACTTGATATGCAAAAACTGGTATCTTAAATTTTTCTTTAATAGATTTAATGATATCTAAATAAGGCATTCCTGGTTTTACCATAACCATATCTGCACCTTCTTTGATATCTAACGCGACTTCTCTTAATGCTTCATCACTATTTCTAAAATCCATTTGATAAGTTTTTTTATCTCCTTTTAAAGATCCTTTAGATCCTACCGCATCTCTAAAGGGTCCATAAAAACTTGATGCATATTTTGCGGCATAAGATAAAATTTGAACATTTTGATAAGTTGATTTATCCAAAGCTTGTCTAATCTTTCCAATCCTGCCATCCATCATGTCAGATGGAGCCAAAACATCACATCCCATTTCTGCTTGTAATAAAGATTGATTTATTAATACCTCTATTGTTTCGTCATTTATGATTTGATTTGATTTGATTAATCCATCATGACCATGAGAAGTATATGGATCTAGAGCCACATCACACATAATTCCTATTTCATTTTTATATTTCTTTTTAATTTCTATTATTGCCTTACAAACTAAATTATTTTCATTAAGAGATTCTGATCCTATCTCATTTTTTAAACTATTTTTAGTTTTAGGAAAAAGAGCAACCATTGGTATCCCTTTTTTAATTGCTCTATCTACTATTTGTGACAATCTATTAATAGTATATCTATAAACACCTGGCATTGTTGATATTGATTCTTTTTTATTCGATCCATCAATTAAAAATATAGGTAAAATAAAGTCATTTGGGCTTAGTGTATTTTCCTGGATTAGTCTTCTAGACCAGGACTGTCTTCGATTTCTTCTCATTCTTAAATTGGGATATTTGCCTGTAATCATCTTTAAATTTATTATAATAATGCGACAAATGTAGTATACAAATATTTTTAAAAAAAGGTAGAAAACAATTTCATGAACGTAAATAACAAAAATATTATAAATTTAGATTTAAAAAAAGAAGAAAAAATTTTAGATTTTAGTGATTTTCAAAAACAAAACATTAAATTTGATATTTTGAAATTACAAGAGGCATATAATCAAATTATTCAAACTAAAAAATTTGATGATGGTGGTGGTATTGCTCATTTTGGTGCAATTTCTTTAACACAAATTCCAGGAGACCCTGACTCAGTAAAAGGTAATAAAGCTAGAGGTGTGTATTGGACTAAACCAGATAAATCTGGGAAAGAAGTTTCTAGAGACGTTGAGATTAATGAATCAGCTTACTCCGAATTTATTAAAGATTATGATAATACGTATTTTAAAGAAGTTTATGATATATTATCTTCAAAATATAAATTGGGCCGTATCAGAATTTTGTTAAAAGAACCAAGATCAACTCTTAGTTGGCATAGAGATCCTGAGCCAAGATTGCATATACCAATAATTAGTAATCCTGGTTGTTTAATGGTTATTGATAATGTTGCAAAACATATGCCTGCAGATGGATCTGTTTGGGTAACAAATAATACAAAATATCATAATGCGTTTAATGGAGGTGAAGAAAATAGAATTCACTTAGTTGCTTGCGTATTAGATTATAAATTTAATTAAATTGAAAAAAATTTTTATTTCATCTGATCATGCTGGGTATAAATTAAAAGAACTAATTAAATATCACTTGGAAAAAAAAAAAATTACTTATAAAGACTTAGGACCAGATAATGATAAT
>Ga0115558_1002027_pt1 | contig 12200 bp, 9 predicted proteins | sample COGITO_mtgs_1104_4_FD_87279 | JGI IMG/M metagenome (GOLD analysis project Ga0115558, IMG submission 87279) | Pelagic marine microbial communities from North Sea - COGITO_mtgs_110426 | ecosystem: Environmental > Aquatic > Marine > Epipelagic | place: Germany:Helgoland, sampling site Kabeltonne... | reverse complement strand
GAAACTACAAATGTTAATATTAATAAAGAAGATATTCCAGCATTTAGTGAATATGAATATGTATTTAAATATTTTAAAAATTTATCTATTTTGGGACCATTTATATTATTGATAATAGTATTATTATTATTATTTTATTGGGTATTGGATCAATGGCAATTATTAGGTCGTTTTATAACTTATTTTATAAATTATCCAATTATATATATTCTTAATTTGATTATGAATTCAATGTATTATTTTGCATATTATGTTATGTTAATATTTGGACTTGTTATTGTTCATCCATTAAATATAATAATGTTAAAACTTCCTAATATTATGATATTTATTGTATTATTATTTATAATATTATTAGCAGATCCTTTATCTGCACTAAATATTGGTATAAATATGAGACCGTTCGCATTTGTATTATTGGATTTTGTATATATAACACTTGTACAATTAATAAAATTATTTATTAAACTTATTATAATAATATTTTCATACACTGCCGTATCAGTTCCAATATTAATATATGTATTTTATACATTATATAAAATAACATATCAAGACCTAAGTATTTTATCTGATCCACATATTAATTTCACTCCATACAAGTCTGGTATAATGATGATACACTTTCAAAAGATGCGCGTTGATTATTTTAATAATGTTTTAAGTAATCATATTGATTTAGTTAAAAATTTAGGAAAAAATAATTAAATTATTTTGCTGTAACAATATAACTATAATAACAATCTACATAGTTATTTTTGGCATCTTCACAAGACATACCTTTAATACTATTCCATGCATCCCATTTTGAACAATCTTTCAAGTAAATAGCCCAAGGTTTTTCTTTATTGCAATTACCAATAGTAGCTTGCTTATAATATTTATAGAATTCAAGTTTTACATTATCGGGTAAATTAAAATCATCTAAATTTAATTTTTCAAGTTTTTTTAGCACTTCTTCAAAAGAAAGTTTATCACCCATTTTTATAATATAAAATATTCTTTTTCTTATATAAATGTTATTTAAGAATATAATATATATAATATATGAAATAGATAATGATCATAGACGAATATCTAGACTATACAACGACATACAAAGAAAAATATGGCGAGAGATGTATAGTTTTAATGCAGGTAGGTTCGTTCTTTGAAATTTATACTATAACCGATAATATCACTGATAATGAAGTATTTATTATTGCTGATTTGTGTAGTATACAAACTTCGCGAAAAAATAAAGCAATAAGTGAAGTATCACGAGCTAATCCAATAATGGCTGGCTTTCCATTGCATTCAATTTCAAAATTTACACAAATTCTTCTTAATAATAATTATACTATTGTTTTAGTTGAACAAGTAACTGAACCACCTAATCCTAAAAGAGCTGTAACGGAAATTTTATCTCCTGGTGCAAACATCAATATATCCAATAAACAAAGCAATTATATGATGGTCATATTTTATGAAATTATAAATGGTTTTGTAATTGCGGGTATATCAGGTATTGATTTGTCAACAGGTAAAACTTTTGTTTATGAAGTAGGGTCAACAAAACAAGATCCTGAATTTGCTCACGATGAAATATTTAGATTTATTAGCACTTATAATCCAATTGAATTAGTTATACTTAGTGCACAATTAAAAGATGAAGATAAGAAAGCCATACTTAAAAAACTCAATATTAACAAAATTTTGGTACATTATAAATGGGATAATTGTGAATATATTAATTTCTTCAATAGTATCATAAATCAAAAAGAGATTCTTGATAAAGCTTTTTTTGTTAAAAAAGGGTTGATATCAATTATTGAATTGCTAAATTTAGAAAGATTTACTATTGCACGAGTAGCGTTTTGTTGTCTTTTACAATTTGCATATGAACATAATTCTGATATTATTAAAGAACTACAAGAACCTGAAATTTTTGAAAATAGTAAAAATATGACAATTGAATATAATTCAGCAGTACAGCTTAATATATTAAGACTTTACCAAAATGATAAACCATTAATTGATATTTTAAATAAATGTATTACCGCATTTGGAGCAAGAGCATTTAAAGATAAATTACTATTGCCTATGACAAATATTGAGAATATCAAAAAATCTTATGATGATATTGATATCTTGCTAAAAAACAAGATATTCCAAAATATTCGTAAATATCTATCAAATATTATTGATTTGGAAAGAATGAAAAGAAAGATGGTTTTAAATAAAATGCCTCCATTAGAATGGGTAGTATTTAATGAATCACTTGATTCTGCTATTAAAATTTATAATGAACTAAATATCAATGATGCTAATATTAATTTAAAAGATATTACTGATATTATATCATATTTCAATAATATTATTGATTTAGATAAAGCTTCTAAGTATAATTTATCTGATAAAAGTAATTTGGGTAATTTTTTTAAACAAGGAATTAATCCTGAAATAGATGAACTAGTAACAAAATCAGAGGAATGTTATAAAAATATTGAAAATTATGTTAATAATATTAATAAATTGGGGGCGAATGATAGTACATTTTGTAAAATAGATAATAATGACCGCGAAGGATATTATATTATTATAACAAAAAAACGTTATGAAACAGCTTGTAAGAAAAATAATAAATTAATGAGTGGTTTTAATACTAAATCAATGGCGGCATCACAAAATTATAAAATTACAAATAATGAAATAACAAAGGCATCAAATAATATTATTAGTTATAATGATAAAATATCACAATTGGTACTAACAAGTTATACTAAGTTTATAAATGATTTTATTGCAGATAATAATGAAAGATTAGATTATATTATTAAATATTTAACAAGAGTTGATATAGCATCTTGTTGTGCTAAAAATGCTTTTGAATATTGTTATGTTCGTCCAAATATTGATATGGAAAAAACACAACGCAAATCATCATTTATTTCTATGAAAAATATGAGGCATCCTATTATAGAAAGAATTCAAGATGATATTGAATATGTTGGCAATGATTTGGAGCTTGATCAAGATGGTATTCTACTATATGGTATAAATGCATCTGGTAAATCATCATTTATGAAAGCAATTGGTTTAAATATTATTATGGCACAAGCTGGTATGTATGTTGCAGCAGAATCAATGAGCTATTATCCATATAATAGTATTTTTACAAGAATTTCGGGAATGGATAATATTTATAAAGGTATGTCAAGCTTTACTGTTGAAATGACCGAATTGCGAAATATACTTCAAAGATGTGATAAATATAGTATAGTTATTGGAGATGAGATATGTTGTGGTACCGAATCAATTTCTGGAATATCTATTGTTGCAAGTGGAATTGATACATTGATTAAAAAAAGGTCTTGTTTTATATTTGCATCACATCTTCACGAACTAACAAAAATAACATGTATATCAAAACATATTAAAGATAAAACATTGAGTGTAAAACATATTCGTATTACAATTGATGATAAAAATAGAATTATATATGATAGAAAATTACAGGATGGTCAAGGATCTAAGATTTATGGAATTGAAGTATGTAAGTCTCTTGATATGCCACTTGATTTTATGAAAAATGCAGAAAAAATTAGAAAAGAAGTAGAGGGTATAAATAATGATATTGTTAAAAATAGAAAATCTAGATATAATAGCAATGTAATTGTTGATAAATGTAAAATATGTGATAACACAGCAGAAGAGACACATCATATTGTATATCAAGAAAAAGCTAATGATGAAGGATATTTATCAAGTTATCATAAGAATAGTAAACATAATTTAGTTGCTCTTTGCAAAGAATGTCATAAAAAGGAACATTTAGGAGAGTTGAAAATTAAAAAATATATTACAACATCTGATGGTGTGGTTTTAGATTATAATTTTAAGTAGTTTATTATTTTTTTTATTAATTTATATAAGCAAAATATATATATATGTGTATAACAGATAAATAAATGCGTGTATTAAAGAGAAACGAAGAGTATGAAGATGTCAGCTTTGATAAGGTTTTGATGCGTTTAAAAAAATTATCATCTGATTTAAATATTAATGTATCGGAGATTGCTCAAAAAGTATGTACGCGTATTTATGATGGAGTAAAAACATGTGAATTAGATGAACTAGCAGCATATCTATGTAGCAGCATGTCTATTGATAATCCCGATTATAGTACTCTTGCTTCACGTATTATTATTTCAAATCATCATAAAAACACGTCCCCTTCGTTTAGCGAAACAGTACAAATACTCTATGATAATAAAGATATTCATGGCGAAAATTCACCATTAGTTTCAGAAGAATTATATGATATCGTCTGTAAAAACAAAGAGAAACTAAATAATTATATTGATTATCAAAGAGATTTCCTTTTTGATTACTTTGGATTTAAAACATTAGAAAGAGCATATTTAATTAAAATTAATAAAAAGATTATTGAAAGACCACAACATTTGTGGATGCGCGTGTCATTGGGCATTCATGGCAATGACATTAGAGAAGTATTGCAAACTTATGATTTAATGAGTAAAAAATATTTTACACATGCAACACCAACTTTATTTAATTCAGGAACTAAAAGACCACAGCTAAGTAGCTGCTTTTTGTGTAGTGTAAACGATGATAGTGTCTCTGGTATTTATGAGTCTTTAAAAGAAATGGCTTTGATTTCTAAATATGCAGGTGGTATTGGTATTCATATTCATCAAATTCGTTCAAAAGGAAGCCATATCAGAGGTACTAATGGAACATCTAATGGAATTATTCCAATGTTACGTGTATTTAATAATACAGCGAGATATATTGACCAAGCAGGTAAACGTCTTGGAAGTATCGCTGTATATTTAGAAACATGGCACTATGATATTGAAGCTTTCTTAGAATTGAAAAAGAACCATGGGAGTGAAGAAGAAAGATGTCGCGATTTGTTCTTAGCATTGTGGGTATCAGATTTGTTTATGGAACGTGTCAAACAAAATGCTAAATGGTCTCTAATGTGTCCAGATCAGTGTCGTGGTTTAAGTGAAGTATATGGAGATGAGTTTAAAGCACTTTATGAAAAATATGAAAGTGAAGGTAAGTATAATAAACAAATTAATGCTCAAGATTTATGGTTTAAGATCCTTGAAGCACAGATTGAGCAAGGTGTCCCTTATATTTTGTATAAAGATGCAGCAAATAAAAAGAGCAATCAAAAAAATCTTGGAACAATTAAATCTAGTAATTTATGTGCAGAAGTGCTTATTCATTCATCACCTGAAGAAACAGGTGTTTGTAATTTAGCATCTATTTGTCTACCATCATACGTAGAAGATAGTAAATTTAATTTTGAAAAACTACATGAAGTTGTTAAAGTAGCTGCTAAGAATTTAAATAAAGTGATTGACGTTAACTATTATCCTGTAGAAAAAGCAAGAGTTGGTAATTTAAAACATAGACCTATTGGTATAGGAGTTCAAGGCCTTGCAGATGTATTTATGATGCTTAAATATCCATTTGAATGTAAAGATGCCACTGAACTAAATAAACAAATTTTTGAGACTATTTATCATGCTGCTATTGAATCATCAATGGAATTATCAAAAAAAAGAAGTAAAATTATTGGAGATATTTTAAACAATAATAGTAATGAAGATATTAATAAATATGTTAACGAATTTGAGAAAGATGTTATTAAAACTAAATATGTAGGAGCATACAGTTCTTTTGATGGAAGCCCAATTTCTCAAGGTTTATTCCAGTTTGATCTTTGGGGAGAACAACCAAGTGATAGATATGATTGGGGTAAATTAAGAGAAGATATTAAAGAATATGGTATAAGAAATAGCTTGTTAATTTCACCCATGCCTACTGCATCAACATCCCAAATAATGGGATTTAATGAGAGTTTTGAACCATTTACAAATAATATCTTTCAACGAAAAACATTAAGTGGTGAATTTATTGTTATTAATAAATATTTAATTAGGGATTTAATAAATAAAGGGCTATGGAACAAGGAGTTAAAGGATACTATTATTCTACATGAAGGAAGTATTCAAAATATTCCGGAAATTAATCAAGAAATGAAAGATTTATATAAAACTTCATGGGAAATTAAACAACGTATTGTAATTGATATGTCTGCTGATAGAGGTAGATATATTTGTCAAACCCAAAGTCTTAATATTTTCATGGAAGAACCCGATTTTCAAAAGTTGTCGTCAATGCATTTTTACGGACATTCCAAAGGACTTAAAACTGGTTCTTATTATTTGAGAACAAGACCTAAGGCTAAAACACAGCAATTTACAATTGATCCTGAATTTGCTAAAAAGAAATTGATATGTGTAGAAGAAAATGGAGATAGTTGCGTACTATGTTCAGCATAATAAGTTATCTAATTTAATATTAGAGTAATGAAAATAAAAGGTGGAAATACTAAATTACAACAGGTTCAAGTAGGAAAGCAAGGATTTATTGGTACAGAATTAACAGATATAAAAATTAATCAAAATGTTTTAAATCCTATTTATAACAAAACAGCATCTATAAGTATAGTATATAATGTTGTTATAACAATTGTTTTTACTATATTATTTGGATTTTTAATATATGTTGGTTTTTGGATTAAAGACGTTGATATAAATAAATCAGAAAACGTTTTGGGTAAATATAAAAACGTAAAATGTACTCAGGAAATTATAAAAGATAAGGATAATAATAATAAATCTGTTAATGTTTGTAATGCAGTAATTGTTTACATGGTAGAAAAAAAGGAATATATTAAATCTTATAAAGCATCTAAATTAGTAAATGAAAATCAACCGGTTAAAGTTTACTATAACCCTGCTAATCCAGATGATTTTATAATTGAAAAAAACACATATTATTTTGGGCTAGGTATGATAATTGTAGGATTTGTAATAATAGTTTTATCATGGTTATGGTTAATGCTATCAATAGCATTTAAACCAATTGCATCTGCTTCTGGTGTAAATACAATAGGCGATGCTTTAAAATAAAAACTATTTAAAGAAATAATTATCTTATTTTTATATAGGGATAAAAATGGTAGCTTCTAATTTAGGATGTATTAATATATTTGATTTTAACAAGATTGTAAAGAAACTAAGAGCTTTCTTTGATAGCAAAGGCTTTATTGAAGTACATACACAAAATAGATTAAGTATTTTAGCAGCATGCGAAGATCCAAAAACTATATCAACTTATGAATATAGCGATCAAGTATGGCCTTTACCACAAACCGGTCAAATGTGGCTAGAATATGAAATATTAAAGAATCCTGAAATTAACGGGTGTTATTGTGTAAGCACAAGTTATAGAAATGAACCAAATCCTATCCCTGGTCGTCATGATAAAATATTTCCAATGTTTGAATTTGAATTAAAAGGTGACATGGAAGCAATGAAACAAATGGAAATTGAGCTTTTAAATCATCTTGGGTTCGATAATTTTTATCCAGATGGTAATTATCCCGAAGGCGATTATGTTGATGTTGCTAAAAAATATGGTACAAAAGAATTAGAACATGAACACGAAGAAAGATTACAAAAAGACCATGGTCAAGTATTTTTTCTTAAAAATTTTCCTAATTACAGCTCTCCATTTTGGAATATGAAGCAAGCAGAACAAAGTGATGTGGAAGGTGGACATGCTAAAAAAATAGATATAATTATAAATGGTATAGAAACTATCGGTAGCGCTCAACGCTCTTCTGACCCCGAAGAAATGCGTAAATATTTCTATGAAATTAGTGATGGTGGATATGCTAAAATATTATTTGACAAATTCTCAAAAGAACGTGTAGAAGAGGAGCTCAATGAGTTTTTATCAAATAAATTCTTTGAACGTTCCGGAGGCGGTATTGGTATTACACGCTTAATAAAAGTAATGAAAGAAAATAATTTATTAGATTAATTGATTTTTTTTGTAATATATAAAAATAAAAGAATATTTATATATATATATATGACATCTAAATTAAATAACGAATTCCTATTAAAACCGAGTGATCGTCTTACAATTTTTCCAATTGAACATAATGACATGTGGGAAATGTATAAAAAAGCTGTTAGTGCTTTTTGGACACCAGAAGAATTAGATTTAAGCAAAGATGTAGATGATTTTAATAAGCTCAATGATAAAGAGCGTACATTTATTAAACATATTCTAGCATTTTTTAGTTCCAGTGATACAATTGTAAATATTAATTTAGGTGAAAGATTTTTAAATGATGTTCAAGTATTAGAAGCTAAATTTTTCTATGCCTTCCAAATGGCAATTGAAAATATTCATTCAGAAACTTATTCACTTCTAATTGATACATATTTTAAAGACACCGCGGAAAAGTCAGAAGCACTAAATGCCATTAATTATATGCCTTGTATTAAAAGAAAAGCAGATTGGTGTTTTAAATGGATTGAAGATGAAAAAGCACCATTTTCCCAAAGATTGCTAGCATTTGCACTTGTTGAAGGTGTATTTTTTAGTGGAGCATTTTGCAGTATATTTTGGCTAAAAGAAAGAGGTTTAATGCAAGGTCTATCGTTTTCAAATGAATTAATTAGTCGCGATGAAGCTATGCATGTTGAGTTTGCTGTATTACTTTATTCTAAAATTGAAAATAGACTTCCTCAATCAACAGTACATCAAATTGTAAAAGAAGCTGTGGAAGTTGAAAAAATATTTATTAATGATAGTATTCCTTGTTCCATGCTTGGTATGAATGCTGATTTAATGTGTCTATATATTGAATTTGTTGCAGACAGATTGCTAACACAACTAAATTATGATAAAATTTGGAATTCTTCTAACCCATTTCCTTTTATGGAACGTATTTCAATTGAGTCCAAGTCAAATTTCTTTGAAAGTCGCGTATCGCAATATAGTAAAGCTAATGTTGGAAGCAAAAAAAATCATTCGGAACTTCGCAAATTTGATTTAGAAGCAGATTTTTGATATACTTAAAGATATTAAAATATAATTTAACTATATAATGAATAAAATTTTCAATATATTTAATGAAATAAAAAAACAAATTATATACATAATAAATGATAATGATATATTATATACAAATAAATATTTTTCATGCTTAAATGAAATACTAAATGTATTAAATAAAACATTATATAAAATTCAAGATATATATTATAAATATATATTATATCCTAAATTGAAAAAACTTTGATTATTTTTATTTTATTTTATTACGAAATATCTTGTTGTGATAAACATAACTTAATTTCTCCAAGTGAAGCAATTGTATATCGTAAAATAATTGGATAGTTATTTTTAAGATATATTTCTACATTATTAGAAAGATTTGTACATTTTGTAAATATTGATAGATATTTAAGACTAAATATCCCTTGTATAATTTCTTGTTCTTCGTTTGTACTATTTTTTTTTATAGTAATTGATTGTGTTTTTTCAGAGCCCAATATAGTTTCTTGATGACAAAAATCTCCTTTACAACTTAATATTAATTTATCACCTATATTTCTAAATTCAATGAATTCAGCAAGATTATGCATGTCTCTTATAATTTTTTGTAAATAATTAGAAGGCATATTAATAATTGTATGAAAATCAACAGGTGGTATTTGTATATTTAAAACATCTATATCTAATACTGATAATTTATAATTAGTTTTATAATTCTTATCATTATTATCTATTGTTATACCAAGATGGTTAGGGTCATCTTTTAATATATATAAAGACAATATATCATTATTTGTAATTGTTTTAATTAATGCGTGTAAACGCAACATATTAATACCAACATAAGTTTTCTTTTCACATTCATATATTTCAAATTTATCTGCTTCTAGCTTTAAATGTATAAGTACTATATGTGTATTATCCATTGCAACAATTTTAATACCAGTCTCATCGAATTCCAAATTAACATCCATTAAAATTTCTTTTAACGCATCAATAACCTGTTTAAAAGTAGATGCTTGTATAGTTTTTATATTTAAGATGTATTCGCTGTTATTATTTTCCATATCAATAATTATTAGTTAATAATAATTCCTTAAATAATAATTAATTACGTTTCTTTACAAATTATTTTATCAAATCTAATAGTCTTAATGGGATATGTGTAACCAGGTATTACTTTTAATAAAAGTAATATAATTATAATACTTAAAACTATATTTACATTATAATTACCTTCTTTTAATAATGGTTTAATAAAGTTTTCATATTTTACTGCATCATAAATATTGTCATCTATTTTTGATAATATTATTTTTTTATCTATTTCTAATAAAGTTTTTGGCGAATATTCATTATAATATTTTTTTAATACTATATTTGCCAACGTAAATATTATTACACCAGTTGCTATACCTTTTATTAAAAATAAATCCCCATACATTGATTTTTTTGCTTCATTCATCATTTCAATAAATGATTTCTCTGAATTATTATGTACTCCTTGTTTTATTGTATAATCTCCTAATTCTATAAAATATTTATTATCATTATCTTTAATATAGCAACCTTCTTTTAAATATATTTTTGTCAATAATGATGAAAAAAATATTGGTTCTAATTCTTCTTCATTATTTTTATTATCAATATTTTTACTTACACCATCTCCCCACCATAATAATGATAATATTGATTTAAAATTATTATTTAAAAAATCTAATTCACCAAATATACATTTTAAATCTCCAAAATAAGCCTCAAAATTAGCAATAATATATTCATTAAAAATTTTATCTATAAAATTTTTTTTATCTTTTGGTTTATTTGTTACTTTAAAATATTTTGTAACATCACTACTACCATCACTACTACCATCATTATATTTAGTATATTCAATATAATATTCATTTTCATTTTCATTTTCATTTTCATTATTAAAAAATGTACTAATTTCAAGTAATTCTTTTTTACTTAAATAACTGGTTCCTCCATTATTAATATTATCATTTAATTTTTCATTAATCACATCAATTATTTTTGTATTATTTGTACTAATAGTACTAATAGTTAAACTATTAAAATTTTCTATATTTTCAAGATACATATTTTTATTACTATCACCGACATTTAAATTTGATTTTTCACAATTATCAATGAATTTACTAAATACTTTTACAACATCTACACTTGTATTTTCATTTATTTTGCAAAGTTTCTTACATAATTTAAGAATATTTAAACAAATTGTTTTATCATTTTTTTCATCATTTTTTTCAAAATGGTCATTTATTTCCATATTATAAAAGTTATTTTTATTTGTATTTTTAATAATTCTTATGAGTTTATCTTTATATTTATTATCAATTATTTTATTATATTCTCCATACAAATAGTTTTCAAATGTGCTTTGGTCATCTTCATATTTGTTATAATAATTATTTCCGGGATTATTAAAATTATTACTTATTATAAATAATATTAAAGCAGAAGCATATCCAACATATATTATATTTTGATTTTCAACATAAAAACTATCTCCAATTATTTCAGATGTCTTACTTCTTCCTACATATTCAGCAATAATTGAAATAAGTATTATTAATACAAAAAATGTAAAAATTAAATTGTATATCTTGAATAATATCGTATTTATATTTATTGTTAACACAATATCCTTATTATAATTTGTACAATTTCCTTTAACCACAAACGAATTTAATAATATTTTATATCCAAACATTGTTGATACAGGAACATTCATATCATTTACATTTTCACTATTATCACTATCATACCATACAAATAAGGCATTATATACACTATTTAAAAAAACTAGTGAAGATATTATAAATACAATTATTATAAATATAACTACTAATTTTTGTCTAATTATTGTAAAATTACTCATTTATTATAAATGGGACTTCTTATTTATTATAATATTTTAAATTACTTTAAATTACACCATATATTGCAGTTTCTATTTCATCTTTTGCTACTTTTATCCATTCTATTGTTTCTTTTATTTTTTCTTTTAATTCTGGTGTACTTTCGTCATAATATAACATAGCATATAATATTATCAAAATTACAATAAAGTTTACACCTATTTCTAATGCTAAATATAAATTAAAAAAATATACTGGCATAAAAAATTTTAGATTATCATTAGCATTATCTACATTTTCAACAAATGTTTTTATTTTTTTATTAATTAAATCTATAACATTTTTATATACAAGATCATAATCTTTTCCTTT
>Ga0115558_1002026_pt1 | contig 12201 bp, 11 predicted proteins | sample COGITO_mtgs_1104_4_FD_87279 | JGI IMG/M metagenome (GOLD analysis project Ga0115558, IMG submission 87279) | Pelagic marine microbial communities from North Sea - COGITO_mtgs_110426 | ecosystem: Environmental > Aquatic > Marine > Epipelagic | place: Germany:Helgoland, sampling site Kabeltonne... | reverse complement strand
GCATTTGGCACGTCTTTTAAGGAGATAACTTTTTGTATAGCGGGATTTATCTTTTTATCAGCAATCATTTTAAGCACTGTTTTTATATTTTTTGTAACTTCAACCTCTTGAGTTAAAGCCATAAATTTCTGACTACCACGGTCAAAGCGGCCAAAAAGTTTTAGCTTAAGCATATTGTAAAAATCACCTCCAACTAATACATATTTACCATCTTTCTTTAAAATTTGTTTGTATCTGCCTGGACATTCGAAAGATGCCGTATCAAAAACAGCATCAAACTCATTTCCTTTTAACGCTTTGATTGAGCCATTTTTTTTATAGTCAACAATCTCATCTGCTCCCCAACTCCTTACTGCGTTAACTTTTTTGGTTGAACATATTGCAGTTACATAGGCTCCCTGAGCTTTTGCTATCTGAACACCAAAAGATCCAACTCCACCAGAGGCACCATTAATCAACACTTTATCTCCTGGATTAATTGAACAGAGTGTCATTCCCATCATTGCAGCTTGGCCAGATATAGGCACCGTTGCGGCCTGCTCAAAAGAAACGGTTTCTGGCTTCTTGACCAAGTGTTTAGAATTTACAATTGCATACTCTGCAAAACCTCCTCCAAAGGATTTGCGAATATCAGCTACGACTGCATCACCTATTTGAAAACCCTTAACATTTTTCCCGATGAGTTGAATAGTTCCAGCAATGTCCATTCCTAAGATCCTTTTTTTCTTAGAAGGTCTGAACAGTCCAAAAACCATCCGAATAATAAAATAATTAGCTCGGACAATATACCTATCGGCAGCATTAATGGAGGCACATTCAATGTTCACTAAAACTTCATTCTTGTTGGGCTTAAGTAGTTCCCTATCATCAACAAGTTCCATTACTTCCTGAGGGTCTCCATAATTGCTAAAAACAATAGCTTGCATCAATTTGGGTGCAGAATTTAACTGTTTCATATTTTTTTTATGCAAATATATAGGGGAGTGATGATGCAGTCTTTGCCTGTGGGCTCAATCATTATTCACTGAGGTTCTTTTTAAACTCAGTAGGCGAACAGCCATATTGATCTTTGAACATTCGCGAAAAACTGGAAGGGTTAGTGAATCCGCATTCATAGCAAACCTCTTTTATCGAGCTTAGAGAAAAAGCTAAAATTCTTTGTGCCTCCTCCAACTTTTTTTGAGTGATGTATTTAGCTGGTGTGCTGTCATACATTTTGTTGAACTTTCTTTTGAAGGAGGCCATACTGTTGTTTGTCATAGCCGCCAAACGTTGAAGGTTTAATGGCTCATACAGATTAGAATCTATGACTTCCCTAAATGAAAAAGTTTTATCAGAAAATAAACTTCTTATGATTATATTCAAGTCTGAAGGTTCGTCAGTTTGCAGGAGAAGTAGAACAATTTCTTTTAACTTGAGTACCAAAATTTCTTCGCTAAGTACATTTTTGTGTTCGAAAAATTTAGCGATACAAGAAAAATAAGCCTTTACAAGGGCTGTGGCATCTTCTTGGGAAGTATCCTTTTTTAATGGATGATCCAATTCTTTCCAAAATTTCGGTTTTTGACTATCAAAAACTTTTTGTAGCACCTCTCGATTAAAATGAACTACAATAGCACTCAACCTTCCAGATTCAATTGTTGAGAGGCTACGATCGACTGTTTTACCGCATAACGAAAGGATAACTGTGCCCTTTGTAGCTAAAAATCCTGATTTTGTTAAGTCCTGCTCATCACCTTCTAGAATATAGGCAAAACAAGATTCGGCTGGTAAATCAAATCCTCCCTCTTTAGGCGTTAGTAATTCATACCATGTAAATAACGGTTTTTCAAAGAGTAGGATTTGTTTAAATTTATTAGGCATACAGTTAATATATTCTTTATTCTCAATAGCCTTCTTCTAGCTTATTTTTTTGCTTTTTGTTAATTGGTGCTATTGCAATAATACAAAAACCCACTCAAATGAGTGGGTTTATTTTTAGTGGGCCTCTCGGTCCTAATTTCGAACTTTTTTCAAGAATTTATTTAGTATGTTTACGTTATGAAAAAACCACTACTTATTATCCCAATTACTATTGCTTTAGCGATATTCTTTTACCCAACAACTTCTAATTCTAATTCTACAGGATCAGTAGGAGGAAAAACAGGATCTCCAACTGATGGTGGAAGTTGTACTCAATGCCACTATGCGGGATTAGGAGCAGGAGCTACAATTACTACTAATATTCCTCCAAATGGATATGTTCCAAATCAAGTCTACACAATTACTGCAAATATACAAGGTAGTAATAATCAGTATGGCTTTGAAGTAACGTCTGAAGAAGCAAATTTTGGATCTGCAAAAAAAGGAACTTTCTTTATAACAAATAATACTGAAACAAAATTAACAAACAACAATAAAGCTGTTACCCATAAATTAGGCGGGACTCAAGGTTCTGGTATGAAAAATTGGTCGATGGATTGGGAAGCACCAAATAGTGGTACAGGATCCATTACTTTCTTTGGGGCATTTATGGAAGGTAATATGGATCAGACTAATTCAGGGGACATCTATCATTCAACTACCTTAACTGTCAATGAGGCTGCTCCTTCTTCAATACAAGATTACGCTATAAACAAAAAACTTCTTAAAGTAATAGACCTATTAGGCAGAGAAACAAACCAAACCAATCAACCACTTTTTTATATCTATGATAATGGAACGGTTGAGAAGAAAATTATTATTGAATAAATAAAAACCCACTCATTTGAGTGGGTTTCTTTTTGGAGGGTCTTACGGTCCTATTTTAGATTTTTTTTCTAAAGAATATTACTGAAGAGATAAAAAATAAAAGCATAGATAGTAAACATATCCATTCAATAATACAAACAAATAATATATTGGGTCTATTTTTGAGTATGACTAACATATTAACGTCAAGCTGATGGAATTGTATAATATTTATTAATGTCGTGAATGATATAAAAATTCCTGAAATAAGAAAATGCTTTGGAAGTTCTTGCTTTTTCATAAACAGAAAGTAGATATTAAATAATAATGATGAAAAGAAACATAGATAAAAAAAGAGAAGAGCAGAAACAACGTGAATGAGCGTATTATCCATAGAGAATATACCAATAGATATTGCAGATAATCCAATTGTAGAAATTATCCATTTGAATAAAACTTTAATGTTTCTAGAAGAATCAGGGATAATTTTCAGATAATAGAAAATTAAAAAAGGTGTACCAAAAATTAAAGATAGATTAAATATCTTAGCTTTTTCGGAACATTTATATTGACCTAATTCAGAAACAAAATGATTTAACACATTGTAATTTTCTCCTGAACAACCAATATAGTTGATAGAAGAGGTTATAATGCCATAAAGTATAATTAAGACACCTAAGCATCCTGTTAGAATTATAGTATTTAAGTTATATATTCTCATAGGTGCTAAAATAACAAAACCCACTCAAATGAGTGGGTTTCTTTTTAGTGGAGCTGGGGGGTATCGAACCCCCGTCCAAACAAGGAATTAAATAACTTTCTACATGTTTATCTTATTTTGGTTTTCGAAATTAGGTTGGAAATAAGCAATCCAAACCTAATCCTTAGCTTTTTAAAGTTTTGCAAGTTTATAAAAGCAATAAACCCACTATCCTGATTTTGATTATGTTTCAAGATTTATAGGAGACAGGAAGTCCTATAAAAGAAACAAAAGCTTACGTAATTATATAAATTAGGCAGCTAAAGCGTAATTATTTTCGCCAATTAAAAATGTGAATTTTAATATTTACGAGCTAAAATACAATGCTCGACATGCTTACTACAAAACGCACTTGCAGTCAAATCCAGTCAGCCCCAATAAATTAATGAACTTTTGCAAAATTACAAAAATCACTAGTTAAGTGTTGTGCTTTTTTTACTTTTGTGCACGAAATATATATATGATTATGAAGATAGGCGTTTTAAAAGAAGAAAAAGTACCAGCTGATAAGCGTGTTCCACTAACGCCAAAGCAATGTAGAGTGCTGCTTAATACCTATCCAAAGCTTGAGATTGCAGTGAAAAGTAGTGGTATTAGGTGCTTTGCTGATGAGATGTATATAGCAGAAGGAATACAAGTTGTTAATGACTTGTTTGATTGTGATGTATTGATAGGAGTGAAGGAAGTGCCAAAAAGTTCACTAATACCTAATAAAACATATTTTTATTTCTCTCATACTATAAAGGAACAGCCTTATAATAGAGAGTTGTTATTAAAAATGATGGAGCTTAATATTAGTATGGTGGATTATGAAGTGCTAAAAAATCAGAAAGGAAAACGCCTTTTAGGATTTGGAAGATATGCTGGGATTGTTGGTGCTTATAATGGTTTTTTAACTTATGGGTTGAAATCAGGAAAGTACAACTTGAAGGGAGCGCATAATTGTGAGGATAGAGCTGAAATGGAAGGGGAGATGAGTAAGATAAAGTTAAGCAATGAAAAGATAATTATAACAGGTAATGGTAGGGTAGGAAGTGGTATTTTGGAAATAATTTTGAAAGCAAATATCAGAGAGGTTTCAAAATCAGAATTACTAAACAATACTTTTGATGAAGCTGTTTTTGTTCACCTTAAAACTATGGATTACAATGTGAGAATTGATGCTTCTGAATCTAATAAGTCTGAATTTTATAAGCAGCCAGAATTGTATTGCTCCTCATTTATGGATTATGCTAAACAAGCTGATATTTTTATTGCAGGACATTATTATGGTGCAAGTTCTCCTTATTTATTTACTAGAGAAGATGCTAAACATTCAGACTTTAACATTAAAGTTGTAGCGGATGTTTCGTGTGATATTGATGGGCCAGTTGCGTCAACTATTCGCCCTTCAACAATAGTGGACCCTATTTATGGATATAATCCAATTTCTGAAACTGAAGATAGTTTTCTTCAAGAAGGAAATATTGCTGTAATGGCTGTTGATAATTTACCTTGTGAGTTGCCAAAAGATGCCTCAGAGGATTTTGGAAATGAAATGCTCGAAAAAATACTCCCATCATTAATAATGAGTGATGATGAACAAATAATTGAAAATGCAACTATTTGCAAAAATGGTGATTTAACACCAAATTTTGAGTACTTAAGAAATTACGTAAACGGAAATTAAATTGCTTTTAATTCAGCAATAGTTTGAGCAGGATTTTCTGATTTAAAGACAAAACTACCAGCAACCAACACATCCGCACCTGCATCTAATAATTTTCTTGCGTTAGATGAAGTTACCCCACCATCAATTTCTATATGAGTATTTAGACCTTGATTATTAGCCATCTGTCTAAGTTTTCTTACTTTATTGTAAGTCATTTCTTCAAACTTTTGCCCTCCAAATCCTGGATTTATTGACATTAATAAAACCATATAACATTTAGGTAAAATATCTTCTAAAACACTTACTGGAGTTGTTAAGTTTAAAACTACACCAGCTTTACACCCCGCATCTTTAATCTGAGTAAGTGTCCTGTGTAAATGTACTGTTGATTCGTAATGTACAGTAATGATATCTGCACCAACTTTTGCAAACTCCTCAATATAGCGTTCCGGCTTTTCTATCATTAGGTGTACATCAAGTGGTTTTGTTGCGTGTTTTTTTATAGCCTGAATTACTGGCATTCCATAAGATATATTTGGAACAAAATGACCATCCATTACGTCAATATGAAACCAATCAGCTTGGCTATTATTTATCATTTCACAATCTCTTTGAAGGTTTCCGAAATCTGCTGCTAATATTGAAGGTGCTATTTTGTGTGACATTTTTATTTCTTTTTTGCAAACATAGATAAAAAAAAGAGGGCTAAAAGCCCTCTTTCAATTTATCCTAAATAAGTTTTCAAGATTTTACTTCTTGATGTTTGTTTGAGTCGCCTAACAGCTTTCTCTTTAATTTGCCTAACTCTTTCTCTTGTTAAATCAAATTTCTCACCAATTTCTTCAAGAGTCATTGCATGTCCAGCATTTAATCCAAAATATGAAGAAACAACATCAGCCTCTCTAGCTGTTAAAGTATCTAAAGCTCTTCTAATTTCTTCTCTTAATGATTCTAACATTAATTGAGCATCAGGGTTTGGACTGTCTTCTGACCCCATTACATCATAAAGATTGCTATCCTCACCTTCAATTAAAGGGGCGTCCATTGATACATGCCTTCCTGTATTTTTTAATGATTGCTTAACTTCAGTAATTGAAAGTTCTACCATATCTGCAATTTCTTCAGGAGTAGGAGGTCTTTCAAATTTTTGTTCTAAAGCAGCATACGCCTTATTAATTTTATTGATAGAACCAATTTTATTAAGTGGCAACCTAACAATACGAGATTGTTCAGCTAAAGCTTGTAAAATTGACTGACGAATCCACCAAACAGCATAAGAAATAAACTTAAACCCTCTAGTTTCATCAAAACGCTTTGCAGCTTTAATAAGTCCAAGATTTCCTTCATTAATTAAATCAGGTAGAGTTAATCCTTGATTTTGATATTGCTTAGAAACAGAAACTACAAAACGTAAATTTGCTTTGGTTAATTTTTCAAGAGCTCTTTCGTCACCAGCTTTAATTTTTTGTGCTAACTCTACTTCTTCTTCAGCAGTAATTAAATCTACTCTTCCAATTTCTTGTAAGTATTTGTCAAGTGATGCAGTTTCTCTATTAGTAACCTGCTTTGTAATTTTTAGTTGCCTCATTTTTATTTTTTTTAGTTAGTAATCTTGTGCTCCATCTTTATACGAACTGTTTTGCAAAAGGTTACATTTAGTTTAAAAAAATATTATTTTTTTTCTGGCTTAGGTAAAAGCACTTTTCTTGATAACTTAAGTTTACCACTTCTTTCATCAATAGCAATCAATTTTACTTCAATTGTATCACCTTCTTTAAGTACATCCTCAACATTCTCAACTCTTTCCCAAGCTAACTCAGAAATATGAACTAATCCATCAGTGTTTGGAGCAATTCCAACAAAGGCACCATAAGGCATAATTGATTTTACTTTTCCTTTATAAATTTCACCAACTTCTGGCATAAATGCAATTGATTTAATTTTTTCAACTGCAGAATCAATACCATCTTGATCAGTTCCTAAAATCTCGACTACACCCATATCATCAATTTCTTCAATAGAAATATTTGTTCCTGTAGATGCTTGTAATTCTTGAATAATTTTTCCTCCAGGTCCAATAATCCCACCAATAGTTGATTTTGGAACTTTTAATACTACAATTTTTGGAGTTTGAGGTTTTAATTGAATTCTTGGCTCTGCAATTGTTTCAACAATTTTACCTAATATATGTAATCTACCATCTCTTGCTTGGTTTAAAGCTTTATCTAAAATTTCGTAAGATAATCCTTGTACTTTGATATCCATTTGACAAGCAGTAATACCATCAGCAGTACCACAAATTTTAAAGTCCATATCTCCTAAATGATCTTCATCACCTAAAATATCAGAAAGTACAGCATAGTTGTTTGGGTCTTTCTCATCAGAAATTAACCCCATTGCGATACCAGATACTGGTTTTTGAATTTTAACTCCAGCATCCATAAGTGCTAAAGTACCAGCACAAACAGTTGCCATTGAAGATGATCCATTTGATTCTAAAATATCCGAAACAATTCTTACTGTATAAGGATTGTCAGCAGGAATCATCTTTTTTAATGCTCTTTGTGCTAAGTTTCCGTGTCCGATTTCTCTTCTACTTACGTTAAATTTCATTCTAGCTTCTCCTGTAGAGAAAGGAGGGAAGTTGTAGTGTAAGTAGAAACTTTCATGTCCTTGATGGGTTACTCCATCTAAACGGTTTACATCAGTAGCTGAACCTAATGTTACAGTTGTTAATGATTGAGTTTCACCCCTTGTAAATACAGCTGATCCATGTGGGCTATATAAATAATCTACTTCACACCATATAGGTCTTATTTCAGTTGTTGCTCTTCCATCTAATCTCTTTCCTTTAGCTAACACCAGACTTCTTATCGCTTCTTTTTCAACATCATGGTAGTATACCCCAATTAATTTTGAATCATATTTTTCAACCTCATCTTCTGATAAGCTTGCAATCCAATCTGTTTTTACAGCTTTGAATTTAGTTGACCTTTCATCTTTACCTAAACCTTCCTCAGCTACAGCATAAACAGAATCATAAGTTTCTGCTTTAATTTTAGCTTTTAAATCTTCATCATGATTTTCATGACAGTATTCTCTTTTATCAGCTGAAACACCAACTTGAGCAGCTAATGCTAACTGTGCAGCACATTGTACTTTAATTGCTTCATGTCCAATTTTGATTGCTTCAATCATTTCAGCTTCTGAAACTTCACTCATTTCACCTTCAACCATCGCAACACTATCAGCTGATGCGCCAACCATAAGGTCAATATCTGCATTTTCTAAGTCAGCTGCTGATGGGTTAATTACATAACTTCCATTAATTCTTGCTACTCTACATTCTGAAATTGGTCCGTTAAACGGAATATCAGAAAGTGCAATTGCAGTAGAAGCAGCAAGTGCAGCTAAAGCATCAGGCTTTACATTTGGGTCATGTGAGTTTAATGATATCATAATTTGTACCTCAGCATGATAATCACTAGGAAACATAGGCCTTAATATTCTATCAACCAATCTCATTACCAATATTTCTTGGTCAGTTGGTCTTCCTTCTCTTTTTAAGAATCCTCCAGGGAATCTTCCATCAGCAGCAAATTTCTCTCTATAGTCTACTGTTAATGGTAAAAAATCTACTCCTTCTCTAGCTTCAAAACTAGAAACTACAGTTGCAAGCATATGAGTGTTACCCATTCTTAATTCAACTGAACCGTGTGCTTGTTTTGCTAATTTTCCTGTTGAGATAGAAATTTCTCTTCCATCTTCTAACGTAATAATTTGTTTTTCTTCTTTTATCATCTTGTCTTCTTTGTTTATAAATTAAAAAAGGCAATAAAACTATTGCCTTTTTTGAGTTTGTCTGTCTTTTTATTATCTTCTTAGACCTAAATCCTTAACTAACTTTCTATAAGCTAAGATGTCTTTTCCTTTTAAGTAGTCTAATAATTTTCTTCTTTTTCCAACCATTAATTGTAATGATCTTTGTGTTCCGTAATCTTTACGGTTGCTTTTTAAGTGCTCAGTTAAATCAGATATTTTCTTAGTAAATAATGCTACTTGAGAGTAAACTGATCCTGAATCTTTGGCATCTTTACCAAATTCTTTGAAAATTTTTTCTTTTTTTTGTGTTGTTAAGCTCATGTTTTTCTTTTTAAAACCTCTTTATTTTATGGGCTGCAAATTTAGTAAAATATTTAATAAATTGCCTTTTTGATAATTTATTTATTTTTTGATAATTCTGAATAGTTGTGCAAGTTTTTCTTTTAATTCTTTTCTGTCAATAATCATATCAATAAAACCGTGTTCTTGTAAGAATTCTGATGTTTGGAATCCTTCAGGTAAATCTTTACCAATAGTTTCTTTAACTACTCTAGGCCCTGCAAATCCAATTAATGCATTTGGCTCTGCTATATTCATATCTCCAAGCATTGAAAATGATGCAGTTGCTCCTCCAAAAGTAGGGTCGGTACATAATGAAATATAAGGTAACCCAGCTTTTCCAAGTTGTGCAAGTTTTGCTGATGTTTTTGCTAATTGCATTAATGATATTGCCGCTTCCATCATTCTTGCTCCACCTGATTTTGAGATAATAATCATTGGATGTTTGTTCTCTCTTGAATAGTCAATTGCTCTAGCAATTTTCTCTCCAACCACCGATCCCATTGATCCTCCAATAAATTTGAAATCCATACTTGCAATTACAACTGTTTCTCCTTTTAGTTTTCCATGTGCAGTTCTTACAGCATCTTTCAATCCTGTATTTTTCTGCATTGATTTTACTCTATCAGTATATTTTTTCTTGTCAGAAAACTTTAAAGGATCTAGTGAAGTCATGTTTGCATCAAGCTCAGTAAATTTATTGTTATCAAATAATAATTCAAAATATTCTTTTGAGCCAATTCTAGAATGGTAATTACAATTAACACAACAATGAGAATTCTGTTGATGTTCTTCTGTAGTGATAATTCTTTTACACTTTGGACATTTGTACCAAAGCCCATCAGGAGTTTCTTTTTTCTGATGAGTTTCAGTAGTAATTCCTTCTTTTATTCTTTTAAACCAACCCATATTATGCGTTTGTATTTATGTTATTTAAATCATTAAATGATCTTGTTAATCTTGTTTTAAAAGTAAGCTCAGCCTCTCTTAAATATTTTCTAGGATCATAATACTTTTTATTTGGTTTTTCTTCTCCTTCAGGGTTTCCAATTTGAGTTTTTACATAATCATTTTTAGCTAAAAAGTAATCTCTTACTCCTTCAGTGAATCCCCATTGTAAATCAGTGTCAATGTTCATTTTGATTACACCATAGCCTATAGCTTCAGTAATTTCTGCTTTACTCGATCCTGAACCACCATGAAACACAAAATTAATTGGCTGCTTTTCAGTTCCAAATTTTTCTTCAATAAATTTTTGGGAATTATCAAGAATTTTTGGGGTCAGCACTACATTTCCTGGCTTGTATACTCCATGTACATTTCCAAAGGCAGCAGCAATAGTGAATTTATCACTTATTTTCATTAATTCTTCATAAGCATAAGCTACCTCTTCAGGTTGAGTGTATAGTTTAGAAACATCAATATCAGTGTTGTCAACTCCATCTTCTTCACCACCTGTAATTCCTAACTCAATTTCTAAAGTCATGTCAATAGCACTCATTCTTTTTAAGTACTGTTTACATAATTCAATATTTTCTTCTAAAGGTTCTTCCGATAAATCAATCATGTGAGAAGAATATAAAGGTTTTCCGTATGCTGCATAGAATTCTTCACCTGCTTCCAGTAGCCCATCAATCCAAGGTAATAATTTTTTTGCGGCATGGTCAGTATGTAAAATGATACTTGCTCCATAAAGTTCTGCCATCTGATGAACATGCATTGCTCCAGAAATTCCTCCTGCAATAGCTGCTTCATGATTTTCATTAGACAGCCCTTTTCCAGCATAAAAAACACAACCCCCATTTGAGAACTGAACTATAGAAGGTGAATTTAATTCTGCTGATGTTTCGAGAACAGCATTTACTGTACTTGTATTACTAACATTTACAGCTGGTAAAGCATATTTATTTAGTTTTGCATCTGCAAATACTTCTTGTAATTCTTCTCCCGTAAGTACTCCTGCTTTAAATTTAGACATTAGATTTTTTATTTTTAAATTTGGAAGAACAAAATTATAAGATTGTTGTTAATTTGAGCACGGATTTTACAATAATTTCATATTATTGATTATTAATAAGAAACAAAGCTAGTGATTACTAAAAATCAGATTAAATTTATAAAGAGTTTGTCTCTTAAAAAGAACAGAATAAAGGAGCAATTATTTATAGCTGAAGGGGAGAAGGTAGTTTCAGAACTATTAAGGTCAGATTTTGAAATTAAAAATATTTATGCAACAAAAGAATGGAAAGTAAGTAATGATAATATTACTCAAATTAGTAATGCAGAGTTGCAAAGAATTAGCAACTTAAAATCTCCTAATAAGGTATTAGCAGTTGTTCAGTTTAAGATTCATAAAATTATAAAACATGACGGGATAACTCTTGTTTTAGACGATATAAATGATCCAGGAAATTTAGGTACAATCATTAGAATGTGTGACTGGTTTGGTGTAAAACAAATTATTTGTTCTAAAAATACGGTTGATATATTTAATCCTAAAGTTGTGCAATCTGCAATGGGTTCTGCATTTAGAGTGCAAGTTAATTATACTGACTTAGAAAATTATTTATCAGAGATTAAAACACCAATATATGGCGCTTTTATGGATGGTAAGAATCTAAAAGAAGTTAAGCTTCCTAAATCTGCTCATTTAGTATTGGGTAATGAAGCAAATGGAATTTCTGCTGAAATTAATAAATTAATTACAGATAAAGTTGCAATAAAAAATATTGGAAATAGTGCAGAATCATTAAATGTAGCGGTTGCTACTTCAATTTTATTGCATGTGTTTTGTGATTAATCTTTCCCAGATCTAAATTGCTCTTACCACCTCAATCCTTCCCAACCACATTCATTGCAAACATATCGTCTAGTATCAAACATTCTGAAAGTAAAATGGTGTATTAGTTGATCTTTTTGT
>Ga0115558_1002019_pt1 | contig 12217 bp, 6 predicted proteins | sample COGITO_mtgs_1104_4_FD_87279 | JGI IMG/M metagenome (GOLD analysis project Ga0115558, IMG submission 87279) | Pelagic marine microbial communities from North Sea - COGITO_mtgs_110426 | ecosystem: Environmental > Aquatic > Marine > Epipelagic | place: Germany:Helgoland, sampling site Kabeltonne... | reverse complement strand
TGTTATTAAACAGATTACGCGCTTCTACACTTAGTGTGATTCCTTTTCTATTTTTATTCGCAAATGTCTTGGTGATTTTGATATCTGCATTTATCCAAGGAGTCGCTCGTTCTTCTAAATAGTTCGTGAGGTCAGCTACGTACTCTGGTCTGCCTAAGGCGTTATAGCTTTCTAGTATCTGTGGCGTATACCTAAGCCCACTCTGATAAGAAGAGCTGAAGTATATCTGAAGCCCTTTCATCCAGTTTCCATATATCTTTAATGTAGTGTCTGGTGAAAACACTACGCCCAAATTAATGTTCCATGGTCTATCCCAAGCTAAATAATTTTCTGATGCTAAAGGAACCTCTCCGTTTTGCTCTATTTGCAGGCTACTTTCCCTAGCACTATTGCTTTTACCTTTAGCAAGCTGGTACGCCACATTGGTAAAAGTTCTGAAATACGATGTCATTCTCCAAATCACATTCACCTCAGCACCCTGTACCTTAGCATAATCTTGGTTAATGTACATGGTCTTGCTTACTGGTCTTCCAGTCTGATCCTGAACGATTACCCGGCGGCTAACGATGTAGTCAAACCTGTTATTGTTATAGGCTGCGAGGGTAAGTCCTATGTTCTTTTTTATTTGTGCTTTGAAACCTACTTCATAACTTACATTGACTTCTGGATTTAGGTCTGGATTACCTAAGAAAGACAGAAAACTTCTATCCTGATACTCTGGATCTAAGCCTGCATATACAAAACGTGGATGTGGAAGTCGCATACTGTGGCTATAGTTAAAGTACAGTACATTATTACTCGTCACTGGGAAGGACACGTTAATCTTAGGGAGCAGTCTAGCCTTGTACCTAAGACCAAGTACCTTCAAGGTATTTTTTTTGTAATCTTCTCTTACTTGTGGTATGACGGGTGCATTGGGATTATCTACTGCATCATCCGCAAACTTTCCTGGTGCCCAATAGTTAAATCGCATTCCGAGATTAGCAATAATCCCTTTGTAGCTAATCTTATCACTAAAGTAAAGCCCTCCATTATTCGGTTTTACTCTCCATATGTCATTGCTACTTCCTATGCTGATACTAGTAGTACTGGTACTATCATTTATCTTAATAGGCGCGCCCACCCAAGGTCGTGTAACGTCTATCCATTGGTATTCATTAAGCTTTTGCTCCCAACCAAAACTCATTTTATGGGTTTCATTCTTTGGATAATAACGGAAAGCTGCCTTCAAGGTATATTCTCTAGCAAAGTGATCATGCCATGTAGAACTTATCCCTCCATTATTAATGAGTCCTGGTCCGGGCAGTACAAACTGTATATTCCCTCCTGGATTAAATATCTCTACGGGGTCTGTCACAATACTCTGCTCATCATAGACTTGATCCACACTTTCTGTTCTGAAAGGTCTACCGTTGGCATCTGCACGAAGGTTTGTAAATAATCTACCAAGAGACAGCGTCCCTACTAGTCTTTCACTTATCGTGCGGCGTATGTTTACCGCGGTAAGGTTTGAATGGTGTGTATAGGTAGTAGCATTATCTAGGTTTAAACTTCGTTCAAACTGAAAACCCGGCGCTAGAATAGCATCGAAACCTACAATCTGTAGACTCCTGGTATTTTGATTAATACTTAAGCTATGCTGATTTGTTATCGAAATTTTTGTTTTAGCATTTAGCTCGTGACTTAGTTTAAATGTATGTGTAAACTGATTCGCCTGACGCGGAGCCCACATACTATCATTACCGGTGAACAATGAACTGTGAAGCTGATTAGCCGTAGGACCAAAATAATAGTCCGTAAGGTTAAGCGTCACATTATTGAAAAAGTAGAATTTCCGTTCTTTTATTTTCAACTTACCTCCGACCGATAGTTCCCCTATGTCTGTATTCCAGCCAAAACTTGGATTCCCTCCAAAATTATCTCTCTGCCAGCTGCCTGCAATCTCAAACTTTTCAGAACCTTCTTTTATTGTAGTACTAATAACACCTGCAGTACCACCGTCGTGTTCGGCACCTGCACCACCTGTAATCAGCTCTAACTCACCTATACTCCCACTGGCCACCTGCACACCAAATCCTGTTCCTGCGAGTGGATCCTGAGCACTTATGTTATCTACATTAAACGATGTCTCGTACACCCTTGCTCCTCGAATCTGAATACCATCTGGAGATTTAGACACCCCGGCTTGCACTGCTACCACCTCTTGTACGTCACGCACATTCATATCACCGATGTCTTTTTTATCTAGCGTGATACTGCTCTTGGCATCGTCTAATTCTATTACCTTCTTCTTGCCTACTACTTTAACCGTTTCAAACGTATTTGCTTGTGAAGTCATTTTAACATTTAGAATCGTAGTGCTATTCGCTTTTATATCAATATCATTATAGACCTTCTGCTGGTAACCTATGAATGAAATATTTACTGTATACGTACCTGGCTTGATATTTTTAATGGCGAAACTCCCATCTGGCTCAGAGATAGCTGCACCGTATGTACCTACTATGCGTACGTACGCGCCTACTAGTTTTTCACCAGTCTCCTCGTCACTCAGTACTCCCTTTAGCGTGCCTAACTGAGCAAAACTCACTAGGGCAAATAAAAGAGCACATATACTACCAGTTAAACGCTTCATTCAGTACTTTATTTATGACTTGATTTTGGTTCGATTTCAGTTTATTGAGTTTATGCAGTTCAATTGTAAATAGCACTAGATTCACATTACCCAAATTATTTTTCCTTCTAATGGCTATCGTATTCGGTCCTTTCCACCCACCACTTGGGGTAAGGTCTGCCGTATAAAATACTTCCGCATCTACCGCAGGATAAAATGGATCTGCGGCTAATAAGAAGTTAGCAGGCTGCAAGTCTGGATAGTCTGACGCTGAGCTAGTAGCAAAGCTATCATTTGTAAAAAATGCTTGCCCTCTACTTCTGCTCAAACTATCAATAGACAATACTCCGCCAATGATGCTGAGGTCTACCCCAGTAGCAAAAGCTGTAGAAATCAGCACTTTCTTATCACTATCTATGAGTGCTTGAATGACTGGAGCTGCAAAATCTAACAACGTACCGTCCGCTCCTGTTAGTGGATTGCTAAAGTTACTCTCATCCGTATGAAAAAATACTTTGTCATAGTTTAGCGCCAACAGTTTAAAACTAGGCTCCCAAAATCGAGGTTGGTTTAAACCCCCATTGCCAGCGTAGTCTACGAAATCTGCTGTAGCATAATTATCTTTGACTAAGGTCTTATACTCCGAAGTAATAGATGCATTATGCCCACCTACTACAAGTAAGTCTGAAGACTGACTGCGCACAAAAATACGCGCTGCACTATCGATTGTACTCTCGGCATTCGCTATATCACTTACTTTGAGTTGTATAATATTGGCACCGTTATTCACAAAACCGTCTATCGTCAAAGCAGGCTGATCCGATAAACCATAGTACACTCCTGCGGCACCTGCTCCCACTGTGGTAGGATTACTTGGCATCACAGAAAGCAACTTTTGATTTAGATCAATCTCTTTCCACTCGCCTTCATTGGCGCGTATGTATGCTTGTTTTAATGTATTATTCCCATCTGGGTCTGCTGCGGAGTATCTAAATGTAATTACTAAGTTAGTAGTATCTATAGGAAGACTCTCCTCATCTATAGTCACAGAAGGGGGTGAGTTTTTAAGAGGAACCAATAGATAGGCAGGAGTGGGATCCACTACACCTTCGTCATCTATGGCTCGAACATAAAAATCAATATCTGTGGAGTCATCATCAGGATCTATAGCGAATAAAAAGGTGCTATCTTGAATCTGTGTGCGCGTCCACTCGCCTTCGTTTATCTTAAACTCATAGTAGGCTACATATCCATCAATATCGGTACCAAACCAACTAAGGCTGACCGTACTGTTCAGGCGTGCATTCCCCGTGAGATTAATCTCTTCAATGCTCAGTTTCGTTTCCGGAGCTGCATTGGGCAGATCTTCTCCTTTTTTGCACGAAAAGATAAAAACAAAAAGACTGAGCACGATAATGCTCAATCTTATGTTCCGATATTTTAAGGCGGTTTTATGCATTAAAGTTTTACAAACTTAGCAGAGGCTTTATGTCCTTCTTTGCTTGTAAATTCTAAGATATAAAGACCACTCATCAATGCACTTACATCTACTTTAGTGTTTTCTAGCAAAACAGATTCAGCTACTACTCTACCATCTAGACTCCTTACGGTACATGTTCCTTGAGCATTATTCTCTACCTCAACATTAATTACAGAAGTAACTGGATTTGGATAAAAACGCATACCCAATGCCTTAAAATCTTGAACAGAAACTATCTCTGGATAATCTGTAGTATCTAATTCCACACTAAATCCAACTAGGTCATCATTGTTTCTTGGCTTAAGCGCGTACTGATTAAAACCGTAATATAGGACACCTATAATAGCATCCATGTCCATTTCTTTGGTAGCTACTACCAAAGGAACTTCCATAACACCTTCTGTGGTTTCAAAAGCGCTATCACTTACTACACTCACCCATAGCGATGAGTTATTATTCCCATTCTTAACTCCCGTCTGCACTTTAGTACTGTTCGCAAATGAAGCACCTGTATCACCAGCCACTGTCCACTCTCCGAATGGGTTTAACCTTGGGTTAGATATTTTCACTTTCCCGCCGGTATTTACCATTTTCACTAGCATACTCTCATATTTTTCAAGACCTCTATTGAGTCTACCTAGACTATCACTTACCGGCACTTCTATTGGAGTTATTTCTGCTGTATTCCCCGTTTTAGTAACCGATGTAACTACTAGCTGAGTGAATCCAAACGATTCTTCTACTGTACCTGTAACCTCTACTTCTTGGGTTCTATAAAGACTAATTAAGTCTGCACTTCCTGTAAGTCTAATCCCACCCCACTCGGTAGCATCCTTATCTTGCATATATACATCCTCAAGGTCATAAGGTTTAGCACTTGCAGTGATATATCCTTTGACCGTAACCTCTTGATCTCTGTACGGACTTGCGTCAGAAGTAGCATCTAATACATACTGCAGGTCTACTATGGTCAATCCGTTATCTCTTACTGTATAAAAAGCAGTAGCACCCGTAGTGTTAGAAGCGGTAAATGGCTCATAACTATGATTATCGTCATTATCTGTAGCTTTAATGTAGTACTTCACAATAGTACCCTCAGTATTCGCTGGTATGGTTCCTTCGAACTCGTCCGTTGTACCAGACTTGAGCGTCATAGGAACTTCAGTAAATGCTGTGTTATCTGCATTGACATCTGTAGTATAGTAAATACTCTGGTCAGCAACCGTTCCGTTAAAATCTATAATTTTAGCCTTGATAGTAACTGCATCAGTACTCGCTGGCACTAATGGAGTTCTAGTCACTTCCGAGATGCTCGGAGGCGTATCTCCCACCTTATAATGACTAGCCAAGAAAGGATTTAGTTCGTACCCTCTACCTGGAGCTCCTGTGCATCCGTTCTCAGAGTGAAGTATTATACCGGATATAGATTCGTACTTAGTTCCTACTATTGGAGCTTCAAACTCACCTTTAGTCTGTGGACTAGAAGGGTTTACCAATGGTCTATTGGCCAGTTTTTGTGCTAGGAATCTATCAGAAACATTTATCGTGTTCCCGTTTTCATCAGAAATATCAAAACTCACTCTGTTTCCTCCAAACGTGCTCACAGCTACAACTGTAACATTCTTGAATGAGACATAAGAGCCTTCCCACTCTTCCCCACTTTGCAATTTATTCGTGCGTGTATTATCATTCAGTAAGCCCATGTTGATCGTATCTGCAGCTGGTGCTGTAGTCGTACCTATCACAGTCACAGAGGAGTTATCTGAGGGATACATTTGAGTTTCACCTTGATAAGCATCTACTGTACCTGTTACCTTAACTATCATACCTGCTACTAGGTTGTTTAGTGTAGATACTGGCTGACTTTGTCCTGCCCCATCTTCGTATACTCCGTGTATTTGTAAACCGCCGAAACTTCCCATGGCACCATTTGCAGCTGTGTCTAGGATGTGAACACCAGGTCTATATCCACCATTTACTGATCCTGAAGCCACTTCTGTAAGTCCACCATCATGCATTACTACACCCACTGTGGTAATCGTCTGCCCATCATAAGAACTGAGATCTTTACAGTTAGCCAAATCAGTCGCACTAACAAATTGAATATCCGATACAGATACTGTTGTTTGAGCTTGTGTAAACAGGATAGAAAATAATCCTAAAGTTAAAACTAGTACTTGTTTTTTCATTGTATATTTATTTTAAAATCTTTATTTAATAATTGCAAACTTGCTTTTATAGAGCTTGCCTGTGTCTAAGTCTTTTACGGTAAAAATGTATACTCCTCTTGCGATTATCTGCGTATTTTCAGTGAGTAAATCCCACGCATGTTCTCCTCCACTATATACATTCTGAGCTGGATCCTCTGCGCCAAAGGTTTGACTCCAGCGAATATCGCTTCCATCGTATTGCGCATTATGTGTAATCTGATCTAGGAAATCTCCAGCAGCTGTAAACACTGTAATCTCACAATTAGCCGGCAGATTTGCGAAGTACAATTTACGACTCTGCTCTTGGAAAGTGCTTGTCCCTTCCCAACTGGCACCTGCATAGTATGGATTTGGATATGCGAAAGGACTGTTGGTCTTCAGATTCTCATTCACAGGTTTACCAGCAAAAGCTCTGAAATTATTAGCCAAAGTGCTACTCTCTAAACTCTCCAGGTTACTCTCTTCATTACCTCTATCAAATGCCGTAACGGAGATAGCATACTGCCATCCATTGAGCACATTGTCTATCGTAAATTTATAGGTATACTCTGTGTCATCTCCTTCAAATTTAACTGGATCAGCTAACCTCACCGGAGCAAAGCCTGTCTCGTAATTATAGCCATTCCCTTTGATATCGTACTCCGCTATTTTTACTAAGTCACGCTGTAAGTTGGGCACATTGGTCACATCAAAACCAAGCTTGGTCATATACAGTCTGTAACCTTCAAAATCCTTAAGTTGACTAATTGGGTCAATGCTTTCTTCTGCGTTGGCAGCCCAAAAAACATCAATTTTATTTTCAGAAGTCACCACCTTAGTCTTTGGTATCTCAGGAGGAGCTGGCAAAATAAACCGTGTAATAACCCCATCTCCGTCTATGTCTTCTCCTTGATCTAAGATTCCGTTAAAATTAACATCCTCGCCTTTGTAGGCCGTTTGAGCCCAATCGGCATTCGCTAAAAATATACTCCGCTGAACCTTATTGTTATCACTGTTTGGATTCCCATCTTCCCTCTTTTTTCCAAAAATAAATGCATAGCTCACTTTAATTTTATCTCCAGGCTGCACATCATTAAACGGGCCTACAGAAACCAAGTCTGAACGATTCCCAGCTTCATTTATCTGTGATTGGTAGCTTCTTGTTCCGCAGTTACTGTTTGTGGTATTATCCGCATCCCAACACGGATGATCATTCAATCCACGAGTCATTTTCTGATACCGCGTATTGTCGTTTGTAGGCTGAAAATAAATCGGATCTGACGTACTATTAAACTGCCAAGCATTGTAATGCGCATTGAAACGAGGATTTGCCTCGGGATGTTGAAACCCAAACTTATCTTCCGCTCCTAGGAATTTTTGTCCTACATAACTATTCGTAAAACCCACATCCCCTGAGTTGTCATAGCAGTATGCCATGTTTAGACTATCCAAGTAACCATTCCCCCCTTTGTTATAGAAAGCTGCTCCTCCACTCCCTGCTGGAGTCACGTTAATATTACGCACAACCGTATTGGCCCAAAGTCCAAAAAAAGCACTGTCTATGGTATTGGTTCCTGTATTTTCTATCTCAAAATCGAGTATCACGAAAAAATCACTGAAGCTATAATTCCAATTATACGTACGTGCATTTACCGTCACGTAAAGTGGATTTATGTGTCCGCCAATCTGTGTCTGTGTGCCGGGTACTTGGAAATTCTTATCTGAAAACTTCGATACAAAGTCTTGGTGCGACACTGCATCTGGACTGTAAAACGGACTGTTGCGAAGCGAAGACTGCTCTACTAATAAGTCGCCTTCTTCTGCATAAAACTCAAAACCAGCTGAACCGGTACTGTATCCTTGCGGAGCATCTACCGACGCTGTACTCACAGCTACGTTACTTCCGTTGATAAGACCCCCAAACCAGATACCACTTTCGAAAACGTGTTCTACTCCACTACCTGCAGGATACTCACCACTGGGATTTCCACTTCCGTCTCTGTATCCTCTAAACGCATTTCCATATGTGCCAGAATTGGACACATTCAGTCTTACATTAGATGAATTGGTGGTTTTTTCATTGAATGTCTGTGCGGATGCACATAAACCTATGATTAGGAAAGTCGCGAATACGATGTACTTCATCAGTAAATAAGGACTGCAAATATAACGTGACTTGCGCGGTCTAATGTTACCTAATCTTAAAATTTGGGCTTAGGTTTGGTCACAAAAACTGACTTGATGTAATTTGGTTCATAGTATGCAAGGTCCACCATCTCTTTATTCTTCCATTTAAGTAGCGCTTCTGCCAATAAATCTTTGGCATAAATGCCTGAAAACAAATGATGTAAAACATCGTCTGGAGAAAACTCTTCCACCCATTTAGCTGCACCTGATCCACAAGCTATGGTTTGCCCTTGTACATAATCCACAGCCAGTTGTTCATCTATTGTGACAAACTGCTCCTCTACCACGGTATCTAGCTGTTTACCAAAAACACCAAGGTAAGCATCCATCCTGCGAGCATCTATCAATGAAATCACTCTGTCTGCATCTGGGTACTTCGTCCATGTTTCAGAAGCCTGAGCATACAACGTGGAACATGCTATGAGCGGTAAATCTGCGCCAAAACACAATCCTTTTGCTAAACTACAACCTATGCGTAATCCGGTGTAGGACCCTGGACCTCCTCCTATCACTACTGCATCGAGCTCGCTTATTTTATACCCGGATTTTCTCAGTACTTCATCCACATAACTCGCTAAGTAATTAGAATGTGAGTTCTTTTCTTGGATGGATTTTTCGGCAACGATTTCTGTACCATTTGACACCGCTGCAGAGCACACGTCCCCGGAGGATTCTATGAGGAGAAATTTTGGCACAACTACGCTGTAACAGATTTCACTTTGCGATACGCCCAAGATGCTTTAAAAGGCACTTGCCATTTTGCTCTAAGGTCTGAGAGAATACTTATAGTATTATCCAGGAATACCGTATCGTCTTGTATCAATCCACTGATATACGCTTGATTGATATCTTGCATTTTCACAATGCGTATCCCCTCATTATGAAGGAAGGTAAGGTTCATTCGATTAAACAAATCCAACTGCAAGTCTGAATCCACTTTTTGAAATATGGCTGTAGCCTTATCTATACTGCAACCCGTAGCTGAGGCTACTTGCTCATCCACACCGAGTACGAGAAGTTGGTTGTGAAAAATGTCAAAATCTGCAGTAAGCTGATTGCCATGAGCTGCCCACGAAGCACAAAACTCTGCAAGCTCTACTTTGATGGCCATTTGCTCTATTTCTGATAGTGGTCTATTGGCTACGTAAATCCAAATACGTCCGTTTCCTGTGAGTGTTGGGAACATAGTGCGAAGATAGGTTTATTCAAACTCAAGTTCAAACAGCAAGTTCAAGTTCAAATCTTTACTTTTGAGGAAGTGAAAGAAGAGTGGTTAAAGAAAATGAGAAAGACTGGGCGAATAAAGCTTAGTAAATCTGAATTGTTTAATTACTTTGGTCTAACAACAGTGCCATTTTTAATTTTCATAGTAACGTTCCTAGTTCTATACCTAAAGGGTTCATACGTGAGGGATACAAATGGTGTCTTAATTTTTTTAGTGTCTTTTGGCATTCTGACCATACTAGTTTCCTATGCACTATTTAAGATGTTAAATTTTTCAAAAATTAAAATGGTCTGTGAAGCTCAAGTTTTTAACCAAGCAATAGCACGAACAGCTGACGAACTTAACTTACAGATGGTCAATAATAAAAGAGAGTATGCCCGATTAGTGTCAAGTGACAATATGTTTACGGCAATAAACATACAAGAAGGTGTTTTGATAAATTGCACAATCAATGCAAACAATCCAAAACCCAATTTTTTTGATTTTCCTGAAAGGTTACAAATAAGAAAAACCTTTGTAAAACATTTACAAAAGGTAAAAGCAGGAGAACCAGCTCCCACATACACCCAAATAGAAGAAAATCAATGGAGCTTCAAACGAACGCTGATGCGGCTTTTTGTTTACGCCTTTTTTCTTGCACCAATTTTTCTGATTGCGTACAGTCCTGATTTTCTTTTCCTAATTGTAATCTCTCTTTTATGTCTTCCGTATATTTACATCGACATAAAATTAGTTCTGAAACAAGGAGGTGAAAGGTAATTTTGCCATTGGAAACCACAAAAAAAGCCAGCCCTCTCGAGCTAGCTTTTCTGATGATATTCTTAAATCTAGAAGACTACTTCAAATCAAATCTGTCCAAGTTCATTACTTTGTACCACGCTGCTACAAAGTCGCGTACAAAACGTTCTTTAGCATCTGCACTCGCATACACTTCTGCTATAGCACGTAGCTCAGAGTGAGACCCAAAAACTAAGTCTGCTCGAGTAGCTGTCCATTTCTGCTTATCGGTTTTGCGGTCTTTACCCACAAAGTCTTCTTTGGTATCTGAAGTAGCTTCCCACTTGGTATCCATACTCAGTAGATTTACAAAAAACTCATTGCTCAGTTTATCTTTTTCTATGTCGAGCATTCCTTTTTCTGATCCGTCATAGTTAGCACCTAGCGAACGCATACCACCCAGTAATACCGTCATTTCTGGAGCAGTAAGGGTAAGTAGCTGTGCTTTGTCTACCAACAGTTCCTCCGTAGTGAGTTTATATCGGGTTTTTAGGTAGTTTCTAAATCCGTCTGCCATAGGCTCTAACAGTGCAAATGAAGCTACATCCGTCTGCTCTTGCGTAGCATCTGTTCTTCCCGCATTGAAAGGAACCTTTACGCTAACTCCTGCATTCGCAGCAGCTTTCTCCACTGCAGCACTTCCTCCCAATACAATAAGATCCGCTAGCGAAACTTGTTTCGCACCAGACTTCGCATTGAAGTCAGCTTGTATTTTCTCCAACACGCCCAATACTTTCTGCAACTGAGCGGGATTATTCACTTCCCAGTCTTTTTGCGGAGCGAGACGAATACGCGCACCATTGGCGCCACCACGTCTGTCTGACTCACGGTAAGTGGAAGCTGAAGCCCAAGCAGTAGAGACTAACTCACTAATCGTTAGACCTGAATTGAGTATTTGTGTTTTTAGTGATGCAATATCTGCCGCTGTGATTTGAGCGTAATCCGCCTTTGGCAATGGATCTTGCCATATCAAATCTTCTGTAGGGGCTTCTGGTCCAATGTAGGTACTTCTTGGTCCCATATCTCGGTGCGTAAGCTTGAACCACGCTCTAGCAAAAGCATCATCAAATTTTCCTGGATTCTCGTAAAAATCTCTAGATATTTTCTCGTATACAGGGTCAAAACGAAGTGATAAATCTGTGGTCAGCATCGTTGGATCGTGTGTGATGGATGAGTCAAAAGCATCTGGAAATTTAATGTCTGAGTTTTTTGCAACCCATTGGTGTGCACCTGCAGGGCTTTTGGTGAGTTCCCATTCGTTTTCGAACAAACTAAAGAAAAACATATGACTCCACTTCGCAGGAGTAGAAGTCCAAATTACTTCTAATCCGGAAGAGATTGCATCTTTACCTTTACCAGATTTGTAGGTACTCTTCCAGCCGAAGCCTTGTTCCTCCATATCCGCCGCTTCCGGCTCGGGACCGACATTAGACGCTGGGCCTGCACCGTGCGTTTTACCTAATGTATGTCCTCCAGCTATAAGTGCTACGGTTTCTTCATCGTTCATTCCCATTCTGCCGAAAGTCTCACGAATATCCTTGGCTGCCAATAGTGGATCTGGATTCCCATTTGGCCCCTCTGGATTAACGTATATTAGTCCCATTTGTACAGCGGCAAGTGGGTTTTCTAACTCTCTATCTCCTTTGTAGCGATCGGCTTCTAGCCATTTTTCTTCTGCTCCCCAATACACATCCGTGTTTGGTTCCCATACATCTTCTCTACCTCCAGCAAACCCAAATGTCTTG
>Ga0115558_1001992_pt1 | contig 12310 bp, 10 predicted proteins | sample COGITO_mtgs_1104_4_FD_87279 | JGI IMG/M metagenome (GOLD analysis project Ga0115558, IMG submission 87279) | Pelagic marine microbial communities from North Sea - COGITO_mtgs_110426 | ecosystem: Environmental > Aquatic > Marine > Epipelagic | place: Germany:Helgoland, sampling site Kabeltonne... | reverse complement strand
TGTTGTTCACCCTGAAAAGCGGAAGGGCGCAGCCAATCCTGTATTGCCCACAACGCACCCGGCGCTGAAAAGCGCCGGGTTTTTTTGTGCCCTTCCTATCTTTAAGGGATGACCTTGGACCTCTTTTTTCAGATCCTTCCATGGGCCCTACCGGCGTTGGCGTTGGGTTGGATGGCTACTTTGAAGCCAACAAGCCGATTCGCCCAGAAATATGGCATCAATCTGAGGGCAGTCTATTGTCCAAATTGTGGGAAGAGGCAATCGCGCGTTCGTGTACCCAAGGACTATGAAGAGGCTATGTTCGGGGGATCGACTTGCCCGTCATGTGGAACCCGTATGAATAAATACGGGCAGAAAAAAGACGCGCAGGGGTAAAACGCGGCAGGGATTCCCTTCGTAACATTGTGCCGTGCAACACCTCATTCCACAAATTCGTCGGAGACTTCTGAAGGCATTGGTGCCGGAATCCTATTGGCCGATTCAAGTTAATCTCGACGGAGTGCATGTGCCCGTTCGGGGGATGCCCTTGAATTTTGGAACGAAATATTGGCTGAAGAATGGGGAGTATGAGCAAGACGAAAGACAGCTCATAAAAAAGGTGCTCAAACCTGGGATGAAGGTGTTAGAAATGGGGGGCTCAATTGGTGTTTTGGCTCAAATTATTAGTCATAAAGTTGGTCCAAATGGACGAGTTCTTAGTTTCGAAGCATCCGAACGCTTAGTTGAAATCTCAACCGAAATGTGGCCCCCAGTTGACCAACTTCAAAGAGTCACAGGATTCGTATTTCCCGTTGAAAACGGAGAAAACATTTATGTAGGACAGTTTCAAACGGAAGGCAGTGAATTAGATGGGCGCGGGATTTGGGAGCTTAGGGATGATTTGCCAGGAAACACCTGGGATCTAAGGTCAATTCGGAGAGACTTTGACTTTGATCCTGAAGTTTTGATTGTCGACATCGAAGGTGGTGAAAGTATTTTGGAGGATGTTCCTCCTTATTTCCCGGAAAAGCTTCAAAGCATCATCATGGAATTCCACCCCCATTTATACGGAGCAGATGGACAGGCTCGATTAGAGGAAAAAATTCTCAAATCAGGATTTCGAGTCGAAGCTAGAGCGGGCCAATGCATCCTTTTTACAAGGGCATGACGTATCCTTACTTAAATTGATGATACAACCTTTTTAACTTTTGCCGGCCACGCTGCAGGAGTCCCCAAAATTCTCTTTGGACTATTTGGGATGCACGTAAGGGCGAGTTACTGAGGGTTTTATCGTATGCATCCACATCTAGATTGCAGAATACATGATTTTCCGTTTTTTCAGGCAGAGGTGGATGCGAATGGTCGTCAAACCATTTTAAAAAGCTTGGTACGCGTTTTTGGTGTTCAAAGCCTGCAACATGAAGTAAATACTGATCTGAACTCATTAGCTGGAACATGGGTTCATCAAGAAACAAGAAGAAAGAGGCAGGAGATTCAGATAAATAAGAATTCAATTCATATTGCTCATAAGGGAAAGCCCAGGAAAAATTGGAAGACTTTAACCAAATGGTTTTCAGCATATTTTTCGACTCTTCAGAATTACGAAGGACAAAAAACCCCGCACAAAATTTATCGGTATGAAAAGGTTGATCTAGCCAACCTATCAAGTGTAAATCCGGGTTGATAAACTTTTCAAGTATACCCTCCCAAGGACGGTCGTGGCTGTAGAAAATACAATCGCTATCAATCCAGATAACATAGTCATAGCTTAGCTGGAGTGCGGAGTGAATCGCTAATAATTTAATCCAGGTCGGAGCTCGGTGCTCACTCACTTCTCGAGAATAGGCCTGCCATACCCCCCAGGGTCTTTTTGGGAGGGAATATTTCTCGTACCGAAAATCCCACCCTTTTTTTTCGCAAAATCGTCTGTTTATTTCGTAGGCTAAGCTGGAATAGCTGCTTTTTGCACGATCACCCGTAATGACCGGACGATCATCCCCCATGACTACACAAACTCTGGGCATTGTTACCATTCCATAAAAGTAGACGCAATAAAGGCCACGTCTTGTTCCGTGAGCGATTTTATCCTCAAATCCCTTCGTAACATTGTGCCATGCCCCGCATCCTTCACGCCATTTCTGGTCCGCGCAACATTAGTACCGCATTGCTGTATGCGTTTGCGCAGCGTCCAGGCTGCCAGGTGGTGGATGAACCCTTTTATGGACCCTTTTTGGAGCGCACCGGCTTGGACCATCCGGGCCGCGCGGAGATTCTAGCGGCGGTTCCACGGAAACCGGAAGATTCGGCCGAGGCGATGCGCAGGCTCTTTGCGTCGCACTCAGGGGAAATTTATATGAAAAACATGGCCCACCATATGGTGGATATGCCCTGGGACTGGGCGTCGGAGGCGGCGCATATTTTTTGGATTCGTCATCCGCGGAAGGTGATTCGGTCCTTTGCCAAAGTGTGGCCACAGGTTAACCTGGACGATATTGGTATCCAAGAGCAGGTAGCCCAATGGGCCCAGATTCAAGGATTCACGGCCCCCAAAATCCTGGTGGACAGCGATGAAATGCTGGCGAATCCAGCGGAGACCTTCCCAAAGATTTGTGCGGCTCTAGGCATACCTTACCATGCGGAAATGCTTCAATGGCCTGCGGGCCCCAAGCCCTACGATGGCCCTTGGTGGCCGCATTGGTACAGCCAGGTGCATGCGAGTACGGGATTTGGTCCGGCAAATGACCTGGGAGAACCTTTAACGGGCCGCTATGCCGAGGTGGAAGCCGAAGCGCTGCCCTACTATGAAACCTTATACTCACACCGTTTAGCCCTTTGATATGCTACAATCCTACGATCCCCGAAATGCCGAAATCCAAGTTTGGGTAGGCGATGGCCTCGTGCCGCGCGACCAAGCGAAAGTGTCCGTTTTTGATAGCGCCGTTCAGGGTGGCGATGCCGTTTGGGAAGGAATGCGCGTCTACCAAGAGGGCGTCTTTTGCTTGGACCGCCATTTGGACCGCTTGATGGATTCGGCCCAAGCGATGGCCTTTGCCCACATCCCTAGCCGCGAATTCATCACGGATGCGATTAAGGCGACCTTGAAGGCGAATGGGATGACGCACGATACGCACATTCGGCTCACGCTGACGCGCGGCGAAAAAATCACCTCGGGCATGGATCCCCGCCTGAACCAGAAAGGATGTACCCTGATTGTGCTCGCCGAATGGAAGCCACCCGTCTACGACAACGCGAAAGGGGTTCGCATCGTGACCTCGGCCATCCGCCGAAACAGCCCCATGCACGTGGATTCAAAAATCCACCACAACAATCTGATCAACAATATCTTGGCTAAGATTCAGGCCAACCATGCCGGCGTGGACGACGCCTTGATGCTCGACAACTTGGGCTTTATCGCGGAGATGAACGGCACCAACATTTTTATGGTGAAGGACGGCGTTTTGCTCACGCCGCATGCCGATGCCTGCTTGCATGGAATTACCCGCGCGCTCGTGATCGAACTGGCCGCCGAGTTGGGCATTCGCTGTGAAGAACGCAACCTGAGCCTGACCGAACTCTACGCCGCCGACGAAGCCTTTGGAACCGGTTCCATGGGCGAATTGACCCCCGTCGTAGAAGTGGATGGTCGCGTGCTCCAAAACCGCCGCGGTTCCACCCTCACGCAGCAGTTGACCGAGGCCTTCCACCGCTTGGCGGGCCGCTACAGCACCGCCTTGTAGCACTACTTTATTCGGATATCTAGCGCCTTCACATGGGCCATGGTGGCGACCATCAATTCTTCTAACACGGCCAAATCCACATCAGCGAGTTTGTTGATGTACAAGCACCCTGCTCCGGTTTTGTGCTTGCCCAATCGGTCTAAGTACGCCCCGAACTGCTCCAGCCCCCCCAAACAGAGGTAGAGGGAAAGGGAGGCTTTTCGAGGGGAAAAGCCCAGCAAGAACCAATCCCCTTCGCGGCCGGTGGCATAGCGGTAGCGCATGTCGCCGTAGCCGACGATGCTGGCCCCCCACATGCGTCCTGGATGGCCTGAAATTCGCTGCATCATGGCATGCACCTGCAGGGCATCTGCGCGGCGACCGGCGTGCGCCATGGCCCCCAAAAATTCTGTGACGGGCAGGGCAGTAGGTTGCGTTTTATTCTCTTGCGCCATGGCGTTAGTTCAGCATTCCGGCCGCAACCGTGGCACCGGACGTTTCGTCGACGAGAATAAATGAACCGGTAATGCGATTTTGGCGGTAGGCGTCCATGACCAAGGGCTTGGTTGTTTTCAGCTGTACTTGCGAAATGCTGTTGGTGCTGAGCGGACCTTCAGGCGCCTGGAATTCCAAGGCGAGGATGTCCAATACCCCATCTACCTGACTGATCATCGCCCGCGCATCGGCACTCCCATGGCGGATGATGTACTTGGCTCCGGGGCGTTGCGCCTGGTTGTCCAGCCAGCACAAGGTGGCTTGGGGGCTTGATTCAAGGCGCGGCGCGGCCCCCGCCACGAGGGTGTCTCCCCGGGAAATGTCGACGTCTTCGGTCAAGGTAATGGCTACCGATTGGCCGGTGTGGGCTACCGTCAAGGAGGTGTCCCCGAGGAGGATTTGGTCCACATGGCTTTGTAGTCCAGAAGGCTGAACGCTAACCACATCCCCTACGCGGATCTGACCCGAAGCCACGCGCCCGGCGTATCCTCGAAAATCATGGTGGGCATCGGAGTGGGGCCGAATCACCGTCTGAACCGGGAAGCGGAAATCGCTCGTGGCTTCTGGGCGTGCCACTTCCACTGTCTCCAGATGGCGAAGCAAGGTCGGCCCCGCATACCAAGGCATGTGGGGGCTTGGGTCGACGACATTGTCGCCCAAGAGGGCCGAAATGGGGATAAATGCGACGTGCTGAAGGCCTGCAGCCGCTTGGACCGAGGCATAGGTTTCGACAATGGCTTGGTAGGCTTCCTCGGAAAAGTCCACCAAATCCATTTTGTTGATGCAAACCATGATATTGGGAATCCCCAATAGACCGGCCAAAAAGCTGTGTCGGCGGGTCTGCTCCACCACGCCATGGCGGGCGTCCACCAAAATCAGCGCCGCATCCGCCGTGGAGGCCCCCGTCACCATGTTGCGGGTGTACTGGATGTGGCCCGGGGTATCCGCGATGATAAACTTGCGGGCTGGCGTGGCAAAATACCGGTAGGCCACGTCAATGGTGATGCCCTGCTCGCGCTCGTCTTTCAAGCCGTCGGTCAAGAGGCTAAAATCGATGCGCTCCAAGCCCTTGCGCTGAGAGCTTTTTTCGACCGCTTCCATTTGGTCGATGAAGACGCTTTTGGAGTCAAAAAGCAAGCGGCCAATGAGGGTGGATTTTCCGTCATCGACGGAGCCAGCCGTGGTAAATCGTAGTAGGTTCATCATCGTATCAGGGCTTAGAAATAGCCTTCTTTTTTGCGTTCTTCCATGGCGTTCTCGCTGCGCTTATCGTCCTCGCGGTTGCCGCGTTCTGTTTGGCGGGAGGTTTCGATTTCGCGGATCACATCGTCCAATTCGGAGGCGTGGGATTCAAGTCCCCCGGTAATTGTGATGTCACCCAGGGTGCGGAAGCGCACCATTTTTTCTTGGGGCACTTCGGTGGGGCGCAGGGTGATAAAATCGCTGACAGGAATCCAGGAATTGCTGCGCCAAATGACCTGCCGAGGGCGGGCAAAGTAGAGCTCGGGAAGCTCGATGTTTTCGCGTCGGATATAGTGCCAAACATCCATCTCCGTCCAGTTGGAAATAGGGAAAACGCGGAAGTGCTCGCCGGGGCGCTTTTTGCCGTTGAAGAGGTTCCAGAGTTCGGGGCGTTGGTTCTTGGGGTCCCATTGGCCAAAATCGTCGCGGTGGCTGAAGAAGCGCTCTTTGGCACGGGCCTTTTCCTCGTCGCGGCGTGCACCCCCCATCAAGCAGTCAAATTGGTGGGCTTCAATGGTTTCCAAAAGCGTAGTCGTTTGCAAACGGTTGCGATTCGCTGCCATGCCTGTCTCCTCTTGGACGCTACCGCGGTCGATCGAGTTTTGGACCAGCCCAACAATCAGGCGGGTGTGCATTTTCTCGACAAAGGCGTCGCGGAAAGCGATGGCCTCCGGAAAATTATGTCCGGTGTCGACGTGTACCAGGGGAAAAGGGAGGTTGGCGGGAGCAAAGGCTTTTCGGGCCAAATGGCTCACCACAATAGAGTCTTTGCCCCCCGAAAAGAGGATGCCCGGATTTTCGAATTGCGCATAGACCTCGCGAATGATGTACATCGCTTCGGCCTCCAATTCATCGAGATGGTCGTAAATCATGAGTGTAAAAATGCAAGGATGGTTTGACGGCATTCCGTCAAAGAGTTCAGATCCGTCCGCACGTGGACGTCGGGCTGTGCAGGGGCTTCAAAAGGGGAGGAGATGCCCGTGAAATCTGGGATTAAGCCTTGACGCGCCTTGGCGTATAAGCCCTTGACGTCACGGGATTCGCAGACCTCCAGGGGGCAGTCTACGTAGATTTCGACAAATCGCTGTGTGCCGACGATGCTGCGTGCTTTTTCGCGGTCCGCGGCGAAAGGGCTCACGAAGGCGGTCAAAACGATGAGGCCGGCGTCAGCCATGAGTTTAGCTACCTCGGCTACCCGGCGAATGTTTTCCGTACGGTCCGCCTCGCTGAAGCCGAGGTCTCCATTGAGGCCATGTCGTAGGTTGTCTCCGTCGAGCAAGAAGGTGTGGCGGCCTTGGGCATGAAGCTGTACTTCGAGATCGTTGGCGAGGGTGCTTTTGCCGCTGCCGCTCAGCCCCGTGAACCAAAGGACTTGCCCTCGTTGGCCCAGGGCTTTTTCGCGGTTAGAAGGCCCAATTTGGTATGATTGTCGTACGACGTGTTCGGAGGATTTCATGGCTTACAGGAAAAATAAATACGTGAGAATAACCACGGAATAAATCAACGTAATCCAGGCCCCAAAACGCAGGTAATCCCGCGATTGGTAGGCCCCTGGACCCATGACCATGAGGTTGGTTTGGTAGCCGAAGGGTGTTAAAAACGCGTTGGAGGCCCCAAAGGCCAGAGCGAGGAAGCCGTGCAGGGCACTGAGTTCGGGCTGGCTAGTGATGCATACAGCGACCACGGGGAACATGAGGGCAACAGCCGCCACATTGGTCATCAAGTTGGTCAGGACCGTGGTGACTCCGAAGATGAGGAACACCCAAGTAAAGGCAGAAAGAGACGTGGCGGCGGGGAGGAGGACAAAAAGGTCATCCATCAGTCCCGAGGCCATCAAGGCTTTGGAAAATCCAAGGGCACACATCAAAATGACCATGAGTTCCCAATCCAGGGATTTTTTGAAGTCCCCCCATCCGAGCCATCCCACCGCGGCTAAAGTCCCTGCAAATCCTAGGAGCATGGTCAAAAAATCTACCTGTCCCAGGGCGTAGCTCGCGGCAAAACCCAAAATGCCGAGGGCGAGAATTCCTCGTTTGGCAGGGGTCAAGGGTTGAAGAGGGGCTTGGGTTGTCAAGCTATATACATGCTTGGAATCGGCCATCAGTTCGTCGTGGCGCGCACCTGCAATGAGTAGAAGTAAGTCCCCCGCTTGTAGGATAATGTCCCCAATTCGACCCTGCATACGCTCACCGCGGCGATGTACCGCAACGATGGCGGCATCATAGCGCTGGCGGAACTGGGAGCCGCGCACTTGGGCCCCGACCAAATCGCTACCGGGTGGGATCATCACTTCAACCAAGGCGGAATTCGCGGCACCTTGGGTCAGTTCCTCTTGTGGAAGGGCTAGCCCCGAATTGGAGCGGGTCAGGTCGCGCACGGCATCCAGGGCACCCGCAAAAAACAGCCGGTCACCCCCCTCCAGGATTTCTGTGGGGCTGACCGGGGCGATGAGGCGTTGGCCGCGAACGATTTCGACTAAAAAGAGCCCATGGACTTGCCGGAGGCCGGCTTCTTGGACGGATTTGCCCGTGAAGGGGCTCTGCGTTAAGACGCGAGTCTCCACGGTGTATTCGCGGGACTTTTCTGCACTTTCTACAGCGTGTTTTGGGAGAAAACGCCCCGCCAAGCCTGCCATGGCGAGTACCCCGACCATCACAACACCAAGGCCGGGAAGGAGGTAATCCGTTGTATGTAAAATTTTCAAGCCGTTCTCCTCCAGCAGGCCGTTGAGAACCAAGTTGGTGGAGGTACCAATGACGGTGAGCATTCCGCCGAGGGTGGCGGCAAAGGCCAAGGGCATGAGGTAGGTCGATGGGGACTGCCGATTGCGAATCGCCCATTGACGAACAGGTCCCATGAGTAGGGCCACCACGGCCGTGTTATTGAGCACCGCGGACAAGAGTGCGGTAGGGGTCAAAATGCGAAGCAAAAAGCCACGAGGGGTGGCGTGCTGCGTCCAACGTTGCAGGGCTTGGGCCAACCCGAGCCGAGATTGCACGGCCCCCGCCAAAATCATCAAAAGAAAGAGGATCAGGAGGGACGGCGTAGTGAGGGTCCCGAGGAGTTCAGATGCGGAGGTATAGCCAAATAGGACGAGAAACAAACCACCCGCCCCAAAGGCGTGTACGGGCTTGATGCGCTTGGAAAAAAGCGCCAAAACTACCGTGCCATAAACGCAGAGTAAAAGGATGTGGGCCGTTTGCATGGTTGGCAAAGATATAATATCCTACTAAAATGGTAGGAATTAAATGGCGAGGCATTTCTACTGGCCTTTCTCCGAGTGTCAGCTGCCCATTATCGAACGGAGTGGGAGGACTTGTTTGGCTCTTATAGCCCCCGTACCTTCGGATCTATGAAGCGACTTCCCTTTACCAAATCGGACCTCTGGATTGCCTTGGGTTTTCTCCTGTGCTACCTGGCCATTTTTGATGCCAAATTGGACCTCGGCGGCGACAATGCGGGCTACTACATTTTGGGACAGTCGCTGCACAGCGGTCAGGGCTACACGGACATTCACCTCCCCGGGGCGCCATCGGCCAAGCATTTTCCTCCAGGCTATCCGGCCGTTTTGGCCGTTTTTATGACGATTTCGGACAGTTTTGAATTCCTAAAGTGGATGAATGGACTGCTCTTTTTGGGCGCCCTGCTCATGCTGCAACGCCTCTTTGTCCGAATGACCCAAAACCCACTCCTCGCATGGACCGCCTTGGGCCTCACCCTATTGAATGCGCATCTTTTGCGTTCGTCCACCATTTTGATGTCCGAAATCCCCTTCCTCTTCTTCTCCGTCGCCACCCTTTCGTGCCTCGTCAAATGGAAGGATTCCGAAACTCCCTTTTGGAAGTCCCCGTGGTTCTGGGCCATGCTCGTGCTGAGTTCCGCCTCCTACCACATTCGAACAGCGGGCCTTGCCCTCATCGCCGGCATCGGCCTCTACCTCCTCTTTGAAAAGAAATGGACCGCCGCGGTCGGCTACGGGGTGGGCTTTATCGGCCTCGCGCTGCCCTGGTTCTTGCGCGGCAAAGCCCTGGGCGGCAACCCCTACCTCCAGCAGCTCATCCAAGTCAACCCCTACCGCCCCGAAGAAGGCGTACTCACCGCCAGCGGCTGGGTGGACCGCATCCAAACCAACGGATGGCGCTACCTCACCCAAGAAATCCCCAACGGCCTATTTCCCAAGTTGGACGTGGTGTACTCGCTGGACGAACCCACCGGATTCTTCCTCTACGGCAGCCTATTGGTGATTTTGGTCGTCTTTGGCACCTTCAAAATGCCCAAACTCCGCATGATGTGGGCCGGCTACCTCGCCGCTTCCGCCGCCATCTTCCTGCTCTGGCCCGAAGTCTGGTTTGGCGTGCGCTTCATGCAGCCCCTCATCCCATTCCTGCTCCTGGCCGCCACGGTGGGCGCATGGGAAGCCCTCAAATGGGCGCAAAACCGATTCAAGCTGCCCTCCTGGGTGGCGTCCCCCTATATGTTGATGGCGGCAGGTTTGATTCAACTTTCGGCCGTCACGAAGCTTCGCGCCGATAGCCAAGACCCCGTGGGTTCCCAATACGCGAACTATTTTAATATGGGTCGCTACGCGGGCCAAAACCTACCCGCCGACGCCGTCATTGCCACCTACAAACCGGCCCTCTTTTACCTCTATGCGCAACGCCCCTGTGTTCGATTCCCATCTCTCGAAGACCACGACGCCTTCATCGCCAAACTCAAGGAGCAAGGCGTGACCCACGTGGTCGTCGACCAACTAGGCTATTCGGCCATTGGCCGATACGTGGTGCCCGCCATTCAGAAATACCCCGAACGCTTCCCCCTCATTCTGCAGTTGCCGAATCCGGATACGTATTTGCTGCAGTTGAAATAGCTAGGTAGCTAGAAAGCACGCGCTTCGCGCTGTAGCTAGAGAGCACGCGCTTCGCGCTGTAGCCTTTTGGCTTAAACGTTTATTCTCTTTTACCCTTAAAACTTGTTGTAGACCTTCGCTGCGCGCCGGGACTTTCGGTTACTTCGCCAAGCTCTAGCCCTCTAGCCCTCTAGCGCGCCAAAGGCGCACCTAGCCCTTCACCACCCACCGCAAAGTCTTCACCTCACTGGGGCTGGCTACCCAGCGAACGAGGTAGAGCCCTGCGGGTAGAGCGGGGAGTTGGAGTTGGCGTTGGGTGACGGGGTGTGAGAGTACCGTCCGGCCCAACGCATCCAAGACGTAGACTTGACCATTCGTGCTGGGGAGGCTGAGGGTGCTGCCCCCGGCGCTCGGGTTGGGCGCCAGGATAAGTTCTTGCGAAGAAAATTCTTCTTCGCTCACCGTGGTGCTGAAGGAGACGTCGTCCAAGTACACGTTGTTTCCGCCGCCACTGATGAACTCAAATTTGATCATCACCGAGGAGGCATTGTTCATCCCCGTGAAGGGAACGGTGGTTTCTTGCCAATCCGCTGCACTCGGGATATAGAGGGAGGAGGGATAGTAGGTGCTCGTGCCCAGTTGGAAGGCGGGGATTAGGCGCTGAAGCGCCCAGGTTTGGCCGCAGTCCGTGCTCGTGAAGATTTTTAGTTGGTCGTTGTCGGACGAGGTTTTGCGGGCAAAGGCATGCGAGAAACGCAGTTGCTTGGCGGTCATATTGCTCACGGAGATGGGGCCTGCGATGAGGGCATCGCCCCCCCCGGTGCCGGCCACGTTGAAGTTGTCCAACACGTAGGAGTGGGTGCCGGACTTGGCGGCAGCACTCGTGCGCACCCATTTGATGTTGTCGCCGTTGTTCTCGACCACCCAATTGCCGTTGGGCAATGCATCTTCCATGGTCGCCGAAAAGAAGGGGCTGTAGGTGGTTCCTCCTGCGGGCCGAACCGTAATCAGCTCGCTGTACTGCTTCATGCTGTTGCCGGCCGCGTTCTGGATTTCCAGTTTAACATCATAGACCCCGGGGGCATTGAAGGTGAGCAGGGGGTTCGCAATGATAATGTGTTGCTGGTTGCCGTTGTTTTGGTCCGCGATGGTGTAATGGAAGCTGGTGAGCGTTTGGTAGGCGGACAAATCCGTGAACTGCACCTGCTCGCCGGTGCAGAGGAGGGTTCGGTCCACCGTGAAATCCGCGACGGGGGCGCAGGTGACGGGATTGCCATCCACGCCGGTGAAGGCCAAATTGCCCGACGTGCACAAGTTGCCGCGCAAGGTCAAACTATTGAGTACGGATTTGGCACGTGACTTTTGGTTCTGCGTGAACGTATTCATGCAGTTGTCGTCGCTGTAGTCCATGTAGTTCTCGACCATGTCGGGAAGGTCCGGGTTATCGTTGCTACAGGTGTTCTGCGTGCTGTTGTTGCATCCGTTGGACGACGAGGCAACGGGCGGGGTATCGTAGCAGTTATCGCCTTGGCTGCAACCGCCCTGGAAGGTGTGGTAGAGGTTGAGGTAGTGCCCGACTTCGTGGGTGAGCGTTCGGTGTCGGGTGCCCGCTGACGTGCCAATGCTGCCCAAGTTGTCGTGCCGAATCACAATCCCATCCTGGGTGAGCGGGATGCCATTGTAGGGGAAGGCCGAATAGCCCAAAGTGATGGATCCCGGGCTTGTCCCTGACAGGTTGATCTGCCGAACGACCCATATGTTCAAGTACTTCGTGTTGTCCCAACCAATGAGGGATTTTACGTTGTTATTGGCGGCCAAACTCAAATTGGTCTGCGTCCGGGTCACCCCATTGGTGCATCGGCCATTGGGGTCTTTTTTCGCGATCCGAAACTCCACTTCCATATCCGCCGCCACAGGTTTAAAAACGGCACGCAATAAACCCGTGTCGGGATTCATGCGGCGCATGTCCTCGTTGAGGATGTCGAGGGCATCTTGGATTTGTGCTTGGCTAATGTTGTCACTTTGGTCATAC
>Ga0115558_1001983_pt1 | contig 12347 bp, 9 predicted proteins | sample COGITO_mtgs_1104_4_FD_87279 | JGI IMG/M metagenome (GOLD analysis project Ga0115558, IMG submission 87279) | Pelagic marine microbial communities from North Sea - COGITO_mtgs_110426 | ecosystem: Environmental > Aquatic > Marine > Epipelagic | place: Germany:Helgoland, sampling site Kabeltonne... | reverse complement strand
GGTAACGCGGTGGTCGCGCCCTGACCATAGGTCGTCGAGCCAAAGTGTGCCGAGCGGTCCTGGCAACCGGTCCATACCGCAGTGACGAGGTTGGGAACCATGCCGACAAACCAGCCGTCGGAGTTGTTTTGGGTCGTCCCGGTCTTGCCCGCGATGGGGTTGTCAAAACCGTACGGGTAGCCCGTGACATAACTGCCGTAGCCAGCGCCCGTATGGCGGAGGCGCACCCCCGTTCCGCTTTGGGTCACGCCCTGGAGGAGGTTGACCATGGTGTAGGCGACTTCGGGCGAGAAGACTTCTCGGGTTTCGGGGGCGAATTCATCTAGGACGACCCCATTCTTGTCTTCAATGCGAAGCAAGACGATGGGCTGCGTGTAAAGTCCTTGGTTGCCAAAGGCCGTGTAGGCGCCTGCGAGCTCATAGATGCTCAAATCCACGGTTCCCAGGGCGATGGAGGGGACCTCCGGGATGTCGGAGGTGACGCCCAGGGCCTTGGCCATTTGAATGACGGGACGCGGGCCAATTTGCTTCATCAAATAGGTGGTCACGGTATTGACGGAGCCGGCGATGGCCTGCTTCAGGGTGAGGACCCCCCCGTATTCGTCGTCGGAGTTGGAGGGGCACCAGGGCTCTGTCAACCCGAATTGACCCGCTTCAATGCAGGTTTGAATGTTGGGCACCTGCATACAAGGGGAGTACTTTTTGTCCGCAATGGCGGCGGCGTAGACAAAGGGTTTGAAGGTCGATCCGACCTGGCGGCGCCCTGGCTTGACGGCGTCATACTTGAAGTGGCGGAAGTCGATGCCGCCCACCCATGCTTTGATGAAGCCGGTCTGTGGCTCAACACTCAAAAGCCCCGCTTGGTAGATGCTCTTGTAGTATTGGATCGAATCCCAAGGACTGAGCACGGTATCGAGGTCGCCACCCCAGGCGAAAATCTTCATATCCCGCGGCGTTTTGAATTCTTTCACAATGCGTTCAGGGCTCCATCCCGAATCTTGGTAGTGGCGGTAGCGAGGCGTTTGGCGCATGGCGCGTGAAATGATTTTTTGGCCCTCCGCATAGGAATCCCCCCCTTGGAAATAGAAGGGACCTGCCTTGCGCTTCGAAATCTGTTGGAAAAAGAGGCTCTGCAGATTGGCAAGGTGCCGATCCATCGCTTCCTCGGCCATGCGTTGCATGCGCGAATCGATCGTGGTATAGATTTTCAGGCCGTCCGTGTAGAGGTTGTAGGTACTGCCGTCGGGTTTTGGGTGCTCCGCAATCCATTCTTTCATGTACGCCCGGATGTATTCGCGCAAGTAGGGGGCCAAACCTTGGTCGTGCCCTTGGCGCTGAAAATCGAGTATGAGCGGCAAAGCGACGAGGCTATCGGCTTCTTCTTCCGTGAGGAAGTCATTGCGCTCCATTTGGCGCAGGACGGTGTTGCGTCGGGCGATGGCTATGTCTTGGCGGTCCGCTTTGGAAGGATTGTAAGCATAGGGATTTTTGAACATGCCCACGAGCATGGCGGCTTCTTCGATGTTTAATTCGGCGGGAACCTTGCCAAAATAGACGTTGGATGCATTATGAATGCCGACCCCTTGGTAGAGGAAGTCAAACTGGTTGAAGTACATCGCAATGATCTCCTCCTTGGAGTAGTTACTCTCGAGTTGAAGAGAGATGACCCACTCTTTCAGTTTTTGGATGACCCGGGAGAGGATATTGCTGGAGCCCTCGCCGTGAAACATTTGCTTGGCGAGCTGTTGGGTGATGGTGGAACCGCCACCGCCTGTTCCTAGAGTCGCTACAGCGCGGCCCAAACTTCGGAAGTCAATGCCGGCGTGGTCGTTGTAGCGCTCATCCTCCGTCGCAATGAGGGCGTTGATCAAATGGGGAGGCAGCTCACGGTAGTCCGCATGCACCCGGTTCTCCATAAAAAAGGTGCCGATTTGCTTGCCGTCGGCGGAAAGGATTTCGGTCGCCAAAAAGCTCTTGGGATTGGCGATTTCCTCGGTAGACGGTAGCGATCCAAAGAGCCCCGCCCAAGTCAGGAGCAAGGCCAGAACCAAGACGAGGGGGCTGCCCAGGACGAGGATCCAGAAATACTTTACATACGAGCGAAAGTCGGTCGATGCCATGCTACTCGGGCTTTTCTTCTTCAATGGTCAAGGCAAAATCCCGGATGCCACGCAAGGGCTCGTCGCGCATGCCATGTTGGAAGCGGAAACGATAGACGCCCCGTTTTGGAAAGCGCAATCCGGCTTGTTTGTAGGGGAGGTTCAAGGTCTTCAGGGCACCAATTCCTGTGCCATACCATGCGCCTTGGGCATCAGCGAGGCGAACCTCCACGGTGTCTTGGTATTCAGACTGATGGGCCGAGCGAATCTCTCGGAACAGATAAAGGTTGCTGTAGGGATAGTCTGCCGTGTGGCGAACTTGGAAGTCTACGCGGTAGACGGCGAGTGTGTCCTGGACGTCCACATCCACGACGATGGCACTATCGGCGTACCATGCGTCCTGAGAAAAGGACGTGACAGATTGAACTAAGGGCGCCTCTTGGCAGCCCACCAAAATCAAGAGGGGGCTCAGCCACCAAGCCTTATTGCTTTTCCGGGCCATGGTCAGAACGGGGAGCATTTTGAGGTTTTCGGGCGCGGTTTTCGCCGCCTTGTCCGCCGCGGGAGCGGTTCTTGCCGCCGCGTTTACGGTTTTTGCGTCCACCTTCGCCCCTCGGGCGGTCAAAGCGCGTAAGACTCCCCTCTTCAGGCTGAAGGAGCTCGGGTTCCGTTGAAACCACGGTGATCTGCACCTCTTTTTCCTCGAGGGAGGCAGGCTCCTCGCCTTTTTGGTTCAGGGCGACCATCTCCGAAAAGTCCTCGGCACGCATGGCTACCCAACGGCCGGGTTCATCCTTGTAGGCGAGCCAGACCATCCCGGTAAGAATGTCCATTTTTTGAACTTCGGCCTTTCCTTTTTTGGTCTTTACCCGCTGGGCCTTCGGGAAGGCTTTGAGTGCTTCGGCGTATTGGTCTAATTCGTAGTTGAGGCAGCACTTGAGCTTGCCACAGTTGCCGGCTAGTTTGGTCGGATTGAGACTGAGTTGCTGGTAGCGCGCCGCAGAGGTCGAAACAGATCGGTAATCTTTGAGCCACGTGCTGCAGCAGAGCTCTCGCCCACAACTGCCAATCCCGCCTAGGCGGCCGGCTTCCTGGCGTGCTCCGACTTGGCGCATTTCCACGCGGAGTCCAAAAGTGCTGGACATTTCGCGAATGAGGGCCCGAAAATCTACGCGAGCATCGGCCGTATAGTAGAAGGTAGCGCGGGCGCCATCGCCTTGGCATTCCACATCCGAAATCTTCATCTCCAAGGCGTGTTGGGTGGCCATGGTGCGCGCACGAAGCATCAAATCGTTCTCGCGGTCGCGGGCCTCTTTCCAGCGGTCCAAATCCCGTTGTGAGGCCTTGCGGTAAATCACCAAGGGATTTTCTTGGGCTAGATCCGCCTGAGCTTTGCGCATTTGAATGCGGACGAGCTCCCCGGTCACGGAGATAGTACCCACATCGTGGCCCCCGTGTGGAGTGCTCACGGTCACCGCCTCTCCAGCATGAAGGGAAAGGGGCTCGGTGAGTTTGTAAAAATCTTTGCGTCCGTGCTTAAAGCGAACCTCCACCCAAGGGAAGGCTTCTTCGCCGGCGGGCAGGGCCATGTTGGAGAGCCAATCGAAGACGTTGTAGGCGTTGCAACCCCCTGTACCACAGGAGCCATTGCTTTTGCATCCATTGGGGACGCCTCCGGTTGAACATGTACTGCAGCCCATAAAGCGAAGATAGCATTAATCTAGGGCCCTCATGGGATGAAAACGACGCCATTTTCGCTGGAAATTCGCCCTAAATCAGCCCTTTTGGCGTTTTTATTTTGGAGAAAGTCAGGCGACATGCCGGGATTCCTTTCGCCAAAATGCATCTTTGTTCTGTGAAGCGCTTTATCCTCTTTTTCGCGGCCCTTTTGGCTGCCCTTCCTCATGGGGTAGCTCAGGGAATTCCTGTGGGAACATGGCGTGCCCATTTCCCGCTTCGGGCCACGCACAGTGTCGCCTTGCTCGCCGAGGAAGTGTTAGTAGCGAGTCCCTATGGCCTTTTGCTGTATGACCCCGTCGACAAAGTCACGACGGCTGCGACCGTGGTGGAGGGATTGAGCGATGTGGATTTGACCTGTGCGGAGGCCTCCCCCCTGGGGAAAAAGGCCCTCCTCGGCTACAGTGACGGGGGTATGGACATCTGGTCGCACCAAGATGTGCGCCGCATTGGGGACATCCCCCAGAGTGGGGCTTATCCTGGGCAGTCAGACATTCGCGCGGTGGTCTTTGCCGATGAACAGCGCGCATTTGCGGCCACGGGATTTGGTATTGTCGAATTGAATTTGACCTATGGTGTGGTCCAAGGCACCTACCTATTGCGGGCAGACGGTGGCACGACCCCAGCCTATGACTTGAGTATAGAGGGCGACAGCCTCTTTGCGGCGACCGCCTCGGGCCTGTGGGCGGTGTCCTTGAATGACCCCTTGTATCTCCCTACTTCCTGGGTGCCTCATTCCCGCTGGAAGGACCAATCCATCGCGCGGCTTGCAGTGCAGCAAGGCCGCTTTTTGGTTCAGCCCGAGGGGTCCTTGGATGTCTGGTATGGATATTCCGGAAATTGGATCCCATTGCCCCTGGATACGACCGACCAGCCCGCGGTGCGTCGCTTGCGTCGAAGCTTAAACGGGTTTTTGGTCGTGCGTTCTTTTGGAGTGACGGAGGTGGCCCTCGATGCCAGCCTGGGCGCTACGGTATCCTCCGGATTTGGCAACAATACAGCCTTCCATCCCTACGATGCCGCGGTGGACGCGAAGGGGACCTTGTATGTCGCCAACCGCGGCCGCGGACTCACCTTTGTCGATAACCCCGACTACGCGCAGCATCGGGCTGTCCAAGATCCCCAATCTGCCCAAGCCTATGCGCTGGAGGGTGGCCCCGAGGGTGTGCACGTATTGACAGGAGCCGTGGATGCTACCTGGACGGCAACCTATACCAACGAGGGCATTCTCCATTTTGACGGCCTCCGATGGACGGCCTTGCAGGAAAGCGCACTAGGGGGCGCCAAGGACATTTTGGACATTCAATATGATCCCTCGGACCCGACGCATTGGTTTGCGGCCAGCTGGGGCAAGGGGGTGTTGGAATTTTCGGGCGACCAGCTGGTGCAGATGTGGAATCACACCAATTCAAGCTTGCAGACAGCGGCGGGTTCAGGCCCTTCGGATGTTCGGACGGGCGGCCTCTGCTGGGGCCAGGATGGTGCCTTGTGGGTCAGCAACGCCCTTTCTGCCCAGCCCCTGCACCGATATGATCCCACCACGCAGCAATGGCAGGGCTATTCGGCCGGTAGCTTTAATAGCGAGTCGGTCAAAACCCTCCTGCAGGACGAAGACGGCGTCTTTTGGCTGCAGTCCCGTACGGAGGGCTGGATGGCCATCGAAGTCTCCGGTCTGACGACGGCAACTCGGCGATTGACCCGCGGTCCTGGGAGTGGAAACCTACCTAGCGCCTCGGTTCCAGCCGCGCTCTTTGATCACGATGGAGAACTTTGGTTGGGCACAAGCGATGGCTTGATGGTATGCTTTTCTCCCTACAATGCCTTCAATGGCAAGAGTATCGATGCCCAATACCTTTTGGTGGCGGAAAACGGCATCAATCAGCGCGTGCTCAATGGACAGAACATCTTGTCCATGGCTTTGGATGGCGCCAACCGTAAGTGGATTGGCACCGCGGACGCAGGGGTCTTCCTGCTCTCGGCCGATGGCTTAGAAACCATCCACCATTTCACGGCGGAAAACAGTCCGTTGCTGAGCAATCGGGTGCAATCCATCTATGTCGATCCAGCAAGTGGCGAGGTGTACTTTGGAACGAACCGCGGGCTGCTCTCCTACCGGGCAACGGCGACCCAAACGGCATCCTCCTATTCCGGGATCGAAGTCTTCCCCAATCCGCTAAAACCCGAGGAATATGGCCCCATGTCTGTCCGCGGACTCGTCCCTGAAAGCTATGTGAAAGTGACCAACACCAATGGGCGGCTGCTCTATGAAGGGTATGCCACGGGGGGCCAATTCACCTGGGATACGTATAGCCTATCCGGGGAACGGGCGCCATCCGGCATTTATTTGTTTTGGATCACAGACCCGCTGGGAACCCAAACCACGGTGGTTCAGGGGGTGATCGTTCGCGGAAACCCATGAGCACCCACAGTGTTCAAGCGCTGATGCTCGGGAAAATCGCCTATGGCGACAAAGCTCATATTCTCAAGCTTTGGACCCGCCCCTTTGGCATTCAATCCTACATGGTACATAGTGTTCGAAGTGGGCGTTCGGGCTGGCGCCCCGCGTTGCTCTTGCCGATGACGGCGCTGGAAGCCGTGGTCACACACCGGGACAAGGGACATTTGGAAAAAATCTCGGATGTTCGTGCCACGCCACTGTGGAACCGCCTTCAACGCGACCCAGTGGGCCAAACCCTATGCCTCTTTGCGGCGGAGGTATTGCTGAAAACACTGAAGACGGGTGATAGCACTCCGGACTTTTATGATGACGTACAGGAGATGTTGGAACGCTGGGATCAGCCGAAGTCTTCCTGGGCGATGGCCGCTGTGGAATTGTTGGCTGTGGTGGCGCATCATCTTGGATTTGCCTTGGACCCCTCCCATTATGTGGAGGGCTGGGCCTTTGATCTGCGTGAAGGACTCTGCGCCCCGGCCCCATTGCTCCATCCCGAAGGACTTTCGCCAGAAACCACGCGGGCGCTTATGGGTTGGTTTACGGACCCCAGTCAGATTCCGAACAAGGGGCTCCGCAACGAATTGTTGGATGGTTTTTTGACGGGCCTTCGGTGGCATCATCCCGGCATGGGGGAAATTCACAGCCTGGAGATTCTTCGGGGCCTTTCTGCTTGAGCGGACCTCAGCGGAGGCGTACCGAGCGCAGCGAGGACTCGAGTTCCATCATCACTTTGCGCTTCTTCATGCTGGGCGCGTAGACCAAATAGGTCATGCTCAAGACCCGTCCATGTGCTTCGTCCACGTAGGAGTAGGTGACAAAGGGACCGCCGCCAAAGCCCCCCTCGGTGCGGAACTGCCCTCGCGAGAGGTAGGCGAAGGTGCCGCCGAGTTCCTCATAGTTTTGAACCACAGGGATGCGGGGCTCAATAGCGAGATGGCTCCGATCCTGGGTGCCTTCGAAGTAGCGGCTTAGGAGTTCGTTTTGGCGCGTCAATATCGCTTGGCTTGGATCCTGCTCCCCGTCCCAAGGCTGCTCCCAGGCTAGCAAATACTGAATGCTTTTTTTCGTGTCTTCCCGCAAGATGGCCAATCCATCTTCTTGCAGGGTGGTCTTGAAGCCTTTGGGAAGCACCATGGATGCGAGGCCAAATTGGGCCAAGGAAGGCGCAATGGTGGCACTTTGGTTGGAGGCGATACGCCGGGCAAGGACTTCCGCATCGTGGGCATCAAATCGGGCGATCACCTCGGGCAAACTGGCCTTCACGCGCTGAATCAAGGCCTCTTGGGTGGGAGCAATGATGGCTACGACGAGTTGCGGTTCGGCCCAGAGATTCTTGAGGACCAAGGTGCTGCTTGAATCCGGAATAATGGCCAGGGTGAGTATGCTCTTGGATCGCTTGGTCAGGGAGGAAACGGCGTCTTGATCAATGCGCGAGAGGTCAAAATGGGGTTCGGCCATGGGCAGGCCGTCCATGGGTTTGGCCAAGTGCTCTAAAAGCAAGACGCCCAGCTCCTCTTCCCATAGGTCTCGATCACAGAAAAGGGTGAGTTCATTGTGGGTGCCATTGCTGCTCGGAAGGTTGTGTTTGCGAGCTAAGGCTCGGGCTTCGGCCGTTTGAGGCTCCGACTGGCAAGCCACTCCCAGAAGGGCGGCGAGGAGAAGGATGCACCCGAACCGCATCATCCGCGCACTTTGAGTTTTTGGCCAATGCGGATCGTGGTGCCACGAAGACCATTCCAGCGTTGGAGGTCCGAGACGCGCACTCCGTATTTTTTGGCAATGGCCCCGAGTGTGTCCCCGGAGCGCACGGTATGGTATCGGCCGCTACCCCCCGAGGATGTGTTGCTGGCAACTTGAGTTGGCGGAGGAAGGGGGGCTTTCTTAAGTCGATGGGCCGTTGTGGCGTATAGGGTGTCCGCAAAGGCCACGTACGCGGGGATAGCTGCTTTTGGGATGACAAAGCTGTAGATTTTTCCATCTTTTGGTCCGGGAACGTGTTGCAACTTGTACTGGGGGTTCAAGACGGTGATCAGCGTGCTATCAATGGACAATACTTGGGCGATATCGTAGAGGCCCACGGGCTCCGTGGCATTAATGGTGTCGACATCAAAGAAGGTGGTGGGAGGCATTTCTGCCCGCACCCCGTGTAGTCCGGCGTAGTTCATGGCATAGACGGCGGCGATGTAGGCCGGCACGTAGTTGCGCGTTTCTCGGGGCAGGAAGGGACGGATTTCCCAATAGGTCGTTTTGCCGCCCGAATACCGAATGGCTTTGGAGACATTGCCCGGCCCCGCATTGTACGCGGCCAAAGCCATTTCCCAGCTGCCAAACATGTCAAACATTTTCTTCAAATAGCGGCATGCTGCATCGGTGCTTTTGACCGGGTCCATTCGCTCGTCTACGTAGGAGCTGATTTCGAGTCCTTGCAATTTTCCGGTGGCATACATGAACTGCCACAAGCCTTTGGCGCCGACGGGACTCGTGGCGGAGGGATTCATAGCACTTTCGATGATGGGCAAGTACTTGAGCTCCATCGGCATGTTATAGCGGTCCAAGGCCGCCTCGAAAATCGGGAAATAGTAGGTGGATCGCCCGATGACTCGCCCGAGGAATTCCTTGCGACGACCCAAATAAAACTGGATGGAATTCTTGACGTCGGGCGTGAAGCGCAAGTCCATGGGGGACCGCTGATCAAGCGTCGCCAAACGCTGGGCGATCACAGCATCGGAGACACCTAAAATATCCGCTGCGGCGGTGTCTACCCCTTTGATGGCGTGGTGGACGAAGGTTTGTTCCGCTCGGCTGGTCAACCAACGCGCATAGAGGGAGTCAGCTTTGTTGGCGAGGGGGAATTTGGGCACTAAGCTATCTCCCCCGTGTCCAAACATGGACATCGTCAAGGTCAAGGCCAAAAAAAGGAAGAAGCGAGGCATTACAGGCAGTCTAAAATGTGAGCGGCCTGGAACAGTTTGGGTTCATCAAACGGACCCGCCATGATTTGCATACCAAAAGGCAGGCCATTTGAATGAGGACCCGCGGGAATGTTCATAGCCGGGATGCCGGCGATGGGGGCTTGAACCGTAAAAATGTCTTCTAAGTAGAGCACGGTAGGGTCCGTGTATTCCTGGCCTAGCGGGAACGCGGTGTGGGGTGTGGTGGGCCCGATGAGGGCATCGACCTGGGTCAAGGCCTCGAGGGTGGCATCGCGAACCACGCGGCGGGCTTTCTGTGCCTTGCCATAAAACGCGTCAAAGTAGCCGGCGCTCAGGACGAAGGTTCCCAGCAAGATGCGGCGTTGTACTTCTTCGCCAAAGCCCTCGGAGCGAGACTTTTTGTAGAGCGACTCGAGATCCGTCGCCTTCTCACTTCGGTGGCCAATGTGCACGCCGTCGTAGCGGGCAAGGTTGGAGCTCGCTTCCGCCGTGGTGAGGATATAGTAAATGGGCACTAAGGCATCCAAATAGGGAAAATCCAGCGCTTCGACGCGGTGTCCCGCGGCCTTCAATTGGTCGACGCGGTCAAAGAAGTACTGGCGGATTTCCGCGTCTAGGGCGGGGTTGTCCAATACTTCCTTATAGTAGCCAAAGGTGAAGGGCCGTTCTGCAGGAATGGGCCCCATGGCGGGCACGGGACGTTCGGAACACGTCGTGTCGAAGGCATCGGCGCCTGAGATCACCTCGGTGATTCGCGCTAAGTCGTCCAAGGAGCGCGCGAAGGGCCCAACTTGGTCAAAGGACGAGGCGTAGGCAATCACGCCATGGCGGGATACGCGGCCATACGTAGGCTTGACCCCATAGGTGCCCGTAAAGGCGGCGGGCTGGCGAATGGATCCGCCGGTGTCTGACCCCAAAGCGGCGTGGCAGATGCCTGCAGCCACAGCGGCGGCGGAGCCACCCGAAGAGCCCCCTGGCGTCAGGGAAGGATCGACCGGGTTTTTGACCGGTCCGTAGGCCGAGGTTTCATTGGAGGAGCCCATGGCGAACTCGTCACACCCCGTGCGCCCTAGGATGATGGCATCGGCATCGATCAATCTTTGAACGACCGTAGCGGTGAATTGGGATTCGAAGCCGCGGAGCATGTTCGAGCCCGCACTGACGCCATGCCCCTTGAAGCACAGGTTGTCTTTGAGGGCAATAGTCACCCCAGCGAGCGGGCCGGCTGTTCCCGCGGCTAATTTGGCATCGACCGCTCGGGCCTGGGCGCGAGCCGTTTCGGGAAAGAGTTCAATAAAAATGTTGAGATCGGCTTTTTCTTCGGCGCGCTGAAGCGCTTCCTTTACCAATTCGGCACAGGAGGTCTGTCCGGCATGCAAAGCCGAGTGTAGGGACTCAATCGAAGGGTAGATCACTCTTTGTCCTTGGACGTATCGTCTTCGTCTTCTTTCAGTGCTTTCTTGAACTCCTTGACGCCACCGCCCAAGCCTTTCATCAACTCAGGAATTTTACGACCTCCAAAAAGCAAAAGAACCAATGCCACGATCAAAACGATTTGCCAAGGGCCAATCATGCCCAAAAATATGCTTAATGCCATGTTCTTGCGATTAGTGGGAGTAAAAGTACAAAGCCCCGAGTGGCTATTTGAGTTTTTCGGATAACTCTCGAATCACTTTTTTCGCGGACTTTCCTTCGTACAAGATTTTATAGACAGCTGCGGCAATGGGCATGCGAACCTCTTTGGATTTTTTGACGTCGCGAATCAGCTTGGCGGCGTAGTATCCTTCGGCCACCATGCTCATTTCCAACATGGCACTGCGCACGGTGTATCCCTTGCCAATGAGGTTTCCGAGTGTGCGATTTCGTGAAAAGGGTGAGTACATCGTCACAAACAGATCCCCCGAATAGGCCGTGCGTGAAATATCGCGCTTCATCGGCTCCACTGCCTTAATGAAGCGCTTCATTTCCACCAGGGCGTTGCTCACGAGCACAGCCTGGAAGTTGTCGCCATAGCCTAATCCATGGCAAATTCCTGCAGCGATGGCATAAATGTTCTTGAGCACCGAAGCGTATTCCGTGCCGTAGATGTCGTCCGTGCAATTGGTTTGAATGGCCGGGCCGCTGACTTTCTTGGCCATGATTCGGGCCAATTGGTCATTCTGGGAGGCAATGGTCAAATAGGATAAGCGCTCCAGGGCGACCTCTTCTGCATGGCAGGGCCCCAGGATGGCCCCGAACTGTTGGTAACTCAACCCAAAGCTGTCGTGGAGAAACTCCCCAACAATTTGGTGGGTTTGGGGAACGATGCCCTTGACGGCTGAAAACACATTTTTGGATGGCAAGAGGTCACGAATGGGCTCAATCGCTTCCGCCAAAAATGCAGAGGGGATGGCCAAGACCAAAATGTCCGCTTCTTCGGCTACCGCACGGATATCGCTATCCATGTCTAATTTTTCCACATCCAATTCGACCTCAGAGAGATACTTGGGGTTGTGGTGATGAATTTGGACATGTAAAATCGCCTCATCGCTGCGCACCCACCAACCCACACGGTCGTTGTTCTGCGAGAGAATTTTGACCAGGGCGGTCGCCCAAGAGCCACTCCCCAAAACCGCAATGGATGGATTTTTTCCCATTATTGTACGCGCTCGCTTCGTTGAGCGATATCGATAAATGTAAGTCGGGGGTGTTTCTGTGCCCGCTCCAAGATTTCGAGGGCTGCTTCGGTCACCTTGACGAGCCCGTCCATGTCAATCTTATCGAGATCGTCGGTGGGGCCGTGGTAGTCTTCGTGCAACCCCGTGTGGAGCATGATGGCGGGGATTCCGGCGCGGACAAAGGGCGCATGGTCCGAGCGCGGAAAGAGCGCGGGGATGTTCTCAATGCCAAATTGATCGCAGGGCATGTCACGCAAGACGCTGGCCCACTCGGCGGCGGATCCCGTGGCGTAGATCATCAGGCTATCCGCCCGATTTAGACGGCCCACCATGTCGATGTTGAGCATGTAGGCAAAGTCGTGGACGGGCACCGGGCAGTTTTCGACAAAGTACTTGGAGCCAAGCAAGCCGTCTTCTTCCGCCGAAAAGGCTACGAAAAGGATGTTGCGGCCTTGCACCTCGGGGT
>Ga0115558_1001967_pt1 | contig 12388 bp, 3 predicted proteins | sample COGITO_mtgs_1104_4_FD_87279 | JGI IMG/M metagenome (GOLD analysis project Ga0115558, IMG submission 87279) | Pelagic marine microbial communities from North Sea - COGITO_mtgs_110426 | ecosystem: Environmental > Aquatic > Marine > Epipelagic | place: Germany:Helgoland, sampling site Kabeltonne... | reverse complement strand
GCCCGCCGAGGTCGTGTCCAGCGGCCCGGCCAGCGTGCAGCTCAGCGCAGCGCTGCTCGGGAGCACCGCGCAGAACAGCTCGCGCGTGCTCGTGCACGCCTTCTTCGCCGACCCCGCCGAGTTCGACGCCGCCGTCGACGTCGTCTTCACGCTGCTCTCGTACCACCGCGACGCGGAGCTCGGCGCGCTCCTCGACGTCGCGCACTCGGCGTCCGCGCGCCTCTTCCCCAGCGTCTTCGAGCAGCAGCCTGTCACGCTGACCGTCACCGTCGCGCAGGAGCGGTCGTTTGTGCTGGACTACCACGCCCGCGTGCTGCTCGCGCGCGCGGCAAACGCCTCCGTCACCGACGCGCCGGTCGCGCTCCTCGAGCTCACGCTCGTCGCGTCGCGCGGTGTCGCGGCGGTGGCGGTGCTCAGCGCCGCCCACGCGCAGCAGCCGTACCTGCCCGCTCACACCTCCTCAAGCCAGGGCCCGGCCGGGGCGGGCGGCGCGGACGGCGCCGCGCCCAGCGAGGGCGCCGAGTGGGCCCTCGGCAACATGTCAGCGTGGTCGCCGTTCTGCGCTTCGCCGCTGCCCGCGGTCAACACGACCGACAGCTGCACCCGCGGCGCGCTCTTCGCCTGCGGCCACCAGCTGCCGAGCATCCGCGCCAGCGACAGCGAGCTCAGCACCGCGCCCATGCCGGTGCGTGTCGTGTTCCAGATGCTTTATAGCGACGCGCTGGCGCAGGGCCGAACCCGCCTGCTCGTGCGCTTTGCGCTGGAGGGCAACACCACGGACGGGCAGCGCCTCGCCAGCGAGCTCAACGCCGCGGTCGAGCTGCCGCACAGCGTGCAGCGGTGCGGCGCGGACGTGCACATCCCCGCACCCGCGCCCGAGTTCGAGCGCGTCGAGCAGCGCGTGTACATGGGCGGCGCGCTCACGCCGCTCGAGCCGGACGCCTCCCCGCCCGACGGCGCGCCGCCCACGCGGGTCTTCTCCGTCGCCGAGGTGCAGCAGTTTGCCCTCCTGGACGGGCTTGTCACCCTCGCGCTGCTCGGCAAGGACGACTTCTTCACGCCAGGCGCGGCCAGCTCCGTCTCGCTGGGCCACCTCCTCGTCGTGCGCGTGCGCAGCGAGCCCGCGTACGGGAAGCTGCGCGCCATGATCGCGCTCGGCCTCGCGTACCGCGCCGACCCCGCGACGCTCGAGATCACGCTGGCCGACGACTTCGCCGCGGTCTGCGGCGACCCGCTCGCGCGCTGCGTCGTGGCCGACGCGTGGGCCGGGGGCGCCGCGCGCGACCCGCAGATTGTCCTGCGCGTCGTTCCCGGCGAGGCAGGCATGGACGCCTTTGTGGACGCAGTGCCCCCGGCGCAGGCGCGCGGCACGCCGACGGCCCTCGCAGCGCGCGTGGCGTTTACTGACACGCTGCTCAGCACGCTGCAGCCAGACAGCACCAAGCGCGCGGTCTACCTGATCAACACGCGCGAGCTAAGCGCGGCCCCAGGCGACGGCGTGGAGTACGTGCTGCTGCTCAGCAGCTACCGCGTGCAGTGACGCCGCGCTCAGAGCACGCACGGGACGGAGTCGGAGAGCGCGCTGCCGCGGGTCTCCTCAATTTGGCGGCAGAAGTCTCGCAGCACGTGGAGGTTGTTCTGCCACGTCAGAATTTCTTTGCGCAGCATGTCCGACAACTGCGACTGCAGCGCGCAGCATCTCATCATGAAATGCGTATATGTAGCTTTGTCTGTGCGCAACCATACCCTACTGCGTCGGTGCGCAACTTGCAGCGACTTCAGCCGCCGCTGTTCGTCCCGAAGCTGTGCGAACACGTCGATGTTGTGGCTGTGGCGGATCTGGTTGTACAGCTGGCCACGGTCCAAGTTCTGCCACTCATAGGGTTCGAAAGAGACGTGTTCGTCGTAGAGAAGCGGGAGCTCACGCAACCACTGCAGCAACTTGCTCACAGTGTCCACAGTTTCGTACAGCACATCCACGCGGTTGCAGTACCAGAGCAGCGCACGGTCCGGCTTTGGGGCTCGCGGACACGGCGGCAGCTTGTTGCACGCAACCGCATTCGTGGACATGACGCTGCTTGCGAAACTGGGATACTTTGACCTCCACCAATTTGTCCGCCATAGGGAATTTTAGATCTGTATTTGGGGTGTAAATTGGGATTGTTAGCGTAGACCAAATGTTTCAACCAACCAAATGTCTTACGAGAATAAAAATTACATAGTTGTATTTCTTTGCGACTGTTCAAAAGGATCCCAATTTCGATCACCCACTCACTACACTGGACCATGGCGCGTCGCTGTGTGCAGAAATCCGTGCTCGTCGACGGCGCCGACTTGCTTCACGTGATTCTGTGGAATGTGGACGTACGCACACTCGGTGTCGCCGCCGCCGTCTGCAGAACGTGGTTCCGGGCACTGGATTTCCGCTGCTTGCACAATGATTCGATGACCAGACTCAAAGAGCGCTACCAGCATGCGACGCACAACGGGTCGCTGATGTTCATGTTCTGCTCCATGCGTTTCTTTTGGTGGGAGGACACCTTTGTGATGAGCTCGTTTCGATGGTCAAACGACATCCCACGCAGCAGCGGTCAGACGCACGCGCTGATGCAGATGCTGCCCGCTGCGGCGCACGAGCTGGACAGCACCATTTGCTCGGCGCTGGGGCTGTCCGCTGCGAGCATGCAGTTCCGAGCCAACTGCGTCAATCAGCTCATCGTTTTGTTGCACGCTGCCCGACTCTCAAACACACTCCACACCCACGTCAGGATGCGCCATTTCCGCCTGGCCGTCAAGTACGTGGACGCAATCGTCAAGGAACTCTTCCACGCAGGAGGGTCGAACCTTCGCACCACGCTGTTCGGGGGGGACATGACGGTCGATGCAGCGTCGCCGTTCTGCTGGCGCGCGTGTGTGCAGGGCAAGATCATCGCCGTGTCGTGCCTCAACCTTGCCATCAAGTATTGTTCACCGTACCAGTCGGCGATCGATGACATCTTCAAGCTGCAGTTCGTCTCCACCAAGCTGTACAAGTTCCCGGAGCTCGTCAGCCTCGTGTTGCGAATGGAGAGCGAGATCTGCCTCCAGATCGCCTTCCAGCGAAGCCAGTCGGACGTCTTTGGCTGTGTGAGGGCGCTGCACGTCTGGATGCTCCGCGGGGTGGACCGCGTGCTGTTGCTCGACGCCCCAGAGAACGCCCGCGAAGACTGCAAGGCGTCTTTCAAATGCAACCACAATGCACTCTGCGCAACGGCTGCGTACCTGCATTGCGAGGTGTCCGCCGAGGTCGTGTGCACGCAGCTGTCCGACGCGGAGTTGGGCACCGCGCTGTACGCGGCAAGCGTGGAGCTGGCGCTCAGCCTGCCGCTGCCAAACGTCACCCGCGAGATGTGCTTCCTCACCAACACGGACGTCGGGTCCGTGAGGAAGGTCGTGGAGTACCTCCACGTGCTGCACGCGCGCTCCTTCATGTGCGACTACACGTGCGACGAGCCTTCTTGCGCATTTGGGGCGAATATGGGCAGCGCGGACAGCGCGGACACGGTGGCCAGCGAAGCGGCCTACACACGGTGGGTCGGCATCGCGAACAAGCTCAGCAGCGGCGCTGCCCACGCGCTGTGGAAGAATTCTTTCATGAGCCCGCACCAACCGGCGCTTTACTACCCGCTGGAGGACGCGGTCCGCGAGCTCGCCCGCGTCGGCCAGCTCGCCGAGTAGCGGGTTCAATACACTTGGCGCCTCACACCCCCAGCACCTTGCTGCGCGGCACCGGCACAGCGCGCCCCGCGCGGCCGCCCGGAACGCTGCTGCGGTGCACCAGCACCGCGAAGGTCGCCACCGCCGCCAGGAACGGCACGGCACACGCGAGCAGCACCAGATGCTCCCCGCGCATCGCCCGCGACCGCGGCGCGGCGCCGGGCGCGGCCGCGCTCTGCGGCGCGAGCCGGCGGAGCCCCTCACACGCGCCCCCCAGCTTCACGAACGGCGGCGCGCACGTCCACTCGCAGCCCCCGCGCGCGACGTACACCGCGTGCGTGGGCAGCGCGGCGGCGCAGAGCTCGCAGGCGCACGATGCCGAGAGCGCCTCGCCCGGCGCGCACGCGTCCGCGGACAGCGCGCACGGCGGCGCCGGGGTCGTGCCCGGCGGCGGCGTCTCCAGCGGCCGGCACGTGAACTCGGTCACGAGCCCGACCAGGTTCCGGAGCGGGGCGAGCTCGAAGCCGTCCACGCACTCCCACGCGCACGAGTCCGGCCGCGCGCGCCCGCGCGAGGTCGCCGTCGCGTTCGCGGGGACCGTGCACGGTTGGCAGCCCTCGTACGCGGTCGCGCGCGAGCAGTCGACGAGGTACTCGCCGACGCCGCAGGCCTGCGCGCACGGGTGGCACGTCCAGTTGAGGTCGTTCAGCACAAACGCGTCGCTCGCGCAGCGCCACGCGCACGCCTCGGGCAACCGCAGCCCGCCGTCGAGCATGCTCGCCTCCGCCGGGACCCACTCGGCGTGCGCAGGCAGCACCCCGCCCGCCGGCCCGTCCAGCACGCACGGCTCGCACACCGTGTCGGTCGACCCGCCGCACTGCCCGACCGCGACCGTCCCCGGCGCGCAGACCGTGCACGCCGCGCACGCCGCGTCCGCAGTCGGCCCGCACTCGCGGAGAAAGTCCCCCGCAGCGCACACCGGGACCGTGCACGCCTGGCAGTCGAGCGCGGCCGCGCCCCCCGCGGGCTCCTGCGAGAAGAAGCCTGCCGCACAGACCACCCCGCACGACCCGGGCTCGTCGCGCAGCCCCACCGAGGAGAACGTGGAGTTTACGACCGCCGCCTCGCACGGCGCGCAGCCGTCGCAGCCGTCCTGGAACTCGCCCACCCCGCACGCCGGCTTGGGGCACCACCGGCACGAGCCGTCCGCCTGCCGCTCGTAGTCCGCGGCGCACTCGCTTGCGCAGTCCAGCGACACCACAAAGGCGGCGTTGGCCGGCTTCGCGTCGACGTCGCACGCCGCGCACGCGTACGCGTCCGCGTCGCACCGCGGGAGCAGCTGCGCCCGCAGCTCGGCGCCGCGGAACTCGACCGCGCTCTCGAACGCCTCGCCCGCGACCGTCACCTGCAGCGCGGCGCCGGCGGCCACCGCCGGCAGGTGCCACCGCGCGTCGACCCGCTGCCACACGTTATCGAGCGTGTCCGCGTCGACGCGCGGAAAAAGCTGCGTCGCGGCGAGCGCCGCCCCCGCGGCGGCGGAGGACGTCACGAGCGCGCGCACGTCAATACGCGACCCCGTCGTCTGCGCGGCGACCCTCGCCTCGGCCGTGAAGCGGAGCACCACGTCGCTCTCCTCCGCGCCGACTGCCAGCGCCCCCGCCAGCTCGCCCAGCGCAAGCTGCCCCCCGTGCGTGTCGAACTCGTCCCACACGCCGCACTGCGCAACCGGCGCAAACCCCGCGTCGCAGCTGTACGCGCACCGCTCGCCGCCGCTCGCCGTGATGGTCGCGTGCGGGTGGTCGAGCGGGCACGCCATGCACTTCGACTGCGCGGCCGGCGTGCACGGCTCTTCCGTCATGTACGCGTTCGTGAAGCGCGCGCCGCCGATGCCGCACGCCCGCGTCTCGCACGTCGCGCAGCCGAACAACGCGAGGAAGCGCCCTGCGCTGCACTCCGTCGGGCAGCTGTCTGCGCCGCCGGGCCCGTGGCCTATAAAGACGCGCCCGGGCTCCACGCCCTCCGACGAGCATGGCTGGCACGTGGCATCCGACTCTCGTGTGGCCGGGTACAGGAACTGACCGACTGGGCACGGCGCCGTGCGGACCTGTGCGCACTCCGACTGGTCTGATCTCCAGTAGTGTTCGTCTGGACAGCGCCAGTAGCACGGCGTGTCTGGGTCCAGCCCCTCGGCCTGCAGCTGCGCCGCGTCCAGGTACGTGGTGGTTGAGTCCGCCGGCTTCGCGTCAAGCCCCCCTGTTCCACACTCTCTGCAGTCCAGGTCGACTGATAGCCTCCCTGGTGCACACCCCGCCTCCCAGAAGCCCGGGTCGCACGAGCCTGCACACGACAAACACTCCCCGTTCCGCAGCACCGTGCCGTCCGGGCAGCTGAACGGGCACGCGTCGCCGTCCTCGACCGCGAAGACCGAGTGCACCGCAAGCGACGACGCCCCGCCGGCGCTCGGCAGAAGCACTACCGCGAGGCTGTCGCCGGGGCGCGCGAAGACGTGCCCACCGCGCACCGCGGTCTCGCCGTCCGCCAGCGTGTCGAGCGCAAACACGTGCTCTGCCAGATTCGCCAGCTCCACGACCTCGAGGAACGTGTCGCTCGCCGCGTCCCCCTCCAGCATCACCGAGTCCGCGATGAGGTTCTTTGCGAGCGCCACGCGGCACGGCCCGCCCGAGCACGTCAGCCGCGCCCGCACCTGCGCCCACACCTCGCCCGCCACCCCGAGCTCGTGTGCGACCGCCGCGCGCTCGGGAAGCGTCGCCCCGCCGCGCTCCGCGGCGAACGACGCGTCGCCGAACGGCATCCACCCCGGCGTCGCCGTCGGGTCGTGCAGGCGCAGGCCGCCGAAGGCCACGGGCGCGCCGGGATCGTCGGCGCACGACTCCTGCCCCATCAGCGCGCTCGCGCCGTCGCCGACGCACGACGCCGACGCGTACTGGTCGTGCAGGTCGCCCTCGCGCGTCGTCGCGCACACCAGCCCGCCCGCGACGCTCAGCGCCACGACGTCGCGCAGCGTGCTGAAGACCCGCGTCCAGCTTGCCGTCGACGTGAAGACCTCCTGCGCCAGCCGCGCCCGGGGGTGCTCGGCCCAGTCGGGCGTGCGGATGCACCACGCGCGCGGGCTCGGCACGCTCGCCGCGTCGTACCCCTCGTGCACGCACGCGAAGCCCATGCCCACGTGGATCGCCGCGATCGGGTTCACGTTGATCGGGGTGGCCTGCACGGACGCGGAGAGCGCGCCCCCCTGCAGCAGCGGCGCGCGACAGCGCAGCGCGTTGCCGCAGAACGCGCAGAGCGTGTTGTTGGCCAGCGCCACCAGCGCGCAGTCGGTCACAGAGCTGTCCACCGTTGTCAACGAATTGGCGTTGCCCAGCACACATTTCACCTGCCCGCCTTGCACCACGCACAAGTCGACGTCCGTCAGCGCAAAGTCCGCCACCGCGCCGCTGACCAGCGCCTCGTCCCACGAGCGCCGCCCCCAGCAGTGCAGCGTCCCGTCGTCCAGTCGCGCGCACGCCGACGCCTGCCCCGTCTTCACCTGCACCGCCGTCCGCTGCGTGGACCCGGGGTGGAACCCGCACCCCGGCACCAGCGCCGCGTCGCCCGTCACCAGGAAGTCGGGCGCGAGGCACGTGTGGAACGTGTCGCCCTCAAACCACCCGCCCCAGCACTGCACCGCGCCGTCCTCCAGCAGCGCGCACGACATCGACGACCCGTCGCTCGGGCCCCACCCGCCGCGCCACTCCGCGCCGGCCACCGCCGTGCCCCACGCCTGCGAGACCGCCACCGCCACGACAGGCGCCGCCAGGTTCGCCACGGGCCGCGCGTCGCGGAAGAAGCGCGTCTGCGAGTTCTCCTCCAGCGCCGCCGCGCCCAGCTGCCCGTGCGAGTTGTCGCCCCAGCAGACCGGCGCGCCGCGCGCGCCGCCCGCCGCCCAGCGGAGCGCGCAGCACGCCCGCGGGCCGCACGCCAGCTGCGGCACGGCCACCCACGGCGCGCTCGACGGCAGCAGCGCCCGGTTCCGCCACGCCACGAGCCGGCCGGCCGAGTACCCCCGCTCGCAGGCCTCCGCGGGCGGGCAGCGCCGGCACGCGCCCTCGTAGGGGAAGAAGCGGAACCCCGGCGCGCAGACGCACACGTTGCTGCCAAACACCGCGCGCCCCCCGCCCTCGCCCGAGGGGCACGCCTGCGCCGCCGCGAAGCCGGGCGCCCCGCGGCACGCGTGCTGCCCCGCGCACGCCGCCGCCCCGCGGACCTCCTCGCCGCCCGGGACCGGCGGCACGAGCCCGGCGTGCACCTCCAGCTCGTCCACGAAGAGCGGCTCGTCCACCGCGGACAGCTCCGCGCCGTGGAACTCCACAAAGTGCTGCTCCCACGCGCGCGAGGCCGCGACCACGTGCGCGCCCCCCGGCCCGGCCTCGACGCGGACCGCCGTCTGCCCCCCGTCCACCAGCGACGCGTAGAACCGCGCCACGGCGTGCGCGCCCAGCTCCACGCGCGAGGCGACCCGCTCGTCCGCGCCCAGCCGCAGCCACCCCTGGCTGCCGCGCGCGCCGTCGCCCGCCCGCGCCTCCGCCTCCGCCTCCAGCACGCAGTCGCTGGCCCCCTCCGCGCAGTTTCTGTCGAGGATCGACGCGGTCCCAGGCCGCGAGGAGGAGACCGCCTCGCCCGGCACGTCCAGCAGCGGGTGCTGCAGCGTGTCCCCCCGCTCGAAGCCCGCGCGGAGCAGCGGCGGGTTCCGCCACTCGTACGTCCCGTCCGCGCGCCGCGCCGCCGCCGGCACGTAGTGCGGGCACGGGCGGCAGTACGCGGACCACGGCTGCGCGCACGGCTCCAGGCGCTCCGTGCGCGCGCACACCGGCGCCGCCGCGCAGGCCTCGAGACACCACTGCCCCGTGAAGCCGTCCGCGCAGCGCACCAGGCAGTCCAGGCCGAACACCGCCTGCGGCACGACACCCGTCGCCGGCGTGAGCGCGTACCTGAAGTTCTGGTCCCAGTCGGGGTCCGGCTGGATCTGCCGGCAGAACTCGCACTCGCCGGTCGCGGGGTTCGTCTTCATCTGCAGCCCGCAGCGGCAGTGCTCCGCGCGGCTGGCCCCGCGGCGCATCGGCGCCCGCAGCTCCAGCGCCGCCGCCCCCGAAGGCACCACGCACTGCCGCGCCTGCCCGTCGCGGCAGAACCGGAGCTCGTCGCACAGCTCGCACGCGCCGTCGACCAGCCGCAGCCCGGGCCCGCACGAGACCGCCTCGCACGCGGCGTCGCGCAGCACGGCGCCCGCCGGCGCCGCGCACGCCGCGCACACGTCCGCAAACTCGCTGTGCGCGTTCCCCGCGTGCGACCCCGGCGCAGGCGCCGCCCCCGGCGCGCACGTCGAGCAGCACCGGTCGTCGCCCCAGCTGTTGGGCAGGCACAGGCAGGCCGACAGCGCCACAGACGCCTCCTCGACCGTCGTCGCAAGCGCCGCCGGACAGCGCACGCACTCGGTGGCGTTCGACACGTGCTCCTTGTACGCCCCCTGCGCGCACGCGACGCAGCGCAGCCCGTTCACCACGCGCTCGCCCTCACCCGCAAACGCCGTGGCCCACTGCGAGGCGTCCAGCGTCGCGGGGTCCGCCACGTAGCCCGCCGCGCACTCGCAGTACGTGTGCCCCACGAATTCGCCCTGCTTGTCCGAGTACTGGTGGTCCGCCGGGTGCGCGCTCACCGTCTCCGCGACGGAGTTCGGCGGGCACGCGTAGCAGCGCGCCTCGCCCGTGAAGTACGTCGCGCCGTTCGGCACAAACTCGACCTCCGGGTACTGCGCGCTGTTGTCCTCCCGGCAGAAGAGGCAGTCGGGCTGCCCACCCAGGTGCTGGAACTTGCCAGGCTCGCAGCTCGAGCACCGCACGTGCCCGGGGTCCGGCGCGTAGCTGCCCACCGCGCACGCCTCGCACGCCGTCTGCCCCGCAGACTCCTGGAACTGCCCAGGTGGGCACGCCGTCGGCTGCACGGAGCCGGCCGCGGCCACAAACGAGCCGGCTGCCGCGGCGTTGCAGAGAAGCGGCGTGAGCACATAGTCGAACGCCTCCACATGCTCCGTCGCCGCCGCAAACGTGGCCTCCGCAGACCCGGGCAGCCCGGTCCCGTCGCCGGCACGCCAGTGCCCCGCCGCGCACTGGCACGTCCGGTCCTCGCTGGCAGACGGCACGTTGTAGTTCACCGTCGACGGGCCCGCGCACAGGGCGTGCGGCAGGCAGCGCACAGCCGCCGCCGCCGCCGCGAATGCATCCCCGGCACACGGCGTACACGCGGACTGGCCGGGCAGGTCCTGATACTGCCCGGCCGGGCAGCGAGTTTGCTCAGACGACCCCTGCTCGGCGTAGTGCCCCACGTCTGCTGACGTGCAGGACGTGGAGGCAGTCTGCGCGGTGTACGTGCCCGCTGCGCACATCGTCTGCGTTGTTTGCCCAGACTGGCTGACATAATGGCCAACATCCGCCCCAGAGCACAGCTGCTGTGAGTCGCCGGCCGTCAAGCCACTCGCGCCGGCTCCGCGGTAGTACCCGGCTTTGCACCGGCACGTTCGGTCTGCATCCGCGTTGCTTTGCTCGCTTTCCTGCGAGGTTTCGTCGCAGTCTGTTTTGTCGACGCAGCCTGCCGTGCTGTCCGCCAGTCGGAACTTGTCGGCTTCGCAAAGGGCACACGAAGTCTGCGTGTTCCCCTGTTGATGCCCCGGCGGGCACAATTCGCATACTCTGTCTGCACCGCCGGTGAAACCTTTCTCTACAAAAAGGTCAGTTAAGACAGACTCCGTGGCTGTTCGTGCTCCAAACCAGCCGACCAAACCCGTGTTGCACGCAGACGATTGGTAGTAGGCCGATCCACACGCTCCCGAGCAGGCTGAGCAGCTGCTACCATCCGCGTAATAGCCTGTCTGGCACTGGTAAAAGCAGTAGGTGTCTTTGTAGATCATTGGGTTTTCTTCACCGTTTGTTTCTCCATAATCATGATCCCCAGCAACTCTGGTATACCGTTCTTGTGGGACCTTGTGATCCGCATTGGCCGCGTCCGGGCACGCGAGGCAGCCATAGCACGCGTCATCCTGACCCGTAAATGCGGCGGTGAAACGGTCTGGGTTTTGTGGACATTGCTTGTGGCCCCAATACGTCCGGTGTTTGATGCAGGCGAGGGTGCCACACGCCCCGCGCCCCTCGCAGATGTCATAATAAGGCTTCAGAGTGTCGGTATTTTTCTCCTCACCTTCTGTCATCTCATAATGCAGTCCATACCAGTAGCTCCAGGAGTCGTCTGTTCCCGTAGGCACACTCGCGTGATTTGTTTTGTAGTCGGCGTGCGCCCCAAGCAGCCCCATGCGCTGCCGGCCGCCCGGGCTCAGTAGGAAGACCCCGAGCAGCAGCGCGCGCGCGTGGCGTGTGGAAATGCGGGGGGCGCTCGCAGCGCGGTGGCGCGCGCTGGCCGGCATCGGTCGCGCGTAACATGCAGGCATTTATACTTGCTCAGCGGCCCTGCGCCCATCCGCGATCCTACCCACCGCTAGCTTCGCCGCAGACTTCTAATAGACGCTAGTGCCACTCCCGGACCCTTGGCCATCTTCCGTGGGCGAGTTGACGCACGCCTGCGTCGGGCACGACGTGCACGTCGTCAAATTACCCGGCGTGTCCTGGTAGCTGTTGTAGTCGCACAGGTGGCATCGCAGGCCGGACATTTGGTCGACCGTCTCGTTGTACATCTCGGACCACCGTGACGCGTTCAGCGTGTCGGCGTCGGCAAACGCCCCGAGCGAGCACATGCAGTATGTGTGCCCCACAAGGCCGTCCTGCTTGTCCGGGTACTGGTGGTCCACCGGGTGCGTGCTCTCCGTCTCCGCCACGGCGTTGGCGGGGCACGCGTAGCACTGCGACGACCCTGGAAAGTACGTGACCGCGTTTGGCGTGATGTTGACGATAGGGTACGACACGGCGTAGTCTGCGTCCGGCGCGCCAAGGTCCCCGTACCCGCGACAGTACAGGCAGTCGGGCTGCCCGCCCAGGTATTGGAACTTCCCCGGCTCGCAGCTCGAGCACCGCACGTGCCCGGGGTCCGGCGCGTACGACCCGGGCTCGCAGTGCAGGCACAGCGGCTGGCCCACCTCGGGCTGGAACTGCCCCTCTGGACAGGGCGTCGCGCCCTCCGAGCCCGGCGCGCTGACAAAGCTCCCAGCAGGCGCTGCAGTGCACTCAACCGCTCGCAGCTCGTATCTGTACCAATCAAGAAAGTCCGTGCCTGCGAAGAACTCTCCCGCGGACCCGAGCAGCCCGGTGCCCCCAGCCGCGCGCCAGTACCCCTCCACGCACTCGCAGGTCCGGTCCGTCGCGGCGGTGGGGACGTTGTCGGCCTGCGTGGACGCGGAGGTGCACGTCGCGTGCGGCAGGCAGCGCACGCTGCCGGCCACAGCGGCAAACGTGCCGCCCACGCACGCCCCGCAGGCCGTCGCGCCAGGCTCGGCCTGGAACGAACCCGCGGCACACGGCTCCTGCGCCGTGCCGCCCGCCCCCGTCACGTAGTGCCCCACGTCGGCGGACTCGCACGCCGCCGCCCCCTCCGCGCCCTGGTACGTCCCTCCGGCGCACTGCGTGGGAGCAGACGCGCCCTCTGTGTCCACGTAGTACCCCGCGGCGGCCGGCGAGCACCACCCGCGCTGCAG